>JAESFL010000292.1_pt1 | contig 41855 bp, 39 predicted proteins | sample 9269401 | NCBI WGS metagenome assembly JAESFL01 (sample SAMN14506025, study PRJNA617098) | algae metagenome | isolation source: Gloeocapsa sp. UFS-A4-WI-NPMV-4B04 and co-occurring heterotrophs from desert... | place: USA: Utah | collected 2006-10-01 | reverse complement strand
GTCATCCGCGATATCGTCGACTCCGGCCACGAGATCATCGCCCACTCGACCGACATGAACGGTACGATCGCCTCCGGCTTGGACATCGAGCAGGAGCGGGCGCTCATCGGCGGATCGATCGCTGAGCTCGCGGAGGTGGCCGGCGTGCGCCCGCGCGGCTGGCTCAGCATCGCCCGTTCGCAGAGCTGGAACACGCCCGACCTGCTGGTCGAGGCGGGCATCGAATATTGCTGCGACTGGGTCAATGATGAGATGCCGTGGACTTTCGCCAACGGGCTCGTGAATCTGCCCCTCAACCACGAGCTTTCCGACCGCCAAATCCTGACGGTGCAGCAGCAGTCGATCGACAGCTATGCCGAGCAGGTGCTCGATGCCCATGACTGGCTAGGCAAGGAAGCCGACGCCCAGAAAGGTGGGCGGATGCTGCCGCTGCACCTGACTCCCTACATCATCGGCCTGCCGTACCGGATCGGCGGCTTCGAGCGGCTCCTCGCCAGCCTCGCCGCGCGCGACGACAATTGGTTCGCGCGCGGCAACGACATCCTCGATATCTACAGGAGCATCAAGTGAAAGCCTATCAAATCGGCGTGCAGCAGGGGCTCGAATCACTGACGCCCGTCACTCGGCCGGACCCGCGGCCCGGGCCCGGGGAGGCGGTGCTCAAGGTCAAGCTGGCGTGCCTCAACCATCGCGACGTGCTGGTGCTGGAGGGGCGTTACGGCGCCCCGAAGGCGGAAGAACGGATCCCGCTGTCGGAAGGAATTGGCGAGGTGATCGCCTTGGGATCCGGCGTCGAGACGGTGAAGCTGGGCGACCGGGCGGTGTTCGCCCATTTCGTTACTTGGCTCGACGGCGACTTCTCGCCGAGGGCCTTCGGCAACGATCTCGGAATCACCCATGATGGATGGCTGGCCGAACAGATACTGGTGCCGGGCGCCGCGCTTGTGCGGGTTCCGGACGCCCTCGCCGATGAGCAGGCGGCGCCGATGGCCTCGGCGATGCTGACGGCGTGGAATGCCGTCGTCGAAGTGGGCAAGGTCAAGGCCGGCGACACGGTGCTGGCGCTCGGCACTGGCGGAGTAGCAATCTGCGCTCTCCAACTTGCCAAGGCAAGCGGCGCCCGGGCTGCCATCACCTCATCGAGCGACGAGAAGCTCGATCTGGTGCGCTCGCTGGGTGCCGACATCACGATCAACTATCGCTCGCAGCCGGACTGGGCTGCGGAGCTGATGGCTCAAACGGGGGGGGCGGGGGCGGATATTGTCGTCGAGACCGGCGGCCAGGCCACCCTGTCGCAATCGATTAGTGCAGCGGCGCCGAATGGCCGGATCGTCATCATCGGCGCTCTGGCCGGCACTCCAAGCGAAGGGCTGCCCAACTTCGGAACAATCATTGGCAAGAACCTGACGCTCAAGGGTGTAGCCGAGGGAAGCCGGGCGATGATGGCGCGATTGTTGCGCGCCGTCGACGCGAATGGGATCAGGCCAGTGATCGACCGCACCTTCACCTTCGAGCAGGCCGCGGAGGCCTATGCCTATCTGAAGAGCGGCAGCCACGTCGGCAAGGTACTGATCAAGGTCGGCTGAGCGTGTAGCCATGCTTTCGTGGCAGACGGTGCGGGCGCGCCGCCGGGTCCGTCATGGCTTGATGACCTGGCGAACGGCCTCTCCCGCAGCGAGCTTGTCCATGAGAGCGTTGATCTGACCGAGCGGGCTGATCGAGGTCAGCAGCTTTTCCACCGGCAGCCGCCCGGCCCGCCACAAGCCGATATAGCGGGGAATGTCGCGAGCGGGAATCGACGAGCCCATGTAGCTGCCCATCAGAGTCTTGGCGTCGGCGACCAATGAGAGGGCCGGGAGCGCTAGCTGCTCGCTTGGGTTGGGCAAGCCGACGGTAACGATCCTGGCACCGCGCCTTCCGGCCGAGTAGGCGCGCGCGAGCACCGCCGCCTTGCCGACCGTTTCGATGACGACGTCGGCGCCAAACAGCGGCTCTTCATCGCCGGGATCGACGGCGGCCGCTGCTCCGAGCTCCAGCGCCAGGGCCCGTTTTTCCGGGGAGGGATCGACCGCCGTGACCGGCTGAGCGCCGGCGGCCAGCGCGCCCAGCAACGCGGCCAGGCCGACACCTCCCAGCCCGTAGATCAGCACGCTCTCACCCGGGCGAACGGCAGCGGTGTTGATGACGGCTCCTACTCCGGTGAGGATCGCACAACCGAACAACGCAGCCGTTTCGGGCGGGATGTCCGGGTCGATCTTGACTGCGGAACGGCGGTCCACCACCGCATGAGTGGCGAAGGCCGAGACGCCGAGATGGTGATGCACCGTCTCCCCGCCGCAGGACAGCCGCGACCCGCCGCGCATGAGGACGCCCTGGCCGTTAGCCGCGGCGCCTCTGGCGCACAGATAGCCTTCGCCGGAGAGGCAGATCGGGCATTGGCCGCACGAGGGCAGGAAGACCAGAACGACGCGGTCGCCGACGGCAAGGTCCGGTTCGCTGGGATCGCCGAGGGCGATGACAGTTGCGGCGGCCTCGTGCCCCAGGGCCATCGGCATAGGCCGGGGCCGGTCGCCGTTGATCACCGACAGATCGGAGTGACAGATCCCCGCGGCGTCGATCCGGACCAGCAACTCGCCGGGTTGGGGATCGGCCAACTGCAAAGTCCGGATCGTCAGCGGTTCGGACCTGGCATAGGGTCGTTGGTCGTCGCCGCTTCGTGTCAGGACGGCAGCGGTGATATCGCGCGGCATGATCGGTGCCTCTCTTCTGGCAGCCGGCTCAGCCGGCGCGGGCCCACTTCTTCTCGAACTCCCACACTTCTTCGAAGCCAATCAGGGAGCAGAATTCGTTGAAGCTGAAGATGCCCTCCGGGTCGCCGATGCCGGCGTGCTTGAGATCGTGGAAAGCCTTCTCCATAGCGCTCGCCGCGACCAGGCTGGACAAGGCAGGGTAGATGGCGAACGCATAGCCGATGTCTTTCAGTATCGAGGCATTCGGAACGGGCGTGAGTCCCCCATTGGACATGTTCGCCATGACCGGCTTCTGGAGTGTTCGGCAGGCCGTGCGCATCTCTTCTTCGCTGGTCAGCGCCTCCGGGAAGAGAATGTCGGCGCCCGCATCGTCATAGGCTTCGAGCCGGCGCAGCACCCCGTCCATTCCTTCGCTCTGGCGCGCGTCAGTGCGGGCGATGACGAGAAAATTCTCGTCGCGTCGGGCATCAACCGCGACCTTGATCTTTTCCACCATATCTTCGAGCGGGACGAGCTGCTTGTACGGCGTGTGGCCGCACTTCTTGGGGAATTGCTGATCTTCAAGCTGGATCGCCGTTATTCCGGCCGCCTCGTAGCCGCGCACGGTGTGGTGAACGTTGAGCAGGCCGCCATAGCCGGTGTCGCCGTCGGCGATGACGGCCGCGTTGCTCGTGCGAACGAGAGTACCCATCCGGTCGACCATCTGCGTGTAGGTGGCGATGCCTGCATCCGGCAGCCCCCAGGCAGAGGCAGTAAGCCAGTAGCCGCTGCCATAGACGATGTCGAAGCCGACCCTGTCGGCGATGACGGCCGCGATCATGTCCTGGATCCCGGGAACGACGAAGAACGTGCCGCTCGTCAGCTTGGTGCGCAGGATCGGATTCGCCATTGTCCTGCTCCTGTTACTCGGCGGCCTGCCGCTCCGGCGGTGCGTTCGCCGAGCCATGACTGTGCCACTGCGGCTGGGCAGGGGCGGGGAGGCCGGTTTCGGCCAGGCAATTGGCCCGCAGAGTTTCGATGTCCGGACCGAAGTTGAAGACCGCCAGCTGATTTCGCCCGGCCCGCATATCGCTCCGGAGCGCCTCGGTCTCGGCATCGTCGATGGCGCCGTCGACCACCACCACGCCGTATCGGCGGGCGCCGTTCACACTGACGAGGCCTTGACGGACCTCCTTGGCAACGAGTTCCGGGTCCCGTGCCAGCGGATCGCCCCACCCGCCGCCGCCCCAGGTGATGAAGTGGAGCTGGTCGCCGGCGTCGACCCGATAGTCCTCAAGCTTGTTCGGCAGGATGAGCCGGGTGCCGTCGGTCTTGACCAGCACCTTCGACGCGCGGCGGCCCGGCTCACCGCCGTTCACTCCCCAGGGGGGAACGAACCAGCGATCGTCGTGGATCGCGATGACGCCGGGCTCCAGGAAGCGATACACCATGTCGATGCCATTCCCGCCGCGATGGAGGCCGGCGCCGCCCGAATCCGGCACTGTCTCGTATCGCTCGATCCGGAGCGGGAAGTAGCGTTCGAGAAACTCGTTCGGAACATTGGTGAAGCCGGGCCACAGCGAATGTCCGTCGGGACCATCCCCGAGCGGCCTTCCCGGAATTCCGCCAAAGCCGATCTGGAAAAGCTGGAACCATTTCCCGTTCTTGTCCGTGCCGGCGTAGAAGAGGTGCGGCGATGAAGAGAAGCCGGCGGCGTTGAGGAATTCCGGAGTCTTCTGGCCGAGCAGTCCGCCGAGGATATCGAACAGCCGCCCAAGCGCGTGGGTGCGGCCCGACAGCGCGGCCGGGAAGTGCGGCTTGAGCAGCGAGCCTTCCGGAATGCGCACGTCGATCAGCTCATAATAGCCGTCGTTGAACAGGATCTGCGGGTCGAACACCATGATCATGTAGATGCCGAAGAACATCTTCATCATGTTTTCGTTGAGGTAGAAGTTGATCGATGCTTCGGACTGCGGATCGGTGCCGTCGAAGTCGAGGATGACTCGCCCGTTCTCGCGCCACATGGTGCACCTGATCTTGTACGGACCAAATCCCATGCCGTCGTCGCAGACATAGTCCTCGAAGCTGACGTGTTCCTCGCTGACCGAGGTCTCGATCAGTTGCTTCATCGCGCGGTAGTTGCGCTCGAGCAGCAGGTCGGTGGCAGAGTGGAAGACATCGTCGCCGAAGCGCTCGCAAAGCTCGATCACGCGGCGCGCAGCGACTCGGCACGAGGCGATCAGCGCGTTCAAGTCCGCTTTGCACCAGTCGGGAGTGCGCACCTGGTGCATGACGAGCTTGATCAGCTCGTCGTTATAGATGCCCTTCTTCCAGATCTTGACGGGCGGAATCCGGACGCCTTCCTGGAAGATGTTGGTCGCGTCGATGGGCATCGATCCGGGCACCTTGCCGCCAATGTCCGACTGGTGGCCGAACATTGAGGTGTAGGCGACCAGGCGTCCGTCCTTGAACACGGGCAGGAGCACCAGCCAATCGTTGCAGTGGCTGATCGCCCCGCCGACCGAGTAAGGATCGGAGAGGAAGACCATGTCGCCTTCCTCGACCGTGCCTTCATAGCCCTCGAGGAACGGGCCGATGTAGCTGCCGAATTGGCCCACAATCATCCGCCCCTTACTGTCCGCGATCAGCGGGAAGGCGTCGCCTTGCTCGCGAATGCCCGGCGACATGGCTGTGCGCACCAATGTCGCGTCCATTTCGATGCGCGCGTTGCGCAGAGCATTCTCGATAACTTCGAGGGTGACCGGGTCGATGGCCACCGTCTGAAAAGGTTTCGTGTTAGCCTGGATAATGGTTGCGGGCATCGTCTGCCTCCTCAGGCGAGATTGATCAGGATGTTGCCGACCTGATCGACCGCGCCGACGCAGTCGGCCTCGATCAGCGTCGTGGAGTCCATCTCGATAATGATCGCGGGCCCGGGGATCACATCGCCGGCCCGAAGCTTTGAACGGTCGTAGATGACCGCCGAGCGTGTCGCCCCGTCCGACCACAGCTCATGGTCGCGCAGCTTTGCTGCCGACGCATCGCCGGTGCCGCTCTCAATCGGCGGCGGCGGAAGGTGGAGCGCCGGACCCAGCGCAACGGCGCGCAGGTTCACCAGCTCGTGGGCGCTGTCCATGTTGAAGGTGAACAGCCGGTTGTGCTCCTGGTCGAAACGGCCGGTCACTCCGGCCAGACCGTCCCGGCGCAGCAGTTCGGGCTCGATCGACAGCGGCACCTCGAAAGCCTGTCCTTCGTACCGCACGTCGAGCTCGAACAGCGACGTGATGTCCTCCGGTGCGATGCCTTCAGCGAGCAGCTCGGCCTCGGTCAACGAAGCCATCTCCTCGAGGATGGCAATGACCTCTTCCTCGTTCGTCGCGCTGAACCGGCGAGAGAAGCTCCGCGCGGTCTCGGTGCGCATCCGGGTGGTCGCATCGCCCAGCGCGCAGAGCACGCCCGGCGAGACCGGCGAGATGGCGGGCCAACTGCCCATCAGCCTCGCCACCGCGTTGACGTGCAGCGGCCCCGCGCCGCCAAAGCCCATCAGCGCGAAGTGGCGTGGATCATAGCCCTGCTGGACCGAGATCATGCGGAGGGCGCCGAACATATTCTCGTTGACGATGTCGATAATGCCCCGGGCCGCTTCCATGAGGCCGATGCCGAGGCGGTCGGCAATTGCCTGCACGGCCCGCTTGGCTCCCTCCCGGTCAAGCCTGAAGGTTCCGCCGAGCAGCGCCTCGGGCAGATAGCCGAGCACCACATTGGCATCAGTCACGGTCGGCTGGGTGCCGCCCTTGCCGTAGGCCACCGGCCCTGGAACGGCGCCGGCCGACTGGGGGCCAACCCGCAGCGCGCCCGTAAGCTCCGGCACATAGGCGATCGACCCGCCACCGGCGCCGACCGTCCTTACGTCCAGCGCGGAAGCGCGTACCGAAAGGTGCCCGACCTCAGTGGTGCGCTGGCGGCGCGCCTCCAAATTCTCAATAAGGGCGACGTCGGTCGACGTGCCCCCGACATCGAGGGTCAGGATGTTCTTGAACCCGGCATTCCGCGCGACCCACATCGCTCCCGTCACCCCGCCCGCGGGGCCGGACATCAGCAGGGAGACCGGATGCTCCTCCGATTTTTCCGATGACATGAGGCCGCCGTCGGACCGCAGCAGCGACAGCGATCCGGCCATGCCTGACGAACGCAGCCGATCGCGGAGGTTGCGCACATAATTGCCGACCACCGGCCGTACCGAGGCGTTGGCGACCGTCGTCAACGTGCGTTCATATTCCTGCATCTCCGGCAGAACCAGGTGGCTGAGAGAGACGGGGATCTCGGGCATGATCTCGGCCGCGAGCTCGCCAACCCTCCGCTCGTGGGCTCCATTCAAATAGGCGTTCATCAAGCTCACGGTGAGCGCTTCGACGCCCGAATCCTTAAGCTTCGCGAGCACCCCTCGAATCTGCGATTCGTCGATCGGCGTGATCTCATGGCCTTGAGCGTCCATGCGCCCGGTGATTTCGTAGGTGTCTTCCAAGGCGGCCAAAGGTTGCGGCTTTGGCCAGACGATCCAGCCCGCGAGTCCTCCCGGAACGAAGCTCCGAGCAATCTGCATCACCTGGCGGTAGCCTTCGATGGTGATCAAGCCGACCCGCGCTCCCTTGCCCTCGAGCACGGCATTGGTCGCCACCGTGGTGCCGTGAAGGAAGAACTCGATCGCCGCCGGAGTGATACCGGCGTCCTGGCATATGGCTGTCACGCCGTTGATGATGCCTTCAGAGCTGTCGTGGGGTGTCGAGGGGGTCTTGTGCCGCCAGAAGGCGCCGCTTTCCTGGTCGAACAGCAACAAGTCCGTAAACGTACCGCCAACGTCCACACCCAGTCGATAGGCCATGCAGTCCCCGTAAATTTGCAGTCGGCGGCCCGCAGCCGAAGCATCGCTTGTCGCGGGATTTATCCCGCGAAATCGGACCCGGCGGACTCCTGGACCTGAGTTCGCCATCTGGCACGATCATTTGACTTATGTCTAGTACATTTTGCGGCCAGGCTGCGAAGACCGCCTACACCATGCGCCGGCCTCTCCGCTTGAAGAGCAGCGCCTGGGATCAAGAGCGCCTCACACGACGCCAGGGTTTTGCAGGTCGAGCCGGATGTGGAACCGATCGGAGCGGTAATGCGCGAATGTCAGCAGAAAGGGCTTGTCGTCCTGGCCGTAGACGGTTCTGGTGATGCGAAGCAGCGCCGCCCGCGGCTCCGTCTGGAGCGCTTCCGCAAGCTGATTGTCCGCCAGCATCGCGCCAATCGTCTGTTCGGCGTGCTTGGCTTGGTGACCCGCCTCGTGAAGCAACCTGAGGATAGGCGCACGGACAAGGCTCCTTTTCGAAATCACGTCCGCCAGCTCTTCCGGAACATAGCTGACCACGTAGCCCATCGGCGCGCCTTCGAGACAGCGGACACGGACCGCCCGCACGACCTGGGCATCCGGTTTGAGCTGCAGTGCTGCGGCCACAATATCCGACGCCTTTTCAGTGAAAAGGCCAATCACGTTCACCGTGGTCCCGTGGCCAAGCGCCATCAACGAGTCGAGCGCTTGATCGATTTTCACCTCGATGGGTTTGGCGGGGGACTGGAAAGTCACGCGAGTGCCGAGGCGCCGCTTGCGTTCTACATAATGCTGCTGCGCGAGATCACTGAGGACTCGCCGGGCTGTTATTCGAGATACCTTGTACAGCTGCGACAGCTCCTGCTCGGTGGGCAAGGCACTTCCAAACGGCCGCTGACCGCTCAGTATCTCGTCTCGTAGTTGAAGATAGATCTGGTGATACAGGGGAACGGCCCCGTTACGATCAAGCAAGTCCACGCCCATCTTTTTCAATCCTTGTCACCAATCACCGATCCTACTGGTCCAAGGATCTGGAAGAGCATGTTTGCCTAACCCTGCTCTTAGATTGCCGACACGACCTAAATCAATCAGCAGCCAAACTTCGGTGGGGAGCGCCTGATGTCGTGCCAACCTCCTCGCTTGCCCAGCGGGGATAGGGGCCCATCAGGAGCAGCAGCAGTCCCCCCGTGATCAGGCAGCCGACGCCAACCTGCAGCGCCACGTCGTAGGAGCCGGAAACGTCGAAGGCGTAGCCATAGATTACCGGCCCCAGCCCGCCTCCAAGCGCGATCACGGTGTAGAACACGCCATAGATGGAGCCATAGTTGCGCTGCCCGAAGTAGCGGCTGATCAGATACGCGAGCAGGTCGAACTCGAACCCCGCTCCAAAGCCGATCGTAACCACCGATGCGAGCGCCATGGTCCCATCCAGTTCAGGTCGCGAGAGCATCCAGCTGCCGACTGCGGGCAGCAGAAGGATGGCCATCGCGCAGCCGGGCGCCCAAAAGCGGTCGAGCAACCAGCCGCCGATGATCCGGCCGGCGATCACGGCAAGGCCGAAGCTCGCCGTGATGCGACCGATCTCCGTCAGGCTGAAATCGAATGTGCGGAGGATGTTCTCCAGGTTGGGGGTAGGCGCGGTTAAGGCGAATGCAATGAGCAGGAAAGCGGCGGCGAGAAGCCAGAACTTGCGACTGCTCAGGGCCTCGCGCACGGACAGCCCAGGCTCGAGGTCCTCGACGATGTCCAACGCGGCTTCCGCCGTCGGCGCCGCAACCTCGCTCGCCGTGCGCTCCCGGAACAGCCAGGCGACCACCGGAATGCCGATCACGATCGGCAACAGGCCGATGAGTACGAACGCCGATCGCCAGCCGAAATCCTGGATCAGCCATGCGGCCAGCGGCTTGATCAGGAAGCCTGTGATGCCGGTTCCAGTGCTGGCGACTCCCAGGGCCAGCCCGCGATAGCGGTCGAACCAGCCGTTCACGACCCGGGTCCAGGTGGCCGACAGCGTTCCCGCGCCGAGCAACGACATTATCACCCACTGCCCGTAATAGACCCATAGGGAGCCGTTGTTGAGAGAAAGGCTCATGAAGGTGAGGCCGAAGAGAAAGAGCGAGATCAGTGCAACGCGCCGGGCTCCGTAGCGGTCAACGGCGAAGCCGGCGAATGGGCTGGCAAGCATGACGACCGCGGACTGGACGGTGATGCTGCCCATCAACGAGGCGAAGTTCCAGCCGAACTCGCGACTCAATTCGGGCGCGAACATCCCGATGGTGTAGAAGGGCAGTGGGCTGAGCCCGAACGCGACCCCGATCATGGCCGCGAAGACCACGAGCCAACCCCGGGGAGAATCACGATGGGGGACCGGCACGGACGCCGCAGAGTTTTGCTCAGGCATAAGAACGCACCGTCACCTTGCGCATGGCTCTGGACAAGCCATGGTCAATGCCACAGTATTAGTCATAAGACTATGCCATATTCGCCAGGGCGACCCGCCGGGACGCGGCTCCCGATCAGCGTTGGAGCGGCATGTGGCAGCGAGGCGGCAACGAGCGAGGTCGGGCGAATGACAGGCATCGAGCGGCGTTACGTGGAGGTCGGTGACCGGCTCGTCCATTTTCGCTGCTGCGGGACCGGCCCCGCTGTGGTCCTGCTGCACGATTCGCCTCGCTCGTCACGCCTTCATCTTGACACCATGCGGCATTTGGGCCGCCGTTTCCGGGTCTATGCGTTGGACACTCCCGGCTATGGCAACTCCAGCCCGCTCGATTTGGCGCGGCCGACCATCGAAGATTTTGGCACGGCGCTCGGACAAGCGCTTGCCGTGCTCGGGCTTGAGCACGCGCCGCTTTACGCCACCCACACCAGCGCCAAGATCGCGCTCGCTTATGCTGCCGCGCAGCCGCTTCCGCCGCGGCTCATCCTCGACGGACTTTCCATCCCAACGGCGCCGCCCGATCCCGCCTTCATCGATGCGTACATGCGGCCATTTCGGATCGAGGGCAGCGGCGGCTACCTCGCATCGGAGTGGACTCGGGTCAGCGACATGCTCCGCTGGTTTCCGTGGTTCGATCTGCGGCCGGCAACCCGGATGGCCATGCCGGCTCCGAGCCCGGACTGGATCTCCGATTATGTGATCGATCTTTTTTCGGCCGGCCCGCATTATTCGGACGCCTATTCAGCGGCGATGTATTACGATCCGGCGCCGGCCCTCGGGCGGGTGACGGTCCCCACGCTCATCGCCGCGCGCGCCGACGACGTCCTCTACCCCCATCTCGATCGCGTGCCGGTGTCCGCCAATTCGCGGCTTTCGGTGGAGCGGCTTTCGTCCGATCGCGGCGAATGGCTACAGTGGCTTGAAGCCGCTTTAGACCAGCCAAGTGAAAGGCAAGAGGAGCGGGCTTTAGTCGGTGGCGCGGCTCCTGGAGGCGCGACCTTCTACGTCGACTTACCGCACGGCCAAATGCGAGTTCACCGCGCCGGCCCGCCAACGGCCCGGCCGCTGCTGATCCTGAGCGCTCCCACGACCCGTCAGGCTCGTCGTTGGCAGCAAGCGCTCGCTGGGAGCCGTGCGACGCTTGTCCCCGAGCTTCCGGGCTTTGGCGAATCCGACGCCCTCGTCTCCCCCGACGCGCAGGCTTTCGCCGATGCGCTTGCAGCCATGCTCGCTGCGATCTCCGTCGATAACGTAGATGTCCTGGCGATCGATTTCGCGGTGCCGCTCGCCCTCATGCTCGCCGTCCGCCACCCAAGGCGCGTCGCGCGCATCGCCCTTGACGGTTCGCCGCCGATCGATGGCCGGCTGGCGGATGCAATGGCGGAGCGGCTTTGCCCGCCTTTTCCCTTCGATGTCTCTGGCGCTCACGTGCACCGGATCTGGCACATGCTGAGGGATGCCGAAGTGCAGTGGCCGTGGTTCGACAGCAGCGGCGAGGCTGCCCGCACACTGCCCCCGGACATGGCTTCGGCGGAGCTGCATCGGGCCTTGACCGAGTTGCTGAAGCAGCCCGCCCATTATGGCGATGCGGCGTCGGCCGCGCTCCGGGTATCCAAAGCGGATCTGTACAGTCGCGTAACCGCCCCCGTGCTGCTGTTCGATCACCCCGACGACCCGGCTTACCGCTGGACCGGGGACATCGCAGAGAGCCTTTTGTCGGCGCAAAGGATCAACCGGCAGCCAGATCTCGCCGACAACGCGCCCGCGCTGAATGCGTTTCTCGCCTCGGCCATGGCGGCGCCCGCCTCGCACGCTCGGGCGGGCGTGATCCATGCGTAGCGCTGTCGTCGACGATTCAGCCAGCGGGCCACTTCCAGAGCGCGACACCGCACACGAGTGGCCGCGCCGGGGCTATGCCTGGTATGTGGTCTCGCTCCTGACGCTGGCCTATGCGCTGGCGATACTCGACCGGGTATCGATCGCCCTCCTCATCGTGCCGCTCGAGCACGCCCTGAACATCAGCGACACCGAGTTCGGCTTGTTGCAGGGCATGGCATTCAGCATCACCTACAGCGTGCTCGGACTGCCGCTCGGGCTCCTGGCCGACCATTCCCACCGTGTCCGGATCCTGGTTGCCGGCTTGGTGCTGTGGAGCGTCGCAACGATCGGTTGCTCCCTTGCGAGCAATTTCAACGAGCTCTTCATGGCACGCATGCTCGTGGGCGTCGGCGAGGCCGCTCTGGTGCCCGTCGCGACCTCGCTCATTGCCGACTATTTCGTGCCCAGGCTTCGCCCCAAGGCCTATGGCCTGTTCGTGACCGGCAGCTCGCTCGGCACCGCTGCGGCAATGGGCCTTAGCGGATTATTTCTCGTCTGGGCGGAGCAGATGATCGCCGGGATGCCGGAGGTCTTCGGCGGCATGGCCCAGTGGCAGGTTGTTTTCGTGTTGTGCGGCGCCCCGGGCCTGCTGCTGGCCGTCGTGATCCTGCTCACGATGCGCGAGCCCAAGCGGCACGGAGTGGGTGAAGCGGCGGCACTGAGCTTTCGGCCGCTGATCAGGCTGTTCCTTTCGCGGCCGGTGACGTTCGGCTGCTTCATGCTCGGAACGGTCCTCAACCTCGTCTGCGTCTATGCGATCATAGGTTGGTTCCCCGCCTTGTTCATCCGAGTCCACGGGTGGGAAGCGGCCGCGACCGGCAAGATCTTGGGCGCCGTGGGGATGCCGATCAGCATCTTCGCGGCACTCAACAGCGGGTGGGTAATCGTCTGGCTGTCGAAGCGGGGACATTCCGACGCGCCGGTACTCGCCGCCATGATGTCCAGCTTGGCGATGGTGGTGTTCGCGACCGCCGCATGCCTCGCCCCGTCGGGTAAGCTGGCGTTGGTCGGCTACGCGCTCAATGCCCTGTTCGTTAACTGGAACATCTCCGCAGTCTATTCGGGTTATGCGCAGATCACGCCCAATGCGCTGCGCGGCCAGATGCTGGCCTTGCAGACGATTGCGTCAGGTTTGCTGGCGATGACGGCCGGTAATTTTCTCGTCGGCTTTCTATCGGACACGATTTTCACGGAGCCGGGCGGCGTCGCCTATTCCCTGGCCGTCGTATTCTTCGGCTGCGGCCTCGCCGCCTGCCTGACCTTGGCAGCCGGACGCCGGGCATTCCGTGAATCGGCGGCCCACCAAGCCGCGATGGAAGTTCACTGATGGCGACGACGGACGTTGATAACGACTCGCTCACAGGGCTCGCTTCAGCTCTTCCCGAGCTGCTGGGAAGCGAAGGGCTGCTCCTCGATCTTCCATCGCGACTCGCTGCCTCCGCCGACCTGCTCGAGCCTGGCGGACTGGCCGCCATGGTCGTGCGGCCGGCGCACAGCACGGAACTCGCCAGGGCCGTCGCTCTAATCTCCGCCACCGGCTTGCCGCTCGTGCCTCGCGGCGGCGGCTTCACCTATGTGCGCGGCTATACCACGCCCCAGTCCGATTTCGTCGCCGTAGACCTTCGCCGGATGAACCGCATCCTCGAGATCAGCGAGCGCGACATGTACATCACGGTCGAGGCGGGCGTGACGTGGAAGCAGATCTATGACGCCCTCAAGCCGCTGGGGCTGCGCCTGCCGTTCTTCGGCACCTTCTCCGGGCGCAGGGCGACGGTGGGAGGTGGGCTCTCGAACGGCGCGCTGTTCTTCGGCACGGCGCGACACGGTTCGGCGGCGGAAATCGTGATCGGGCTGCAGGTCGTGCTCGCCGACGGCTCGCTTGTTCACACCGGACAGACCGCCGTGACGCGGTCTTCGAAGCCGTTCTTTCGAACCTTTGGGCCGGACATGACCGGTCTGTTCATTCATGACGCCGGTGCGCTCGGCATCAAGGCCGCGGCGACCCTGCGCCTCATGCGAATGCCGGCCGAGACGGACTATCTGTCGTTCGCCTTCCCGGATCGGGCGTCCGCGGTCGAGGCGCTGTCGGAAATCGGCCGTTCGGAGCTTGCCGAGGACGCCTATGTCATGGATCCCGACAAGACGAGGGCCGCACTCGCCGCCCCGGCCGACCTGGCCCGCGACGCGAAGACGCTCGCAAAGGTTGTCGGCCAGGAACGCAGCGTCCTGCGTGGACTCAAGGCCGGGGCCCGGCTGGCGCTTGCGGGGCGTGATTTCATCCAGGCGGGCTGCTTCTCGATGCACCTCGTCTGCGCGGCTCGCAGCCGCGCAGCGCTGGAGCAGGACATGACGGGTGCGCGAATCGTCGCCGAACGTCTCGGCGGGCAGGAGCTGCCCAACTCGATCCCTCGTGCGGCCCGCGCTGACTTGTTCCCGCCGCTCGACAGCGTCGTCGGACCGACTGGCGACCGCTGGGTCGCTCTCAATGCCAAGATCGCCCACAGCGATGCTCCGGCGCTGGTCGATGCCGTCGAAGAACTGATCGCCAGCTATCGGCCGCGTCTCGACCAAGCCCAAGTGGTGGTCTCCCGACTGCTGACCGTCATCGGCACCCATGCCTTCAGTTACGAGCCGGTGTTCAACTGGCACGACAGCTGGCTTCCGATGCATCGGGAGACACTGAGCAGCGAAGGAGCGCTGGGGCGCTTCGACGAGCCGCCGCCGAACGAGCCGGGGCGAGCGGTGGTCATGGAGCTTCGCCAGAAGATCGTCGACCTGTTCGCCGAGCTTGGTGCGGCCTCGAACCAGATCGGGCGCACCTATCCCTATGCCTCGATCCTGAAGCCCGAGTCTCGCCGGCTGCTGCAAGGCCTTAAGCAACTCGTCGACCCCAAAGGCCTCATCAATCCCGGCGCGCTGGGTCTGGACTAACAAGGAAGCCGCCCATGCCGCGACCGCATATCGAATTCGTTCAGACCCAGAATGTCGAGTGGGAAGAGCAGGCTGACGGAAGCGCTACCAAGCTGCTCAATGGGGACGGGGCAACCGGCGAGGGCACGTTGCTCGTCCGCTACCCACCGGGCTACGGCGCCGGCTCCGCCGACGTCGCCGAGCGGGCGGAGGAATTCTTCGTACTGGATGGCGTGATCACCATCGACGGCACGGAACGGTCCCGCCATGCCTACGGCTTCCTCCCGCGGCGTTCGGGCAAAGGGGCGCGGACCACAGCAACCGGTGCCACACTGCTGATCTTTCGCTATGGCCGCGAAGATGTGAACAGCCTTGCCGGCACCGCCGAAGAGATCGCTGTCGACACGCAAAAGATGCCGTGGGACGTGTCGACTTACGATCCGGCGCTGATCCATCTGCGCCTTGCCCGCAAGGTCCTGCGCCTAGGTCCCAACGACAGCGGCCGCACCTTCCTTCTCGCCGGGCTTCCGCATGGCGTTCCCGAAGCGTCGACGTTGCCGACCGAGACCCACGATCATGCCGAGGAAATGTTCATGCTGCACGGCGAGATGTGGGCACCGGAAGGGCTGATGCGCACCGGCGCCTATTTCTATCGTCCGCCGGGAATCGTGCACGGTCCTCACGTGTCGGAGACTGGCTTCCTGCAGATCATGCGTTCGCCGGGGGCGAACCGGATCGTCACCCATTGGTCGAATGAGCGGCGGCCATTGCCGATAGGGGCAGCCTATACCCCGGTCATGCCGCAAGACACGCCGGCAAGCTGGCGGCGTGCCGGGCCCGCGGCGTGGGCCTACTGACGGTGAGGGGCGGCACGTGAGTGGACGTGCCGCCCCCCGGTCGGGCGACGATGTGGCGTCAGAGGCGGCTTAATTCCTCAAGCTCGTACCAGGTCTGCATGTAGCCGCCGACGCCTCCCTTGACGAAAATGGCGTCGTCGTCCGCGGTGACCCAGACATCATAGTCGGGATGGCTGCCGTCGTTCGTCGCCATGCCGCCTTTCTCGTCGGTGAAGCGATAGTGGGAGCAATCGAATGTCCCAGCCGGCACGGTCACCGTCTCATCGCCGACATATTCCAGCTCGATGCGGACCTCGGCAAGCAGCGGCGGAGTCGCCCCACGATGATCCATCGAGGGCAGGAACGTGCGGAACTGGCGCCGGTGCGGCCCGCGCGAGCGATCCATCTTCTTGGTGATGTAGGCGTCACCGGCGATCGGGTGGGTGCCGAAGCCGTCATAGGGACCAACGATCGGCACCCGCTGAGAGACCCGGCCGATCGTGGGTCCGTAGCTCTCGCACTCGATTTCACTTTCGGTCATCCGGAACCAGCCCGATCCCATGAACTTGTCGCCAACGGTTAGGCGGACGAAACAGTCCATCGGCACGTCCTTCTCGTCGAGGCTGTAGGTGACGTCGCGGAGCACCGTCGGATCGGGCTCGTCGATTTCGCACAAGGCCCGCAGGGTGCGCTTGCCGTCAGTATGGCGAGTGAAGGTAAACCATTCGCGGCCACGCTCCTGGCCCTCACGGCCCGGCTTTTTCGACGTGTAGAGGATTTTCCCTCGGATTGTGTAATGCTGCTGCAATGCTGTTCTCCCGTTCAATTGTGGTGGACTGCCGGTGACGTCACGAGGGCGTGGCGATGCCTAGATAGGAGGCGATCAGGATCATCACCCAAAGGAGAATGACGGTCGGACGGGTGCGCGAAATCACGCCGGCCATCGCCTGGTCCGACGCGGCGGTCGGTCCACTTTCACGCATCTGGGCGATGGCAGGGAAAAGCGGGCCGAGCTGCCGTCGGACAAGAAGGCCAAGGGCAATGCAGGCCGCCAGGATCAGCAGCTTGAGAGTGATGAACAGCGGCATGGCGACAGTCCCGGCCAGCGCCGCGATCCCTGCAAGCAGGAGAGCGGCCAACACCGCATAGCGGACCGCGAGGTCGAGGCGCCTCAGCGGCTGGCCCGCAGGTCCATGGTTGAGGTGCACCGCCCAGGCCAGCGCGAGCCAGGCCAGGAACCCAATCCAGCCCACCGCGACCATCACGCCGGACAATTCGAGCCAGCCCTTAGCCCAAGCAAGCGTGAGGCCGGTCGGGAAGGCGAGGATCAGCGCCGTTCGCGGCGCCATGTCGATGTTGACGAGGATCTTGACCGCCATCATGCGTTCGGCGACCGATCGCTTCGGATCAAGCATGAATCCGGAGCTGTAGAATGCCCCGAGATCGCCGCCGAGCCAGTAGATGGGAATCAGCAGGTGCAGCAGAGTGAGAAGGCCGAGCGTCACGGTCATTGCCGCCAGCCCTCCCCGGCGCTGAACAGGAAATCGGCCATGGCGCGCTTGCGCTGCGGCCCGAAATCCGGGGAGTCGAAGCGGGGCAACGCCACGTAGCGGCCGTTGGGAAGCAACGGCGCGAGCTCCTCGCTCGACCGGATCAGCGGATCGTTCTCGCCAGCTGTCACTATCGTCGGGCCGGTCACCAACGGCAGGCGGGCAGCCCCGTCCCACTTGAACGCGGCGCGATAATTGAGGTGGTAGGTCTCGTTCGCCTTGAGCACCTCGACAATCCAGGCGTGGATGTCCGCCGCGCTGCCGAGACCATTATCACGCCGTCCTTCGCGGGTCCGCTTGTACCAAGGGAAGAAAAGATATTGGTCCCGGCAGAATTGGAAGACGCGCATCAGGTAGGCGCCCTCACGATCCGGCGGGAACGGAAAGGCGTAATTCGCCAAGATTTCCTCCAGCTCTTCGGGTGTGAAGGTACTGACGCCATCGAGCACCAGCCGCTTGACCCGCTGCGGCGCCTGGATGGCGAGCTCGGCGGCGATCGCAGCGCCGGTGTGGGTGCCATAGAGGTTGACTTGGTCGACTCCGATGCGGTCGAGAAAGCCGATCACTGCCGTTGCGAGATCCGCGATCGTCGGCTCCTGATCGGACAGCGCATCGCTGTCCCCGTTGCCTGGCGTGTCCGGCGCAATGACCCGTGCCTGATGCGCGAAGTCTGCGATCAGCTTCTCAAGCTGCCGCGAGCTGCCCGGGGAGGCATGCAGCATCAGCAGCGGATCGCCCGACCCCGCGTAGCGATAGTGCATCTGCCCGTGCGCCACATCGGCGAAGGCGCGCCTGATCCTCTTGTCTTCCGCCACCCTCTTGTCCTCTTGCTCTTTGTTGGCCGCTGGTGCGGCGCTGACTAGGCGGCGCCCTCGATGATCTCGAGCAGCGCGCCTTCGGGCGTCTGAAGCACGCCGACGCGCCGGTCGGCGTAGAGATGCCCGTTCCGGACGACTGGAGGTGCCGCCCAGTGGACTTCGAGCCGGGCCAAATCCGGATGTTCCATGGTCGTGATGGCCACTCCCGGCGGCAGCGCACCCGGATGAGCCGGCCTCGCGGTGGCACCGTCAGGATACTGATCGAGTTCGAGGAAGGTCTCCCCCTTCCACTTGACCGTCACCAGCTCATGCTTTGCGTCAGCCGGCAGGCCGAAGGCGAGCGAGATCATCGAATAGCGGATGGCGATCGGCTCACTGACCTCCATTCCGAGCACGTCCGTCACCCATTGCTCGGTTCGGCGCAGGTCCGCACAGGCCAACACCATGATGAACGGCCGGTCGATCAACGAAGCCGGGCTGGGCAGGCCGTGCTTGGCCCCGTCCACGAGAATTTCGGTGAGGTACACGGTTTCCTGATCGGCTCCCCGCACCTGCATCGGCTTTACCGTGGCGAAGCCATCGAGCGGTTTGGGCGGTCCGATCACTTCGAACGGCGACCTGAGCATGCGCTCGTTGACCGTCTCAACGTCCTGCACGCACAATTCAATTGCGGCCCAGCCGAATGTACGGATCGGCTGGTAGTCCGGCACCTCGTCGCCCTCGACGAAGCGCAGGAAGACCTCAGCGCCCGAAGCGGGCTGCAACACGGAATAGCCGCGCCCGGCCGCGCCCGGAGCGAGCCATGATTGCGCGAGATCTTCAGAAACGAGGCCCGCCTCCACCACTCGATAATCCATCCAGTCGACGTAGCGCTGCTCAGCAGCGTGCAGATCCGCGACCACGTGCGTCGCGCATTTGAGAAGCGTCATCTCCACTCCTTTGGCGAGGCCCAGTTCGCTCCCGCTCTGCCGTTCCCCATTTGCTATGATATTAGTACATATTGCAAGTGGTTTGCGCACGGCTTATTCTCCAGGCCATCGAATAATTCCGGGCGCGATGTCGGAGTGGCGCCGTCTGCTCCAGCCGTTCGGCCATTGGACAAGGATGACATGGGCCTCACCCTTTACGAGAAGCTCTGGCGTAGCCACGTCGTTGCCGAGCTGCCGGACGACGAGGCGCTGATCTACATCGACCGCCACCTCGTCCACGAGGTCAGCAGCCCCCAGGCTTTCGAGTCGCTGCGTGCATCGGGACGCCGGCTCCGCCGCCCGGAAACCCATTATGCAGTCGCCGATCACGCCGTGCCGACCCGCGATCGCAGCGGACCGATTTCCGATCGCCAGGCGAGAGCTCAGGTCGCCGAGCTCGAAGGAAATGTCGTCGATTTCCACGTCCGCTACGCGGCTCTCGACGGCGGCGAGCAGGGTATCGTGCATGTTATCGGGCCGGAGAGCGGCTTTACGCTTCCCGGCACGACCATCGTCTGCGGTGATAGCCACACCACCACCCATGGCGCCTTTGGTGCGCTCGCCTTCGGCATTGGCGCGAGCGAGTGCGGGACGGTGATGACGACACAGTGCCTGCGCCAGAAGCGTGCCAGGACGATGCTCGTCGACCTGGTCGGGGAGCGGCAGCCGTTCGTCAGCGCCAAGGACATTGCTCTTGCCTTGATCGCCCGTGTCGGAGCGCGCGGCGCGGCTAGCCACGCCGTCGAATATGCCGGCACGCCGGTCGCGAACATGTCGATGGCCGAGCGCATGACCTTGTGCAACATGTCGATCGAGGCGGGCAGCCGTATCGGCCTGGTGGCTCCCGACGAGACGACGTTCGCCTATCTGGAAGGCCGCCCGCTCGCTCCGAAAGGGAGGCAGTGGGACGCTGCGCGGGAGTATTGGCGCAACCTCCGGTCGGACCCTGGCGCGGCCTACGACCGCACGGTGATCCTCGACCTCGCAAGCATCGAGCCGCAGGTCAGCTGGGGCACCAGCCCGGATCAGACCCTCCCGATCGGCTCGCGCGTGCCGGATCCGGCGGGCATCGCCAACCCGGCGGTGCGCCGGCAGGCGGAGCGGGCGCTGGCCTACATGGGCCTTGCGCCCGGACAGCCGCTGGAAGGTATACCCATCACCCACGCCTTCATTGGTTCGTGCACCAACGGCCGGATCGAGGATCTGCGGGCCGCCGCCGCCATAGCCCGCGACCGCAAGGTAGCTCCTGGCGTCCAGGCGCTCGTCGTGCCCGGCTCGGCGGCGACAAGGCGCCAGGCGGAGGCGGAAGGACTGGACCACATCTTCAGGGACGCCGGTTTCGAATGGCGCTTCGCTGGTTGCTCGATGTGCGTGGCGATGAACGATGATCGGCTCTCTCCCGGCGACCGCTGCGCCAGCACCTCGAATCGGAACTTCGAAGGTCGCCAAGGGCCCGGTGGCCGCACTCACCTGGTCGGCCCGGCCATGGCCGCCGCCGCCGCGGTCACCGGCCGGCTCACCGACGTTAGAAAGCTCGCACGATGACCCCATTCACCACCGTGTCGGGTGTCGCGGCCGCGCTGCCGCAAGGCAATATCGACACCGACATCATCTTTCCCGCTCGGTTCCTCCTCATCACGGCCCGTGACGGCCTGGGCCGGTATGCCTTTCACGACTGGCGGTTCGCCAGCGACGGCAGCGAAATCCCTGGCTTCGTTTTCAACCGCGAGCCGTTTCGCGACGCAGCGATCATCGTCGCCGGCGATAATTTCGGCTCCGGGTCGAGCCGGGAGCAGGCGGTCTGGGCGCTTCTCGGCCGCGGCACCCGCTGCATCATCGCGCCCGGTTTCGGCGAAATCTTCCACGCGAATTGCCTGCGCAACGGTATTTTGCCAGTGACACTATCGAATGAGGTGGTGGCGCCGCTGCTGGAAGCAGCAGAGGAGGGGAGGCGCTTCAGCGTCGATTTGGTCGCGCAAACCCTCGATGTCCCGGATTTTGCCCCGATCAAATTCAGCATCGCGCCCGAGCGCAAGCTCGCGCTGCAGAACGGCTGGGACGAGACCAGCCAGATCATTCACCAGCATGGTCCCGCCGTCACCGCCTTCGAAGCGCGGCAGCGGCAGACTCAACCTTGGCTGTGGGAGCGGCAAGCATGAGCGATCAGGACCTCATCGAGAATTATCGCCGGGCGTACAACACCCGGGTCGGTTTTGGCCGGCGCCCGGCGCTGATCCTGATCGACTTCTGCCAAGGCTATTTCGAACCGGAGTGCGAACTCTACGCGAGCGTGGAATCGGCGCTGGCTTCCGCGCTGAGGATGCGCGCGGCGGCGCGCGCCGCCGGCGTGCCGGTGATCCTTACGAACGTTGTCTACCACCCGAGCGGCCGCGACGGCGGGCGCTTTTTCGAAAAGGCTGCGCCCTTACGCCATTTCCTGAAGGGGAGCCCGATGGCCGCCTTCGCCGCGGGGCTCCAGCCCTTCGAGGAGGAGCTGGTCGTCTCGAAGCAATATCCGAGTGCCTTCTTCGGCACATCTCTCGCCTCGACACTGACGGCGGCCGGGGTAGATACCGTCATTCTGACGGGGCTCACGACCAGCGGGTGCGTGCGAGCAAGCTGCGTCGATGCCATGTCCCACGGCTTCCGCACCGCTGTGGTTGCGGAGGCCTGCGGCGACCGCCACCCGGCTCCGCACGAAGCTAATCTGTTCGACATGAACGCGAAATATGCTGATGTCGTCAGCGAAGCCGAGGCGCTTGCGTTCCTGGAGGAGATCGGGGGCTCCGCGGCCTCGGTCCAGGCGATCCGCTCGGCCTAGCCCATGATCCCCGTGCCGCGGAGGGCGACGACCGCATCCCGGGCATCTTCGAAATCGGCCATCGAATCCGCCAAAACATGGTGGGTCTCTTCGAGGCCAGCGAAGGCCAGGCAGGCTTGCGCTTTCGTCATTTGCTGCTCGCGGGAGAGTGGCCACTCCGGCGATCCGAGTTGCGCGGCGATATCCACGACGATTTCGCGGCCGTCGGCCAGCCAAGCCATGGCCCGCGCAGGAACGAAGGCGGCAGGATTGGGATTGTCGTCGGGAATGACTGTGATTCTCGATGCGAGTTCCAGCACCGCGCGATCGGACAGGCTTGCCTCGGTGAAGTCCTGCAAGCGCACGGTGCCACGCAGGAGAGTGATCGCGGCAAGATACTGAAGGCATAGCCGCGCATAAGCCGGGGCCATGCCGGCGTGCGCGCGGCGGCCGACGAGGCGGTGAATCAACGCCGGCGCGTGATACTCGAAACGCCCGAGGGTGTCCGACCGAACGCCATGTTCGCTCATCAGCCGCTGCATCGCGACAATGCCGCCATGGCCGGCGCGGCCGGTCGGGAACGGCTTCCAGCTGACCTCGGTGATGCGGTGTCCAGCGCCAAGCAGGGCCAGCGCCGGCGCCAGCTCTTCCTTTACCTCGAGCAGGGCGAAATAGCCGAAGGGACCAGTGATCGGATGGCGAACGCCCGGCATTCCGGCCCGCGCCAGATCGACCGCGGCCAGCGCGCCGCGCGCGGCATTGGCGACCTGCACGGGCAATGCCGGCTTGCCTTCGACATGCGCCTGCATCGTCCCGGAGGCAAAGGCGAGCGCATGACCGAATGCGTCAAGAACGCGCTCGCGGTTCATCGCCCGCAAGCTGCCGATCGCGGCGACGCAGCCGAAAATTCCCGCCGTGGCCGGGCGGAAGAAATGGAGCGGCCCGGTTGCCGCGAGCCCAAGGGTGACGGCGACATCGACGCCGGCAACGATGGCGGTCAGAAAGGCCCGGCCGTCGACTGGCTCGCCGCGCTCCGCCTCTGCGAGCAGCGCAGCCAGCACCGTGGCCATCGGATGGAGCACCGCCGGCTCGTGGACGCAGTCATATTCCTGGCCGTGAATCTGGAAGGCGTTGACGAACGCGGCCGAATGCGGCGGGAGGCGCAAGCCCGGACGGCCCAGCACCGATGCCGAGTCGCCGTCGCCCCAGCCCCGCACGACTTCCAGGATCGTGTCCGCATGAGCGGCGTTGCGCCCGGCGACACCGACCGCCAGACTATCGTGAAGAAACGTCTTTGCCGCGGTCCTTGCGGCCGAACCGATTTCGTCCCATCGCAAGCCTAATGCGTGGTCGACGAGAACCTCGCCCGCGTCGCCGTGGCTGCTCAACGCGGCGCCTCGCCGCCCGAGACGGTCATGCTTGCACCCGTGATGTAGGCTGCCTCGTCGGGGCTGGCGGTGTCGGCAATCCGGCCGCCGCGGCCTTGCGCGATCATTTCCCTGCCGAACGGGTCCATGTCATTGATGTCGAGCACCTCGATATACGCATATGGCGGAGGGGCGTCGCTGCCGAGCTGCCCGGTCGTCCGGAACACCTCGAACGAATCGACCGAGGGCAGCCCGTTCGCGGTGGGCAGGTCGACCTGTTGCGCCCACTCCTGATGGGCTTGGGGCGATACGCCCGGCTTCAGGTTGAACAAGGCAAAGATGCGCATGGCTCTCCCGGCTGATCGGTCGTGGGATGTCGGATCGACACGATCGCGGGGCGGCCGATGAGCCGCATCCTTGACCTTGCCATGGAACGACATCCGCAATACATATAAACTTATAACAAGTGAGGGAAGAGCCTTGAGCAACCCACGGACCAACGATCCCGCCGCGGACTACGAGGGACCGCCGGATTACCGGCTGGTCGGCCGCCACGCATTGTTCCCCGAGATGGCGCACGACGAGATCGAGCGCATCAATTATCTGGCGCAGATGAATCGCCACCTCTCGGCGCGGGTGGTGCCCGGGGTCAAGGCTGCCTACGACAACCGCGTCGTTCCGGCCTTCGAGGCGGCTCACGGGCGGCCGATTGCCGATCGTCACGAGGCTCGCAAGGCGTTGCTGGAGGACCCGGCCTTCCAGACCTGGTCGGCACTACGCCGAATGACGATGGAGCAGCGCCAGCAGGCCGGCCGCTGGACGGCGATTCGCCAGCGGGAACGGCTGGCGTCGATCGCGGCCGAGCTGACCGACGAGGACGACCGGCTCAAGCTCGACCCGGCGCTGCATATCCCCCGCTACGTGTCCGCGGTCGATCATCACTGTATGCCGGGGAGTTATCACACCGAGGCATTTCCCGGTGATGTCGCCAACGGCGCCAATTACGACCATGGTGGCTTCGTCACCACCGGCGGCTTGCTTGGCCGCTACTCGGATGGCGGCGGCCAGGCCGTCGTCAAGTGGGTGAAGCGCAACCTCCCCGACTTCAACCCGACGCGAATTCTGGAGATCGGCGGCACCGTCGGCCACAGCAGCCTGCCTCTGGCTCAGGCCTATCCGGATGCAGAGATGATCATTGTCGACCTGGGAGCGCCGGTGCTTCGGTACGGCCTCGCCCGCGCCAAATCCCTCGGCGTCGACAATGCTCGTTTTGTGCAGGCGAGCGGCGAGGATTTATCGAGGTTCCCCGACCAGAGCTTTGACTGGATCCAGACAACGATGTTCCTGCATGAGCTCTCGACCAAGGCGCTACGCTCTATTTTGGCCGAGACTCGGCGGCTGTTGCGGCCGGGCGGCATCGTCCTGCACGTCGAGCAGCCGCAATACACGCCGGACATGCCGCTGTTCGAGCAAGCGATGCGCGACTGGGACGCTTTCTACAACAATGAGCCATTTTGGAGTCGCATGCACGACATGGACCTCGATGCGGAGCTCGTCGCCGCCGGGTTCGACCGCGATGCCCTCATCCACGGCGGAGTAACCGGTGTGGTCGACCGTGAGTTGTTCCCCGACGCGCAGGAGGACGACACGGAGGATTACGGCCGCAAGGCAGCGTGGCACGTCGTTGGGGCGAAGGTCCAATGAGCTTTGCCGATGCGCTGAGGGAGGCTGGCGCGAAGCCCGCTGGCAAGCGACCGTTTTTTCTTGAGCCGCAGGTCGAGCGGGTCCTCGCTATCACCATGACGGTGGCCCAGGAACTCGCAGTGGCCCGGCAGCGCGTCGACACGCTGGAAAGGCTGCTCAAGGCCAAGGGCGTGCTGAGCGACGATGATGTGGACGACTTCACCCCCGATCCACTTGCTGCGGTTGAGCGTGCCAGGTGGAGCCAAGAGTACATCGCCCGCATCCTGCGTATCGTGCAGCAGGAGAATGAGGCAGCCGACCTGACGGGCGACTTGGCCTCGGGTGAGGTCGGGGACGAGCTCGCCCGCGAGTCATAATGGAGTTCGAGTTTACCGTCCCCATTTTGATCGTCGGCGGCGGCGCCTGCGGCTGTATCGCGGCGCTCGCCGCCAACGACGTGGGTGTCCCGCCGGTGCTCATCGAAGCGGACGCTCGCCCGATGGGGTCCAGCGGCATGTCGCAGGGGCTGATTTGCGCGGCCGGCACGCGGGCGCAGGCGGCTCACGACGTTGATGACGGCGGCGAAACTTTTCTCGCTGATATCTTGGCTAAGACTCGCGGCCTTGCCGATCCCCTGACGGCGCGGACGATTGCATTCGAGTCCGGTCCCACTTTGGACTGGATGGTGTCGGTCCATGACCTTCCGTGGGAGCTCGATCTCGGCTTCCGGCCCGCCTACGGCAACAGCCGGTTCCGGGTCCACGGCTGGCGGGGTCATGGCGGGCAGGACATGGTCGACCTGCTCCACCAGCGCTTGGCTGAGGCGGGAATCGATGTCATGCGCGAGGCCAAGCTTGTGGACATCGTCGCCGATCCTGAGGGTAGGGTTTTAGGAGTGGCGCTGGAACGGCCGGATGGCGCAGTCGACCGGGTCGGCTGCGAGACGCTGATCCTCGCCTGCGGTGGTTTTGCCGCCAACCATGATATGGTCGCCCGCTACATGCCGGAGGCCGCGAGCGCTCGGAACAATGGCCATGAAGGCAGCCACGGCACGGGGATCCTCCTGGGGCAACGGCTCGGCGCGTCAGTCGGCGATATGGGGTCGTACCAAGGCTATGGCATGCTCACCGATCCGCAAGGCATCACCGTCCCGCCCGGAGTGATCATCGAAGGCGGCATCCTCGTGAACAGCGAAGGCCGGCGTTTTACGGATGAGACTACGGACATTTCGGGGATGGTCCACCCGGTGATCGCTCAGCCTGGCGACCACGTCTGGCTGCTTGCCGACCAGCGCATCGAGGAAAGCTGCGCCTATATCCCGGAGATGCAGGCTCTGATCGAGCTCAATGCTGCAAAGCAGGCCGACACGGTTGAGGAACTTGCCCTGCGGATCGGGGTCGATCCCGCCGCTCTCGCTGCGTCGCTGGCCGATGCTCGGGAGGCGCAGGCGAATCGCCGGCCTGACTCGCAGGGTCGCTTGTGGGGCGACGACCTTCCTCCCGTCGGCCCCTTTCGCGCGTTTCGGGTGGTGGGTGCCATCTACCACACGCAGGGAGGGCTGCAGATTGACGGCTCGGCGCGGGTCGTGCGGCCGGACGGCACTGCATTCCCCAACCTGTTTGCCGGCGGCGGCTCGGCGCGGAGCGTGTCGGGGCCGTCGTCGTGGGGCTATCTGCCGGCGATGGGCCTCTGTACCGCTGTGACGCTGGGCCGGATTGCCGGCGAAAGCGCCGCCCGCCAGGTGCTGTCCGCAGCTGACGCCTCCTGAGCGGCGCGGCCACGCTCCAGCCAATCGCAAGCCGCCGGCCCGCCGGCGCTCGGGTTGGCGCGCGCTCCTCAGCGGACCATCAGCGCACGTACGATGCTCATTTTTGGATTGAAATGTTATAAGTTTATATCCATTGAAGGAGCGACGGAATTGCCACGGGACATCATCATGCATGCTGTTGAGACAGAGTCGCGTCCGGCTCGCTGCCCGGATGCTTTGAAGAATGCTCTCGTGGGGATCGTCGGAGCCGACAATGTCCGCGACGACGAGCGGAGCCTTCGGCTGCATAGCGAGGATGTGTGGACGGCGGGCAGTCATGTCGCGATGCTGATCGTCGCTCCCGGTTCCACGGCTGAACTTACGGCCGTCGCCGCCGCCGCCCACCAAGCCGGTGTGGCGATCGCACCGCGCGGGGCGGGGATGAGCTACACCAGCGCCTATCTGCCGGTCACCGAAACGACCGTTTCGCTCGACATGACGCGGATGAATCGCGTTCTTTCGGTCAATCCTGACGACATGACGGTCACGGTCGAAGCCGGCTGCACCTGGCTCAAGCTCAATGAAGCGCTGGCGCCGCATGGGGTGCGCACACCCTTTTGGGGGCCGATGTCGGGAATCTACTCGACGATCGGCGGCGGGCTGTCGCAGCTCAACGCCATGTTCGGCGCCGGACACTACGGCACGTCGAGCGAAAGCCTCGTGGCACTGACGGTGGTGCTCGGCAATGGGGAGGTGCTGCGCACCGGAGCGCGCGGGCCCGATGGAAACTCACCTTTCTACCGGCATTATGGCCCGGATCTCGCCGGACTTTTCTGCGGCGACAGCGGAACGCTCGGGATCAAGGCGGAAGCGACGTTCCGACTGATCCGCAAGCCGCAGTTCGAGGAATCGGCCTCCTTCTCCTTCAAGAAGGGCGAGCCGATGCTGCAGGCGCTCGCGGAGATGGCTCGCGCCGGGATTGCGGCGGAAACCTGCGGCTTCGATCCCGGGCTGACCAAGATGCGAATGAAGCGAATGTCGCTGATGAGCGACGTTAAAACTCTTGGTGCCGTGGTTTCCAAGGAGAAGTCATTCGGCAAGGGGCTGCTGGCTGCCGCGAAGATTGCGATCGGCGGCCGCAACTTCATCGAGGAGGACGAATATCCGCTGCACATGACTGCGGAGGGGCGGTCGAAGGAGGGCGTTGCCGCCGACATGGCTACGGCGCGCGCCATAGCCAAACGGTTCGACGGGCTCGAAATCGAGAACACTATCGCGAAAGTCATCCGCGCGATGCCGTTTCCGCCACCCAATTCTATGCTCGGGCCCGAGGGCGAGAGTTGGGTCCCGGTGCATGGCCATGTGTCGCTGTCCAACGCGCCGAAGATGTTCGCCGACATCAAGGCTCTGTTCGCCGAGATGAAGCCGAAATTCGATGAATATCACGTGCACACGGGTTTTCTTTTCACGACCATGTCGAGCAATGCGATCACGATCGAGCCGGTTTTCTTCTGGCCGGAGGGGTATCGGCCGGTGCACGAGTCGATGGTCGAGCCATCGCACCTCGCCCGGCTCAAGCAGCTCGGGCCGAACCCCGAAGCGAACGCCGTGGTCTCCGAGGCTCGAGATGGCGTGAAGGCGATTTGCCGACGCTACGGCGCCGCCCATTTCCAGATTGGCCGCGCCTATCCGTATCGCGACAGCCGCGACGATGCGTCGCGCCGGCTGCTCGACGCGATCAAGGCCGTCACCGATCCGAAGCGGCAGTTCAACCCCGGCGCGCTGGGGTTCGCTCCATGACGCCCACTTACCGGGCGATTCGGCTTCAGCACTTTGCGAAGTCGTTTCGCGAGGGTAGCGAGATCGTCGATTTGCCGCTGACTGATCCTGGTCCGGGCGAGGTCCGGGTGCGCAACCTCTATTGCGGTGTGAACGGCATCTTCGATACGCAGATCGCCCGCAATGCGGTGGACTACGTCAAGATCGCGCTACCGACCTTTACAGGTGTCGAGGCGCTCGGCATCGTCGACGCGACCGGCGAGGGCGTGTCGGAGTTTTCCGTCGGGGACGCCGTGGTGACGGTGCGGTTCACCGGCGGCTATCGCGAAGCGAACCTGCTCGACCAGTCGGAGCTCGTCCGAGTGCCGGAGGCGAAGCCCGAATGGCTCGCTTTGGCCTCGACCGGCGTGTCGGCGGCTGTCGCGCTCGATAAAGTTGCCGAGCTCAAGGCTGGCGAGACGATTGCCATATCCGCCGCCGCCGGAGGGCTCGGCCATCTCATGGTGCAGCTTGCGCACCTTCGTGGGTGCCATGTTATCGCATTGTGCGGCGGACCGCGGAAATCCGCCTTCGTCGCCTCGCTCGGCGCGGATCGTGTGATCGACTACAAGTCCGAAGACGTCAACGCAGTCCTCGCGCGAGAATATGGGAATGGGATCGACGTCGCCGTGGACACGGTCGGAGGTAGCATTTTCGACGCTTTCCTCACCAACATAGCCAACCACGGCCGGCTGGTGGTCGGCGGGGCGGCATCGGACCTCGAGGGACGGCCGGAGATCGTCACTCGCCCACGGATCTCGCATTCGATTTACTACAAAGGCGCGTCGGTCCGCGGGTTCATGAATGGCCTTCTGACCGAACATTGGCCGGCCGCCCGCGAGTGGCTGTTCGGGCTTTATGGCGAAGGCCGGCTGGCAGTCCACTTGGACGAGGTGCCGTTCCACGGGCTGGAGGGAGTCTATGGTGCTGTCGAACGGCTGCTCTCGGGGCAGTCGGCGGGGAAGGTTGTCGTCGATCTTCGGGCGGCCGAAGCCGGTGCGGATGAGGCTCGCGACAGCGTCGGCCGATCCCTTCCGCAGGCCACTCCGATACAGGCGTGAAATTGCTGCTCCTGGCGATGATGCCCGCCGATCTTGCTGACAAGCTGTCAAAGGAACGATGACCACAAGCCGGACACTCTTCGACAAGATATGGGATGTGCACCATGTCGCCGGCACGGCAGGTGGCACGTCGCTGATCGCGATCGACCGCGTGTTGCTGCACGAACGCACCGGCGCGGCGGCGCTGAAGTCGATGGCGGCGGCCGGCCGGCAAGTTCGCGATCCGGCGCGGGTCTTCGCCGTCATGGACCATATTGTCGACACTCGCATCGGCCGCGGCGATCGGACGATGATGCCGGGGGGGCAGTCGTTCATCAGCGAAACTCGCTCAGCCACGCGGGCCGCCGGAATCACTCTGTTCGACGTCAATGACCCCGACCAGGGCATCACCCACGTCATTTCTCCAGAGCTGGGGATCGTCCTCCCTGGCGTCACCCTGGTCGCGCCGGACAGCCACACTTGCACCCAGGGTGCGTTCGGCGCCCTTGCCTGGGGTATCGGCTCGAGCGAGGCCGAGCACGCCCTGACGACCGGCGTTCTGCGGCTCGCTCGGCCCCGAACGATGCGCCTGCGCTTCACGGGGCGATTGGCGTCGAACGTCACGGCCAAGGACATGGCGCTGACGCTGATTGCGCGGCACGGCGCGGCGGGCGGTGCGGGCCACGTCATCGAATATGTCGGCCCAACGGTCGCCGGGCTCGACATGGAGGCGCGGATGACGCTGTGTAACATGGCGACGGAACTCTCGGCGATGACCGGCATCATTGCGCCGGACGAGAAAACTTTCGCCTGGCTTGCCGGGCGGCGCTATGCACCAGCGAGTTTCGATCATCCTTATTGGTCGACCTTGTCGAGCGACGAGGGCGCAAGCTTTGACCGCGAACTCGACATCGACTCTGCCGCGATCGCGCCGATGGTCAGCTGGGGCACCAGCCCGGAGCAGAGCGTGGCTGTCGATGGCGCTGTGCCGCAGGGCCCGGCGCGGGCGCATGAATATATCGGACTTGCTGCCGGCCAACGCCTGGAAGGCACGCCGATCGACGCCGCCTTCATTGGAAGCTGCACCAACAGTCGTCTGTCCGACCTGCGGCGCGCCGCCGCGTTGCTCAAGGGTCGCCACATCTCTCCGGCCGTTCGCAAGGCGCTGGTCGTGCCCGGCAGCTCCGCCGTCAAGCGCGCGGCGGAGGCCGAGGGCCTGGATCGGATCTTCAGCGACGCCGGATTCGAATGGCGCGAGAGCGGCTGCTCCTTGTGCTTCTACGCCGGCGGGGAGGGCTTCGCGCCCGGCAGCCGGACGATCAGCAGCACCAACCGCAACTTCGAAGGGCGGCAGGGCCCCGGGATCCGAACCCACATCGCCAGTCCCGAAACCGTTGCGGCGAGCGCGCTGGCCGGGGCGATCGCGGATCCGCGGAAGATTTCGGCATGACCCCGTTCACCACCCTCACCGGGATTGCCGCCCCGTTGCTGGCGGAGAATGTGGACACCGACACGGTGATCCCCTCGCGCGAGATGAAGAGCACCGGCCGAACCGGCCTGGCGGCGGGGCTGTTCGCAGCCTGGCGCTACGTTGAAGGACGGACTCCAAATCCGGAATTCGTTCTCAACAAGCCGCAGTTCGCAGGCGCTCCCATCATCGCGGCGGGGAGCAACTTCGGCTGCGGGTCGAGCCGCGAGCATGCGGTCTGGGCGCTGGCCGAATATGGGATCAGGGCGATCATCGCACCGAGCTTCGCGCCGATCTTCGCGGACAATTGCATCCGCAACGGCTTGTTGCCCGTGGTGCTGGACCGCTCGGCGGTAGAGGCAATAGCCGGGCGTCAGGTCACCATCGACCTCGACGTGCAGAAGGTGGAGTGCGATGGCTCCGCCTGGTCGTTCGCCATCGAGCGGGAGGCACGAGAGATGCTGTTGCAGGGCCTCGATCCCATCGGGCTCACGCTGAGGGCCAAGTCGACGGTGGACGCGTGGACCGAACAGGATCGGGCGGTACGTCCCTGGATCTATCTCGGGAAAATGGCATGACCGAAATCCTTGTTTCCGAAGTGGGCCTCCGCGACGGCCTGCAGTCGATCAAATCGATCATGCCGCTTGCCGCCAAGCAGGCGTGGATCGCGGCCGAGGCCGCAGCCGGGGTGCGCGAGATCGAGGTCGGCAGCTTCGTCCCTGCCAAGCTGCTCCCCCAGATGGCCGATACAGCTGAGCTCGTTGCATACGCCCGCGGGATCGAGGGTTTGAACGTCGTCGCCCTCGTGCCGAATGCCAAGGGGGCGGAGCGCGCCGCCGAGGCCGGCGTACACGGCATCTCCATCCCCTTTTCGATGAGCGAGACCCACTCAGTCCGCAACGTGCGCAAGGACCATCCGGCGATGCTGGAGGAAATCCGGTCCGTGGCGGACATCGCTCGGTCGAGCGGCATCTACTTCGCGGTCGGGCTGGCAACGGCATTCGGCTGTACGATCGAAGGCGCGGTACCTGAAGACCGGGTCGTACGCTTCGCCGAAGCCGCAATGGACGCGGGCGCTCAGGAACTGAGCTTGTCCGACACCACCGGCTATGCTGACCCGGCACAGGTCAAGCGGCTCGTCCGCAAGGTTCGGGCGGTGGCCGGTGAGGCACTGACGACGCTTCACCTGCACAACACGCGGGGGCTTGGCCTCGCCAATGCGCTTGCGGGCCTGGAGGAGGGGATCACCACCCTTGATGCCTCGCTTGGAGGGCTGGGCGGCTGCCCCTATGCGCCGGGCGCCTCGGGCAATCTCGTCACCGAAGACCTTGTGTTGATGCTGAACGCAATGGGGTGCGACACTGGCATCGACCTCGACAAGCTGCTCGAAGTGCGCAACATCCTCGCAGAGGCTATTCCCGACGAGCCGCTCTACGGCTTCACGCCCGATGCCGGGCCGATGCTCGATTACCGTGACAGGGTCGCACGATGACGGCGCCCACTCCCCTCGCCGGCGTCCGCATTATCGAGTTCACTCATATGGTGATGGGGCCCGCGGTCGGGCACATCCTCGCGGGACTTGGTGCCGAGGTCATTCGTGTGGAGCCAATCGGCGGCGATCCGACGCGCCGCCTGCTGGGCTCCGGCGCAGGTTATTTTTCAATGTACAACCGCGGCAAGCAGTCGATCTGCCTCGATCTGAAGTCGGTCGAGGGGCTGAATGTCGCCAAGGACCTGATTGCCGATGCCGACGTGCTGGTGGAGAATTTCCGCCCCGGCGCACTCGATCGGCTCGGCCTTGACTACGACACGCTCGCAGCGGCCAACCCACGCCTCATCTACTGTTCGGAGAAGGGCTTCATGCCGGGTCCCTACGAGCAGCGCACCGCCATGGACGAAGTCGCGCAGATGATGGGCGGTCTTGCCTACATGACGGGCCCTCCCGGCCGTCCCCTGCGTGCCGGCGCGAGCCTGATCGACGTGACCGGCGGCATGTTCGGGGTGATCGGTATCCTCGCCGCGCTTGAGGAACGACACCGCACCGGCCGCGGTCAGAAAATCATCGCGAGCCTGTTCGAGACAACTGTCTACGTGGTCGGCCAGCACATGGCTCAGTTCGCGGTCACTGGAAAGCCGGCAGCGCCGATGCCCGCCCGCATCTCGGCTTGGGCGATCTACGACCTGTTCCAGACGAAGGACCAGCCGGTATTCATCGGCGTGGTCACCGATGCCCTGTGGGAGAAGTTCTGCAGGCTGTTCGATCTCGACGAGTTGTGGGCCGACGAGAGCCTGCGCGCCAACAATCAGCGCGTGCTGGCCCGAGACCGCATCCTCCCGGTCATTCGTGAGATCATGGCGGGAATGACGAGCGCCGAGCTGCTCGCCAAGCTGGAGGGCACGGGCCTGCCGTTCGCACCGATCAGCAAACCGGAAGACCTGTTCGACGATCCGCAGCTCGCCCTTGGCGGGCTCGAACGGGTTGTGCTCCCCGATGGCACCGAGACCAGGTTGCCCACGGTTCCCGTGATGATGAACGGCCAGCGCCCGGGCCGCGACGTCCGGCTTCCGCAGCCGGGGGAAGATACGCGGAGTGTCCTCGCGAGAAGCGGCTACGACGCCGAAGAGATTGACAGATTAATCGACCAAGGGGTCGTCGGGGGCGCTTGAAGCGCCGATCAGGAGCCAGTCGAATGAACTTGCCAAGCCATCCGCGCTACCCCGCCGATGTTCCTTCCTGCCGCGTCATCCGACATCGCGGAAGCAGCCCTTCCCGCCTGGCGATGGAGTCGTGACGATGGTCCAGCCTGGCCTGCAGACGAAGCGAATCGGGATGATTGGCACCGTACCCGATCCGTCTCTGCCGAGCGCCGTTGGCGCAGAACTCGCGCCGCTCCTGGAGCCAGGAAACGAGCTAGTCGGCTATTCGACGAGGATCCGAGCCTTTCCGTCCACTCCGCTCGAGAGGAGCTTGCAGGACATCGGTCACGCCGAAGCCGCCTTCACCGCCGTCGAGGATGGTTGCTCCGCGGTCGTGATCGACAGCGTGGGCGATTACGGCCTTGCGACAATGCGCGCATCGCTGCCCGTGCCCGCAGTGGGAGCGGGAGAAGCCGGAATGGCCGAAGCCGCGTCGGGCGGCAGGCGCTTTGCCATCGTCTCCGTGTGGCCGGACTCGATGAACTTCATCATCCATGGTCGACTGCGCGAATACGGCTATGCCGAGACATGTCTCGGCATCTACAATGTCGGCGAGCCGCAGCACCTGGCCAGTCCCGAAGGCATTTCCGCCGAGCTGAGCCGGATCAGGCGTGGCGATCGAACCATCAAGTCAGCGCTTCAGCAGGCGATGGCCGCGGCCGTGCGCGACGGGGCGGACGCGATCATGCTCGGCTGCACGTGCATGTCGCCGATGGCGGCGGATCTCCAGGCCTCGAGTCCGGTGCCGGTCGTCAACCCGCTTGCGGCCGGCGTGGTTGCCGCCTTGGCGGCGGGACCGGTGACCGCGCCCGCCCTCGCGACCGGTCGAAGGGAGTTGTTGCGAACAATGGTGGCATCCGTCGCATCGCAGCCCGTCGAGCCCTGTCCGGTTTGCATTGTCAGCGCGTAGGAAGGGGGAAACGGATATGACCGATCAGCCCACCGCACTTGTACTTGGCGCATCCCGAGGCCTGGGACTGGCGCTTGCGGCGGAGTGGTGTCGGCGAGGCTGGCAAGTGATCGCTACCCAACGTTCGCCGGCCCCTGGCCTGCAGGCGCTGGCGGCCCGTTATCCCTCAGCGCTGCAGGTTGAGACGGCCGACGTCGACCAAGCCCAGACCGTGCGCGCTCTGGGCGAGCGGCTCGATGGACAAAAGGTCGACGTGCTGGTCGCGAACGCGGGAATCGCGCGCGGCACGGAGCAGACGCCCGTCAGTATCGAGGAGCAGGACTTCCTGGACATGATGCTCACCAACGCGCTGGCGCCGGTGCGTGCTCTCGAGGTGCTGGAAGGGCTGGTGCCGGACAATGGCGTTCTTGCGGTGATGTCGTCCGAACTCGGCAGCGTCACCACCAACAATGGCTATTGGACGCTGTACAGCGCGAGCAAGGCGGCGCTCAACATGCTGATGAAGGGCTTTGCGGGCCGTCGTGCGGGCGATCCTCGCGCCATGCTGCTGCTGGCGCCCGGCTGGGTGCGGACCGACATGGGCGGCACTGGCGCCACTTTTTCGATCGAGGAGATCATTCCCCTCGTCATCGACGTCGTTGAGGCCAATCGGAATAAACCGGGACTGCGTTTTCTCGACCGGTTCGGCAACGCGCTGCCGTGGTGAGCGACCCATCCAGAGCTGTCGACCACTCCTAAGTTGCTTAAGAACATCCGGAAAGATTGGCCTGGGCGTACTCAGCGAACCCGATTCGGAACGGATCATCCTCTTGCCAAGGTTGCGGTCGAGGGTTCCGCACAGACTGTGCGGGCCCAACCGCTTCCGCCCGTGCAGCCGCGCTGCTAGGCGGCACCATGTGCAACGAAGTTCGGCGCCGGGTGGCGCTGGGGCAGATCAGGGATGATTTCAGCGAGATTCGAATTCCGCTGAACTTTCCGGAGGGCCTCCCCAACCTTGCCCCCTTAGACAGCATCCGCATCACTGATCTCAATCCAATCGTTCGATGGGTCGAGGGGGGACCCGAACTGGTCGTGCGGCGCTGGAGTTGGCCGGGGCCGACGGGAAAGCCGGTTTATAATTACCGCTCGGACGGGCGAGAGTTCACAAGCGGACGATGCCTGATCGTGGTCGACGGCTTCTACGAATTCACCGCGCCCAGCGATCCCAAGCAGAAGCGCAAGCATAAATGGCTTTTCACGAAGAAGGACGAGCCCTGGTTTTGCATTGCTGGCCTATGGCGAACCGCACCGCAAGTGGGGGAGGCTTTCACCATGCTCACGACCGAGCCTGGCGCGGATGTCGCACCCTATCACCACCGTCAGGTGGCGGTGCTCGACCGCAGCCAGTGGGGCCGCTGGCTGGATCATGCGGTTCCCGCGCGGGAAGTGCTGGGCCCGCTTCCGGCCGGTACCCTGGAAGTCCAGCAGATTTGCTGACCCGCTTCCGGCTCAGCCGCGCCTTTCCGCCTGCACCGAAGCCTCGGCGCTCGCATAGGCCTCCTGGCGCGCGACGTTCCAATATTTGAGCTGGTCGATCGGGATCGGCTCGCCGGTCACCGCACAGATGACGTGGTCGCCGGGGCTCAGCACGCGGAAGGTTCCCGCCATATAGTGGAGCCGGGCGGCGCGCCCCTGGTTGGCCATCAGCATTGCATCGCCTTCGTCAGAATAGTTTGGGTTGTTCCGGCTTCACGTAGGTTTCACGGCGCTGGCGCTCAAGCCCATTGCCGACCGCCGCATCAACCTTACCGTCGCCGAAGACGAGCCGCAGCCGGCCAGCGGCGCGCGCAGCATTGGCCGAGATAAGGGTGTGGCCCTCCCGATCTTCGACGCGAGCATAGCCCTTGGCGAGCGGCCGATCCGGATGCGCCTGCGCCGCAATCCGCCACAGGTTTTCCAGCGTGCGGCGGCCGTCATCGAGTCGGCGGCGGACAAGCGCCGGATCGAGCCTTAGCGAGGCCAGTCGCTCGCGGCCCCGGCGAATATTTGCCGTGAGAAGCGAAGGCCGAAGCGCGCCAGCCGCGTGTCCCAGGTCCGCGCGCGCATGGCTGAGCCGGCTGCCAAGGGCGCGGGGCAACCGCTCGGACAGCTCGTCCAGACGCTGCTGCTGGGGAGCCAACAGCGTCTCGCGCGCGGGAAAGCGTCGGAGGCTGTTGTCGAGCTGCTCGCCCGCCCGTTCCACGGCTCGGTTCGCGCAGCGAGCGGCGCGAAGACCTGCCTCCCGGATCTGCGCCAGAAGCTCCGCACGCACTGGAACCGCGATTTCGGCGGCCGCGGTCGGCGTCGGCGCGCGAATGTCGGCGGCGAAGTCGCACAAAGTCGTGTCGGTCTCGTGCCCGACCGCGGAAATGATGGGGATGGAGCAGTCCGCGACGGCACGAACCACCTCTTCCTCGTTGAACGCCCAAAGATCCTCGATCGAGCCGCCGCCGCGCGCCACGATCACCAGCTCCGGACGGTCCCGCATGGCCTCGAAGCCCCGGACGGCAGCGGCCACTTGGGCGGCGGCGCCTTCACCCTGAACCGCCACCGGCCAGACGATGACATGGGTCGGGCACCGGTCGGCGAGGCGGTGCAGGATGTCGCGGATCACCGCTCCGGTCGGCGACGTCACGACGCCGATCGTCCGCGGCAGGAAGGGCAGGCGCTTCTTGCGCTCGGCGTCGAACAGACCCTCGGCGGCCAGCGCACGGCGGCGCTTGTCGAGCAGCGCCATCAATGCGCCCTGGCCCGCCAATTCGAGCCTGTCGACGACGATCTGATATTTGGAGCGGCCGGGATAAATGGTGAGCTTGCCGGTGGCCACCACCTCGATTCCGTCCTCTGGGCGGAAGCGGAGCATCTGCGCGCAACCTTTCCAGATAACGGCGTCGATGCAGGCCTTGTCGTCCTTCATTGTGAAGTAGCAATGACCGGAGGCATGACGTTTGAAGCCGGAAATCTCGCCGCGCAGCCGCACCAGCCCGAACGCATCCTCCACCGTACGCTTCAGCCGCGAGGACAGCTCCGACACCGACATGGCGGGCGCGTTGTCGCCCGGCGTCTCGGTTGCTAACAGCCCGTCTGGGTCAAAAGGGAAATCGTCCATGAATGTCCTGCTGATCGGCTCCGGCGGGCGCGAACATGCGCTGGCCTGGAAGCTGGCGCAATCGCCGAAGCTCGGTAAGCTGTTCGCCGCGCCGGGGAATCCTGGGATTGCAGAGCATGCCCAGCTTGTCGAGATCGATTCCCGTGACCACCGCAGCACGATCGATTTCTGCTTGAAGAATTCGATCGAGCTGATCGTGATTGGGCCCGAGGCGCCGTTGGTCGACGGTCTCGCGGATAATCTCCGAACCATGGGTTTCTGCGTGTTCGGGCCCAACAAGATCCCGGCGCAGCTCGAAGGCTCCAAGGCCTACACCAAGGAGCTTTGCGCCCGCTATCAAATACCCACTGCCGGTTTCGCAGTGGCGTCGGATCGCCTCGCGGCCGAAGCGGCCCTGGAGGATTTCAGCCTGCCGGTCGTCATCAAGGCGGACGGCCTCGCTGCTGGCAAGGGCGTGATCATTGCGGAAACGCCCGACGAAGTCCGGTGGGCGCTGGACACGATGTTCGCCGGCGGCTTCGGCGGTGCCGGCTCGTCGATCGTGATCGAAGAATTCATGGTAGGTGAGGAAGCGAGCTTCTTTGCCCTGACGGACGGCGCAGCCGTGATCCCGTTCGGCTCCGCCCAGGATCATAAAAGGCTGGGCGACGGCGATACCGGCCCCAATACCGGCGGCATGGGCGCCTACAGCCCCGCCTCTATTCTGACGCCCGACCTCGAGCGGCGCGTGATGGACGAGATCGTGCAGCCGACGGTGCGGGCGCTGGCGGAGCGGGGAAGCCCTTATTCAGGGGTGCTTTATGCCGGCATCATGCTGACGCCGGAGGGACCAAAGCTGGTCGAATATAATGCCCGCTTCGGCGATCCCGAATGCCAAGTGCTGATGATGCGGCTGGAGACCGATCTCCTCGAGCTGTTGTGCGCCGTTGCCAAGAACAAGCTTGCCGAAAGCGAGCGGCCGCGCTTTTCCGATCAGGTCGCGCTGACGGTCGTGATGGCGGCCAACGGTTACCCGGCCGGGCCCGAAACGGGCGGAGCGGTGGCAGGGATCGAGGCGGCGGAGGCTGAAGGCGCCAAGATCTTCCACGCCGGCACCGCCGCCGCCGGCGGAAAGCTCGTCGCCAGCGGTGGTCGGGTGCTCAACGTAACGGCAGTGGGAGCCACGGCGGCAGAGGCGCAGAAGAAAGCTTATGCCGCCGCGGCGGCCGTCGACTTTCCGTCCGGCTTCTATCGGCGCGACATCGGCTGGCGGGAGATTGCGCGTGCCGGATGAGAGGCTTGCCGATATGGCCGCGGAAAAGGATAATGTAACCCCCATCCAAAGCTTGGAAGCCGCAACATGTCCCCTGTGCTGAAATTCCTGATCGGCCTCGCGGCCGTGCTGCTGATGGGCTGGGTCTATCATGGGCCCTTGGGCAATGGCGAGGCTCTTATTGGGCGGCTCGAGGCGCAGGCGCAGGCGGCGGTCGACGAAGGTGACGTGCCGGGAGTGGCGGTGCGCCTGAAGCGCGATCCGCTTTCCCGCGTTGCCGTGCTCTCGGGCCCAGCCAACGATTATCAGCGTGAGGGGATGGGGCAGTTTCCAGGGCTTAACGACCGGGTCCGCGGTATCGAGGGCATCTCGGCGATCGAATGGGCCAACCCGCCTGCCGCGCCGGCTCGGGGAGGGAACTCGTAATGCCCTTGTTGCTTGAGACGATGATTGCGGTCGTCGCCGCCTATCTCCTCGGGGTGGGCATCGCTTGGCTCATCTTCGGCCGGGCGAAGAAGGACAGCTTTCTCTAAGACCTGCTTTCGGGAATATCCGTTGCCATGATGACCGTAATCGACGCCAACCTGCTTCCCCTGATCATCGCATTGGTGGTCGGGTTCATCATCGGCTGGTGGATGTTCAGCAGAAGCCAGGCGAGGCGCCGCGATGACGGCCTCGGTGCCTCGCTGCGGAGCGGCACGATCGAGGAAACCCGAGACGAGCCCCCTCCACCCCCGGTTCGGCCTTATATGCGCAATCGGCCCATCCGGGACGGCATCGACACCGAAGAACGGCGCGGTGTTGCGGGCATGACCGGCGGAGCCGCTGCGATGACCGATGTCGCAGGCGAGGTGCTCGGGGTCGATGCGCATACGAAGGCCCCTGCCGAGACCGGCCCTCCCGACAATCTCCAGACGCTGAAGGGCGTCGGCCCGAAGCTCGCCCAGAAGCTCAACGAAAACGGCATTACCCGCTTCGAGCAACTGGCGGCGCTCAATGGCAACGAAGTGGCCATGCTCGACGAAAGATTGGGGCCCTTCAAAGGGCGGCTGGAGCGGGATCGGATCGTCGAACAGGCCAGCTACCTTGCCCGCGGCGACCGGGAGGGTTTCGAGGCGCGCTTTGGGAGCCTGGGCGGCAGCTAATCCGGCGCCTGGCGCCGCCATGGCGTCGCGATCAGCTTGTCGATCTTGCGGCCGTCCATGTCGACCACCTCGAAACGCCAGTTCGCATAGGTGAAATGCTCGCCCGTCTCCGGCAGCCGCTTCAGAACCCAAAGGGCGAAGCCCGCCACCGTCGAATAGTCGCGATCCTCCGGCAGGTTGATGCCGAGCTGGTCGGTGAGCGCATCAGCCGATAGCGAGCCCGAAACCAGCCAGCTTCCGTCCTCCCGCTCCACCATCGGCGGGTCGGTGTCGGCGTTCGATGCGAAAGAGCCCGCCAGCGCCGCCAAGAGGTCGGCGGGCGTGACGAGACCGTCAAAATGGCCGTATTCGTCGTGGACGAAGGCCATAGGGACCTCCGCGCCGCGGAGCACCAGCAAAGCGTCCATGGCGTCCATCTGGTCCGGCACCACGGGCGCCTCGCGCATCAGCGTACGAAGATCGAGCGGGCGTCCTTCGACGAAGGCCCTTACGATGTCGCGAGACTGAACGACGCCGACCAGCTGATCGACGGAGCCTTCCGCAACGGGCAGGCGGCTGTGGGGGGTCTCGAGGAGCTTGGCCCTGAGCGTTTCGATATCGGCGTCGATATCGATCCAGTCGACGTCGGTGCGCGGTGTCATGATCTCGCGCGTCGGGCGGTCGGCGAGCCGCACCACGCCGGAAATGATCGCCCGCTCGCTCTCCTCCAGCACTCCGGCATGATGCGCTTCGGCGACGACGATGTGCAGCTCTTCCGCGGTGACGCGGCTCTGCGCGTCGCGCTCCAGCCGGAGGAGGTGGAAGATCAGGGCGCTAGTCCTGTCGAGCAGCCACACGAACGGTGCGGTAGCCCGCGCCAGCCAGAGCATCGGCAGGGCCATGAAGGCGGCCAGCCGCTCGGGCGCGCGAAGCGCAATCTGCTTGGGGACCAGCTCGCCCACGACCAACGAGGCATAGGTCGTGACGATGATGACGAGGACGAAGCCTAGGGTCTGGGCATATTCGGCGGGCGCCCCGATCAGCATCAGCCTCTGCGCTACCGGCCCCCCCAGGCTGGCGCCGGAATAGGCGCCCGCCAGGATGCCGATCATGGTGATGCCGATCTGAACCGTCGAAAGGAACCGGCTGGGGTCGGCGGCGAGATCCAGCGCGGTGCGGGCACCGGCACTGCCTGCCTTCACCATCGCCTTCAGCCGCGCCTCGCGGGCCGACACAATGGCAAGCTCCGACATTGCGAATACGCCGTTCAGCAAGATCAGCAGCGCGATCACGATCACGTCAAACCACGGAAACGGCGATAGGGGGGCTGTCGGAGGCATAGGAGGAGGCTGCCACTTAGCCGCTATTATTTGATGCCGACAACAAGTTCATCAGTCGGTGTTTGAAGCCCGGCCGGAACAAGTGGCGGAGAGCGAGGGTTGAATTGCGGTTCAATGACCCGATTACGGGAAAGGAATGAGTATGATTATGTCGAAGCGCTTCGGCGCAGCCGCCGTCGTGGCCGCTCTCCTCACCACCACCGCCTGTGTCACGAACCCGGAGACGGGCGAGCGTGAATTCCAGACGCGCACCGCGATCGGGGCTGCGGTCGGCGCCGTTGCCGGCTATTTCGGCGGTGATCTCATCGGCGGCCGGCGCGACCGCACCGAGAAAATCGTCGGCGCCGGCATCGGCACGATCGCCGGCGCCGCCGTTGGGCAATATATGGACCGGCAGGAGCGGGAACTCCGGCAGCGGACCGAAGGCACTGGTGTCGTCGTCGAGAGGCAGGGTGACGAACTCGTGCTGAGCATGCCTGCGGG
>JAESFL010000291.1_pt1 | contig 42020 bp, 35 predicted proteins | sample 9269401 | NCBI WGS metagenome assembly JAESFL01 (sample SAMN14506025, study PRJNA617098) | algae metagenome | isolation source: Gloeocapsa sp. UFS-A4-WI-NPMV-4B04 and co-occurring heterotrophs from desert... | place: USA: Utah | collected 2006-10-01 | reverse complement strand
AATCGGGGAGCCCATCTACTTTGTCGCGCGGCGCCTCAATGTGTTCCGGTCCGGGAGCGGAACGCCCGAGCAATGACTGCTATGACAGGCATGAGGCAGGAGTGAACAAAACGCCGGATCACGAATAACGGCCGCGTCTCTGCGCGACGCTGGGCGGGGGAGACGGACCTGGGCCGCGGATCGGTGATCCGCGGCCCTTCTGATGGGCTACCTGGCAGTGGGCGTGGTGACCACGGGCCGCCCGCCCGGAGACGACCGGCTACGAGCACTACTGGATGGGCAGCCTGGCGGTGGGGATGCGCGACGCCAGCGGGCAGATGTACATGCGCAACCGCTACTACGACCCGCAGACGGGCCAGTTCACGCAGCCCGACCCCATCGGCCTGGCCGGCGGGATGAACGTCTACGGCTTCGCGGCGGGCGACCCGGTGTCGTATGCTGATCCATACGGCCTGAGTCCCGAAGATGTCATCATCGCCTGCCGAAACGTGAACAACACGGGACGTATGGGTGGGCACTGCGCCATCCGCGTCACCAACACAAAACGGAACATCAACGTAACGTACGAGCTCCTGAACGTCTCCGGCATTGGAAATCCCCAGTCCGCTGGAAAGGCGACGCCGGCAGCCGCCGCGGAATATGCCGGGCGTGGGGTCCGGGTGGAGGTGCCGGAGGGCATGAGCTCGGATGCGTTCGACTTGCAGGTCATTGCAACGGCCGAACGTCTGTCCAAGGAGAGAGACGGCAAGGATTACTCCATGTTAGGTGATAAGAACTCCAATCGTTTCGTGTACGACGTGATCAACCAGTCAGGAGGAGACGTGCCGTGGGCCGCCGTTCCCTACTTCAGAGTGACGCCGGGAATCTGTGGAGGCAATGGCTTGTCGCACGGCACGGACTGCAGCGGCAGCAGATATGACGGCACCTACTTGCCTCGGGAGGACTAGGCGGATGATTCGCCCCAAATGGACTCGCGACGCTGTAGCCGGTGCCGTACTGGGAGCGGGCCTGGCAGGAGTGCTTCACCTCTGGAAGGCAGGCGCGACCCCGCTGCTCGGCATGGCACCGGAGGGGGTAGGCTTCACGACCTACCTGGCCGCATACGTCCTGGGATTCCCCACGAACCTGTGCATGGTGGCCCTGATCACGAATCCACCCGGTGGCGGGCGAGTCTCGGTCGACTTCGAGTACCCCCTGCTCTTGCTGGGCATCGTGCTGAACTGGACCCTGTTCGGAGTTGTCCGAGGGGTTCTGCGGCAGCGGAGAGGGTAGCCGGCAAAGCCGATGGTACGTGAGACGTGCGGGCGAGGCGCTACGAACACAACGCCGCCGGCCGCAAGCGCAGGTGATTGAATGAGCGGGCGGGCCCAGCATCGGCCCGCCCGCTCACCCGTTTGAGGGAGGAGCAGGATTCGTACACCGTCGGCGGGCACCATCATCCCGCACGAGAACGGGCGCGGGCAGATGGCGCGGGGCACGTTCGGGACGGGGACGGCGGGCGTGACCGGGACGAGCAGCGACTGCACGACCTGCCCGCCGCAGAACCACTGCGTCCCCGTGCCCTGGCCGGGATGGAACACCACCGCGTGGCACGAGGATGCCGCCCGACCGGAGATGTCCGGCTACGAGCACGACTGGATGGCAGCCTGGCGGTAGGGATGCGCGACGCCAGCGGGCAGATGTACATGCGCAACCGCTACTACGACCCGCAGACGGGCCAGTTCACCCAGCCCGACCCCATCGGCCTGGATCGGATCGACGAGATGGAAGACGAGCCTTCGGACGAGGCCCTCTACCTGGTCGGGGTGCGGCTGCACCCCGACACGGACGGCCCGCAGCTGTGCACCGTGCTCCTGATGAACGAGGACGCACGAGGCGGAAAGGACAGGCCGCTGACCGACGCGGACGGGTATATCCTGCTGTTTGCGGATCCCGCGCGCGCGTCCCACGCCATCGCGCTGGGCGACGCGGCGTTTCGCAAGCATGCCGTGCCCGCGGAAATCGCGGCTGCCTGCGATCTCGCGGCGGCCGTGTGGGCCGTTGCCGAGGGGTCGGACAGCGGAGAAACCGGGGATGCAGTGAACCTGCTCCTGGACCTGGTGGAAGCAACCGGGTTTCCCATCCCGGGGGAGTACCGGCGGGACCTGTTCGCAATCACTGACCACCTGGCGTTTTCAACGGACATCCACGGGTTCTTCGCGGCCGGTGAGTACAGCCGTACCGAGCTCATGCACGCGATCACATGGTGCATCGGGGCGGTGACCATCAAATCGCGCCTCGTTTGACTCTGATACCGAATCTCAGAGTTCTTGTGCATTCGGATCAGGATGGATCACGCGGAGGACGCGGAGACAAACGGAGAGGACTGAATTGGCCTACAGAGGAACAGAGTTAGACAGAGGAAGATGAATGACGATGCTTGTTTCTGCTCCTCTGTCTGACTCTGTCCCTCTGTATTCCCAGGTGTTGTTTTTGGGATTTGGTATGATTGGCCTGGACGGGCAACCCGATCCCGGGATGCGGGACGAGAGCGGGCAGGTGTAGATGCGCAGCCGCTACCGGCACAAAGCCCCGTCGCACGGCGTGCGGCGGGGCTTCGGCTGGCCAGGAGCGAGGCGCGGAGAAGGTCCGCACTAGGTGGCCGTGGCCGTGGCGGTGCCGGCGAGGCCGGGGGCGAGGGCCTCGTGGGCCAGGGCCACGCGGCCGGGCGCGCGCTCGGCCTGGTACATGAGCTGGTAGGCGCGCTGGATGAGGTCGTTCACGTCGTGGACGGGCGAGGTGCAGCTCACGGCGCCCACGGCGATGGATCCGCCGCCGCCCTGCCGCTGCGCCAGCGTGCCCAGCACACCGGACAGCCGCCCCAGGGCCACGGCGGCCGCGTCCGGACCCGTGTCCGGCAGGAGCAGCGCGAACTCCTTGCCGCGGGGGCGCGCCACCACGTCCGTTCCGCGAAGGGTGGAGCGCAGCGCGTCCAGCACGGCGGCGGAAAACGCCTCGCTCCCCGCGCCGGGCTCGCCGCGCACGCCGCCGGCGTCCACGTAGGCCAGCGTCACGGGCCGGCCGTAGCGCAGCACCCGCCCGTACTCCTGCTCCAGCATGCGGTAGAACGAGCCGGCGGCGGGGAGCCCCTCCTCGTCCGGGCCGCGGGGGGCGCGCTCGCGGGCCGTGCGCAGCTCCCCCGCCAGCACGCCGAACGCCGCGAAGATGGCGAAGCGCGCCACGGCGTTCCAGTACGGGATGGCCAGGTGCGAGTAGGGATGTCCCGCCAGCAGGTCCGCCGCCAGCCACGCGGCCGCCCCCAGCCCCGCGACCACCAGGGCCCACCGCCGCCCCGCGTACCATCCGGCCAGCGCGGGCGGCACCAGGTACAGCGCCAGCACGCTCACCTCGTATCCCGCCACCCAGTCCAGCGCGCCGATGGCCGCCGTCGTCAACACGGCGGCGGCGAGCGCGCTGCCGGGCGACCGGCGCCGCGGGTCACGGCGGGGGAGCTGCATCATCTTCAGGTCCGGCACAAAAGCAAACCGCTCAGAGTGGGGATTCAAGACGAGGCGCGACCGCGGGCCAGCCGGTGCGTGGACGATGAGGCGGCGCGCTGTCGGAGAGCACAAGAAGCGGAGTCACAGCGTCCCGGCGATGGCGGTGCGCGATGCGGTGCGGGAGTGCGAGGTGTGGAGCGCGGGCCGGCGAGAGCGATTGAAATCGCGGCTACAACTTCACACTGTCCGCCTGCGCGGACACCACGGCGGGCCCCGGCGCGCCGCTTTCGCACTTTCGCACTTTCGCACTTTCGCACTTCCGCACTCACGCACTGCCGTCCTACAGCATCCCCCGCCGCTTCACATCGAGATACCGGTTCACGACGGCGGGGACGGCGTCGCCGGGGCGGGTGTCGGCCACGAGCACGCCGGCGCGCTGCATGGCGGCCAGGGCGGCGGCGCGGGCCTGCAGCAGCTCCTCGGCGGCGGCGCGCCGGTAGACGGCCGCATCGTCCACGGGCTCCAGCGCGGCGGCGGCCTCCAGGTCCGGGTTGCGGATGGCCACCACCAGCGGCAGGTGCCGGTCCGCCGCGCGGCTGAGCTGCGAGACGATGGCCGCGCTGGCCAGCGGGTCGATGATGTCCGTGAACACCACCAGCAGCGACCGCCGCCGCACCTGCTGCCCCAGGTAGGTGAAGGCCGCGGGGTAGTTGGGCTCCACCAGCCTGGCGTGCACCTGCCCCAGCGCCTCGGCCATGCGCGCCAGCGACTTGCGGGCGGGGGGGAGGAACGCCTCCACCTGGTCGCTGAAGACGAGCAGCCCCACGGCGTCGTCGTGCACGCCGGCCACGTCGGCCAGCAGCAGGGCGGCCGTGAGCGCGTAGTCCAGCCGCTCGCGCTCGCCCACCTTCTGCGTCATCAGCCGCCCCGCGTCGATGGCGATGATGACGTTCTGCCGCCGCTCCATCTCGAACTGGCGGACGATGAGCCCGCCCCGGCGCGCGCTGGCCTTCCAGTCCACCGTCCGCGGATCGTCCCCCCGCGCGTACTCGCGCAGGCTCTCGAACGCGCCGCCCTCGCCCCGCTGGCGCACGCTGCGAAAGCCCGCCTCGCGCAGGCGGTTGCGCATCCCCAGCAGCCGGTAGCGCTTGACCTCCAGCACGCCCGGGATCACGCGCACGGCGTCGGCCCGGGGCACGCGCCGCTGCAGCCACGCCAGCCCCAGCGGCCCCGCCACGCGCAGGTGCACGTCCCCGAACACGCCGTCGCCGCGGCGCAGCGCCTTGACGGCGTAGCGCAGGCGCTCCTCGCGCCGGGCGGGGATCCACGCCTCCAGCACGTCCGCCCCCTGCCGCTCCAGCAGCGGCGGCAGGTCGTCCGTCGCCCGCACGCGCACCCGGCGGCCCGTGCGGTTGTCAATGCGGATCTCCACCTCCGACTCCGCGCCCAGGGAGATGCGCGCGGGGGTCCGGCGCACCGCCGCGAACTGGCTCGCCGGCGGGACGGACAGGGCGTCCAGGGCAAGGAGCACGAGCAGCACGACGTCCACCCCCAGCGCCACCGGGACGCTCAGCCAGAAGAGCGGCGCCGCGGCAGCCAGCAGGGCGATCCAGCGGAACGAGGGAAGCAGGCTCACCGGGGGGCGGGGATGGTGCCCAGCAGGCCGCCCACCCGGTCGTCCACCGTCTGCCCCTCCACCTCCGCCTCGGGGGTGAGCACCACGCGGTGGCGCAGCACGGGGAGGGCCAGCACCTTGACGTCGTCCGGCGTCACGAAGTCGCGCCCGCTCAGGAACGCCTCCGCCCGCGCGGCCAGGAACAGGGCCACGCCCGCGCGCGGCGACGCGCCCAGGGCCAGCGACGGCTCCTCGCGCGTCGCCCGGACGATGCGGGTGATGTAGTCGCGCACGTTGGGCTCCACGTGCACCGTCCCCACGGCCTCCCGCAGGCGGACCAGCTCGCCGCTCCCCAGCACGGCCTTGATGCCGTAGGTGTCCGCCCGGTCGGCGCTGAAGCCGTCCACGTAGCGGTCCAGGATGGCACGCTCCGCCTCCGCCCCGGGATACCCCACGACGATCTTGAGGAGAAAGCGGTCCAGCTGCGCCTCGGGGAGCGGGTACGTCCCCTCGTACTCCACGGGGTTCTGCGACGCGAAGACGGTGAATCCGGCGGGGAGCGGGCGCGTCTGCCCGTCCACCGTCACCTGGCGCTCCTGCATGGCCTCCAGCAGGGCCGCCTGGGTCTTGGCCGGCGCGCGGTTGATCTCGTCCGCCAGCAGCAGGTCCGTAAAGACGGGGCCGGGGTGAAAGCTGAAGTCGCGCTTGAGCTCGTCCAGCACGTTCACGCCGATCAGGTCCGTCGGCATGAGGTCGGGGGTGAACTGCACGCGGCCAAAGCGCAGCTCCAGCGCCATGGACAGGGCGCGGATGGACAGCGTCTTGGCCGTCCCCGGCACCCCCTCCAGCAGCGCGTGGCCGCCCGCCAGCAGGGCCACCATCATCTGCCGCAGCATGTCTTCCTGGCCCAGCACCACGGTGCCCAGCTCCTCCAGCACCCGGTGCGCCCGGTCTCCCGCCACGGTCCCTTCCATCATGGTGCTCACGGTCGCCTGACCTCGTCCAGGTAGCGGTCCACGCCGCGGGCCAGCGACACCAGCTCGGTCTCGCTCCCGCCCTTGAAGTCCTTTTCCAGCTGCGCCGCGGCGTCGCGCCCCACGGGGCTCAGCCGCGCCATCCGTCCCAGCATCTCCTGCGCGGCCGCCTCGTCCGGCGGGGCGCGGCGTCCCAGGCGGCGGGCCAGCCCGGCCAGCAGCAGCCGCCGCGCCGTCCGCCGGGCGCCCGCCTGCCGGTACGCGCCCGCCAGCGCCTCCACGTGCTCCAGGGGCGAGCGCCGGCGCACGGGCTCCGGCTGCAGGGGCGCGCCAAAGCGCCGCCCCGCCGCCCACACCAGCAGCACGACCACCGCCAGCAGCTGCAGCAGCAGGCCGCGGGGGAGCGTGCGCCACGCGTGGCGAACCATCCCCGTCACCATCCCGCTGCCGCCGCCGTCGAAGCCGTGGTGGTACTCGTCGAACCAGAGCGTGTCCCCCCGCGCCAGGTCCGTCGCGGCGCGGGCCAGGATCCCCGCCGCGCCGCTCTCCCGCAGCTTGCCGTTGCGCAGCGGCGCCGCGTCGGAAAGGGCGACCACCCGGCCGGCGCCCAGCTTCCACGTGAGCCCCGCGGGGCGGCCCTCCACCGTGAGCAGGGTGTCCGCGCCCGCGCCGGCCAGCACCCCGGCCGTGTCACGGAAGACGCGCTGAAAGCCCTTCACCTCCGCCACGCCGGCCGTCCAGCGGTGCGGGCGGGGGCGGGCGGCGCGGGTGTCCGCGCTCCAGATCTGCACCCCCTTCACCCAGTCGGCGCCGATGCCCAGCGTGTCCATGACGGCGCTCTTCGTCTCGAACGGGCCGGGGACGTACAGCAGCGTCCCCCCGCGGCGGACGAACGCCGCCGCGGCGCCCGCCTCCTCGTCCGACAGGGGCGTGGACGGGGCGATGACGGCCACCACGCCCCGCAGGGAATCCGCGTCCAGGAACGGGTCCGTCCGCCGCCGCACCTGCACCCCCAGGTCCTGCAGGGTCCAGTACAGGGCCGCGGCGCCGTTCTCCGAGCGCACCCAGGTGCTGGCGCGGGGGTCCTTGCGGTCGTCCCGGTTCGACGTGAGCCCGGCGAGCGCCGCCAGGGCGAAGATGACGACGAGCAGCAGGACCACGAGCCCCGTGTCACGCCTACCCATGGGCGCCCGCCTCTCCGGCCGCGCCGCGCAGCCGCTCATACCCCGCCGCGTCCAGCGCGCGTCCGCCGAACACCACGGGCTCGAAGCCGCGCAGGAACCCCGTCAGCGCGCCGGCGGCCTGCGGGCTGCGGCGCGCCTCGCGGCGGTAGTCGCCGGGGGTCTTGGCGGGGTCGTAGCGCAGGGCGCCCGCCGCCTCCAGCCGCAGGAGCAGCGCCTGGTACAGCGCCACGGCCGCGTCGCGGAAGCGTCCCGCGGCGGCGGCCCGGCGCGCCTCCTCTTCCCACTCCGCGGCCGTGCGGGCGCGGGCGTCGATGGCGCCGCCGGGGCCGGCTTCCACGCGGGGCGCGGGATCGGACGCGCCCAGGCGCAGGAGGGTGTTGTGGATGAAGTAGAGGACGATGCCCAGCCCCAGGGCGATGAGCGAGCCCATCACCAGCCAGTAGACGATGGGGCTGTCCGTGCGCAGGCTGCCAAAGCTGCTCAGCCAGTCGAACAGGCGCCCCATCAGCCGGCCGAAGAAGGCGCGGATGCCGTCCAGGGGCCCGGGCTCCGGCGGGGCCAGCTCGGGGCGGGCGTACACGCGCTCCAGGGCGGCGCGCACCTGCGGCTCGGTGGGAAGGGAGGCCTGCATGGCTACGCCGCCGCCAGCCGTTCGGTGAGCACGCGCACGTCCAGCGCCTCGGCCCGCACGCGCAGGTCGTTGAAGAGCAGGGTGCGCGCGGCGGCCACCACCGGCACCGTAAGTACGCCGGCCGCCTGGCACACCCCCAGCCACAGCACCACCTGCGTGCCGTTGGCCAGCCCCGTCCCCGTCACCACGAAGACCGCGCCCGTGGCCACCCAGGGGAGCCAGGCGAGCAGAAAGGTCACCCCCCACACGGCGGCGACCTTCGCCGGCGCCGCGCGGGTGAGCGCCCACGAGCGCATGCGGGCCCCGTGGCCGCCCACGTCTTCCAGGACGACGGCGGGGAGGGTGCCGAACCAGGGCGCGGCCAGGGCGGCGGGGGTGAGCCACATCAGCAGCGCCGTCACCCAGTACGCCGCGCCCATGCCGCTCCACGCCAGGGCGCCCAGCAGCGCCATCCCGCCAACGAGGGGGAGCGCCACGAGCACGTTGCCCAGGCCCCCGGCCCAGAGCGCGGCGGGAAGCCGGCGCAGTCCGTCCACCAGGGCGGCGCGCGGGTGCACGGGGCGGCCCAGCTGCGCGTCGGCGGCCATGCGGACGACGGCGGCGCGGGTGAGCGTGGCGGGGAGCCAGCCGCCCAGGAGGGCCAGCGCCAGCAGCCCGTCCGCCTGCGCCTCGCCGTAGTCGCCGCCGCGGAACGCGTCCACGGCCAGCCCCGCCCACACGGCCAGCAGGGGCAGCAGCGGCAGGGCCCCCGCCAGCGCGAACGCGCCGCGGTGCCGCCGGTACAGCGAAAAGGCGCCGTCCAGGATTTCGCCCGCGTCCATGGGGCGAAGGTACGGTTGCATGGCGTAAGGCGCGGGATGGGCCCGCGCACGGGGCGCGCGCGGGCGTCGTCGGGGGAAGGTCAAGCTAGACGGCACGGGGCCGCGGGTCAACACGGCCGGAATCTGCGGCGATCGTCGAGTTCAAAAGCGGCGGGCGGGGCGGCGGCGCAGCGCGATCTCCCCGCCGCCCGGAGATCGGCAGATTCCGGCGAGCTGCACTCTCCGCCAACCCGCTGCTACACTGTGCGTTACAGCCATAATCCGACGGGAAAACCTTCGTTCCGTGGGCGCTTTGTCGCACGGCGGTACACCCTGTCCGGCGGCGCGACAGCGCACCAACGGGACGAAACGCGGTTTCTCCCTGCACGGCAGGCACTTGCGGGATCGCGCACTCGGGGAGCGCGGATTGCCACCCGGGGCCACCGTCTCCGCGCCCGATGTCCTGGCCGGGACACCCTCGAATTTTCATGGAGGATCTCCCCGATGACCCACAGACCCACCCGGATCGCCGCCGGCGCCGCGCTCGCCCTGGCGCTGGGCGCCTGCGCCGACGACCCCACCTCCGCCGCCCGCGCCGCCTCCGGCCGCGCGTCGCTGAGCGGAGCCGCCCCCTCGGGAGTCGCCCTGGTCTCCAACGCGGTCAAGTACCGCGACAGCTCGCTGCGGCCCGCCTCGGGGCGCGCCGGCAGCGCGACGGCCACCGCCCTGGCGCTGCTGGGCAAGGACGGCGTCGCCGAGCTCACCGTGACGGCCGCCCCCGCCGACACCACCCGCCCCGCCGCGCCCAACCTCACCAAGGTCAAGGCCAAGGCCACCACCGCCCAGGGCGAGGTATTCACCCAGAGCTTCAGCGAGCTGAACGCCGGCGCCACGTACACCCGCCCGTTCGGCGGGCTGTCGCGCGGCACGGCGCTGGAGGTGCAGGCCAACGTCACGGGGATCGACCCCAGCCGCACGGACGTGGTCACGGTGACGGAGCACGTAAAGCTGCGCCCGGACCTCGCCGTTGCGCTGCACGCGCCCTCCAACGTCCGCACGGGCGACCCCGTGAGCCTGCTGGCCGTGGTGTCGGAGGAGAACGGGGACGTGGGCGCCCGCACGGACTGCGTGCTGTACGTGCAGAACGTGGCCCAGGACCGCGTGAACGGCGCCTGGGTGGATGCGGGCGACGCCGTCACCTGCGCCTTTACGCACGTCTTCGCGGGGGGCGGGCAGCAGCGGGTGGAAGTGCGGCTGGAGAACGTGAACCCCGGCGACTACGATCCCGCCAACAACGGCGCCACCGTCTTCATCACCCCCCAGTCCGGGGGCGACTTCTGGTACGAAGCCCTCGTGCAGTCCGACTCCACCTACCAGAGCACCGTCTCGTCGTCCGAGTACCTGAACAAGGGCACGGGCTTCGCGCAGACCACGCGCGACTCCATCGTCCAGGTGCGGGTGAACCAGCACGGGCAGCTGTACGGCTTCATGCAGCGCGCCGTCCCGCGCCCGTACACCATCCGCGTCTCCCAGGCCACCGGCGGCCGCACCCTGCACGACGAGACCTACTCGTCCGAGACGGACGGCTACAACCAACCCGGCTCGTCGTGCCTTTCGGACTACGACTACTCGGGGCAGGTCTTCTTCTCCTCCTGCGTGAGCAGCGACCCGTGGGCGGGCACCTACACCTCGTTCCGCTACGACCGCTACGCCGGGAGCGTCACCTACCACTCGTCCAGCTACCGGCGCACCTGGGACCCGGCCACGGCCATGGAGAACGTCTACCACTCCAACACCAACCGGATCACCGGCTCGGCCACGGTGGTGCCGCACGGGAGCACGTACGCCTTCGACGTGACCTACGCGAGCGGCGACAGCACCTGGTCGGCCCGCCCCGTGCTGGCGCTGCGCGAGGTGCTGGTCTCGCGCCCGCCCGCGGAATCGTGCTCCGTCTTCGACTACGAGTACTACTATTCCCAGTCGTGCTCGCGCACGGCGTACCACCTGCGGGCGCTCGTGGGGCGCGAGACGTTCGGGCCGCCGTCGTACACGTGGGGTTTTTGAGGGAATAGGGAACAGGGAATAGGGAATAGCGGGCAACTGCGTCCGCGGGTCCCAAAGCAACACGCAACCCGGCGGGCGCCGGGTTGCGTGGCTTTTTTACGTCATCCGCGCGTGGGGCGGGCGGACGGGGGCCCGGGGAGAGGGACCGCGCTTCAGGAGCCGGCGACGGCCAGGCGGTCGGCGGCCATCTGCACGTCCAGCGCTTCCGTGCGCACGCGCCGGTCGAAGTACAGCAGCACGATCACCGCCACCATGAACGGCGTGGTGAGCACGCCCGCGCCCATCCCCAGCAGCTGCTGCGTGAAGAACTGCCCCGGCGTGGGCATGGAGCTGGGGTCCGCGAAGCTCGCGAAGCCGCCCGTCACCATCATCACGGCCAGGATGGGCAGGTAGGTGATGAGGACGGTGACCACCATCAGCCCCACCACGCGGCCCAGCGCGCCCCGCGCCAGGTCGAACGAGCGCGACACGGCCTCGATGGGGCCCTTGTCCTCCACGATGATGGCGGGGAGCACGGCAAAGAACATCCCGATGGCCCCCAGGTACGCCCCCACGGCCAGCACCCCGCCGATCAGGCCGAAGACTATGGCCACCGCCGGGCTCCCCGACGCGCCGCCAATGACGCCGATGATCACGAACAGCACCAGGACGGCGATGTACGCCACGATGAAGAGAACGCCGATCACGAAGGCCGCGCCCAGGATGGGCAGCAGCTTGCGCATCCCCGTCCGCATCCCGTCGCCCACGGTGGCCGGCTGCCCCAGGTAGGCCTGCGAGACCTCGCGGGTGAGCGCGCCCCACAAGAGCATGTACGCCAGGAAGCTGATGAGCCCCGCCACCACGAAGCCGCCCACGGAGCCCAGCAGGGCGCTGGTGTCGCCCGTGAGAATGGCCTGGAAGTACGACGCGCCGAACAGGTAGAACGCCAGCACCACGACCACCGTGGGGACCAGCGCGGTGACCAGGAAGGGGACCAGGTTGCGGCGGTACAGCGTGAACGCACCGTCCAGGATCTCGCCGAACCCGAGGGGCCGGAAGTTGGGAGCGGACATGAAAGCGGCTCTCCTGCGAAGGGGATGTCGTCGGGGGATGGAGGGCGCATCGGTGCGGCGCGGCCGCGAGGCACCCGGGGAAGGACGGCGAAAGCTAATAGCGAACCCGGAAAAACGACATCATGGGTACGAGCTGCAGGTTTCTTTTGCCCGCCCGTGGTGTCATTCCGAGGCCGGCGCCGGCCGGATCCGTCCCGTAACGGGATGGCGCCGGCCGAAGAATCTGGTTGCCCCGGTGCACAGACCCGCCCGTGCACGACCTTGCTACGGCCCGGGCGGGTCCGTGACGTCACGGGCGAGAAACTACGAACCGACACGAAAACCGCTCTAGGCGGTGGCCAGGCCCAGCTGCTCGGTGACCATCTGCACGTCCAGCGCTTCGCTGCGCACGCGGCGGTCGTAGTACAGCACCACCACCACGGACACCAGGAACGGCAGGGTGAGCATGGTGATGGCGATGCTCAGGATCTGCTGCAGGAAGAGCGCGGCCATCTGCTCCGTGCCCGCGGCGGCCTGCTCCGTGAAGCCCGTGAACGTGCCCGTCACGAACAGCAGGGCGATCTGCGGGAGGTAGCTGATGAGCATCGCCACCGCCATGGTCCCCGCGATCCGCGGCAGCGCCCCCTGCGCCAGCTGCAGGGAGCGCGAAACCGCCTCCATGGGCCCCTTGTCCTCCACGATCACGGCGGGCACCACGCCAAAGTACAGCGCGGCCACCAGGCAGAACGCGGCGATGAAGCCCACCACGCTCACGATGGCCACGACCCCGGAGAGCGACGGGATGCCCAGGCCGGCCACGATCAGGTTCAAAAAGTAGACGACGAGCCCCACCAGCAGCATCAGCACGCCCAGGGAGAGAAAGGCGATGACGCCGGCACCCAGCAGCGTCATGGCCGCGCGCCCGCCCGCCTCGGTGCCGTCCGCCAGGCCCGTCTGCTGCCCCGTGTACGACCGTGACGCCTGCCGCGCCAGCGCGCCCCAGGGCAGGGTGCACAGCGCGGCCGCGGCCACCGACACGAGCGCCATGGCCAGGAACCCGATCATGTTGGGCATGATGGCCATCATCACCCCGCCCAGGCCGATGAGCACCACGACGCCGATGAACAGGCCGACCGACAGCAGGATCGACGTGCCCAGGAAGAGCACCAGGTTGCGCCGGTAGAGCGTAAAGGCACGGTCCAGGATCTCGCCGAAGCTGAGCGGCCGCAGGGTGGGCATGGTCATGGAGGGACCTCGCGGAGGGAGAGGGGCACGGCGGATGAATGGGCGCGAAGCGGGCGCGCCGCACCACGGTACACGGAAGCCGCGCCGCCGTCAACACATACGTTTCCGCGGCGGCCCGATGTTTCAGCGCCGGGCGGAAATCCGCCCCGGAGGCAGGTGTGTCAGTGGTGTCGGCGAAGGCCGACAGTGTGAAGTTGTAGCCGCGAATTCATTCGCTCCCGCCCGCCGCGGGACCGACCCTGGCCATCCGCCGCATCCGCCGCCCTCCACGCTCCTGGAATCCGCAGATCCGGCGATCAGGCAGGTCCGGCACACGCGGTGATACGACCGATCCGGCAGATCCGCCGGACGCCGCTATTTCAAGCGCACGGCGACGGGGGGCGAGGCGCCGTCGGGGATGGTGCGGTGGCGCTCGTCGGACCAGGCCAGGCGCAGCGTGGTCTCGCCGGCGGGAAGCCGGGGGAGCGTCCACCGGTAGCGCGTGCCGCTCACGTGCCGCAGTTCCGTGGCGGATGCCATCAGCTCCGTGCCGCCGGCGAACAGGTGCAGGTGGCGCCCCTCCGCCGTCCATCCCGTGGGCCCCAGCGTCAGCGCCGACCCCGCATCCAGCTCCACGGCGGCGGGCTGGGCCATCTCCGCGCCCGGGGCGGGGCTCACGATGGCCAGCGTGGGCACGGCCGCCGCGCCCGGCCGCGCGCCCGTGTCCGACCCGCCCTCGCCGAACGAGCGGATCCAGAAGAACACGCCCAGCAGCACCATCGCCACGCCGATGGCGCCGAAGACCCGGTCCGACACCAGCCGCTCGCTCCCGACCTGCTCCGCCGCCATCCCGTTCTCCCGATTGCAGTTGCTCGCCGTCGACGTCATGGGGGAAGATGCGCGGCGGATGGAAGCCGCGCGGTAGGGAAATCCCTGATCTTCATCCACCGGCTGAATCGCCTGGGACGGTGGATGAGGATCGGCTCGCCCGGCGGCCGGTGGCGAAACGGGCCGCGATGCACCACCTTTGGCGCATCCGCCGATCGAACGCTCCTTCCACCTGTTCAAGCCCGGGGGGCCTGGCGCGTTGTAGCCCGTTCGATCACGCGGGACGGACGACATCACCAACCCAGGCCCGCGTCCACGGAGGCGCGGACCACGGCGACGGACGGAATGCTGCTGAAGCTGCTGACCAGAATCATCCCCCGCCGCCGCCGCGCGCTGCTGCTCGCGGCGGCCGTGGCGTGCGCGCTGCTGCCGGCCCCCGCGGCCGCGCACACCAGGGTCGAGATGACCGCCCCCGCGGACGGCGACACGGCCCACGGCGCCGTGCGCGAGGTGCGCCTGCGCTTCAGCCGCGGGGTGGAAAGCGCGCTGACCACGCTGTCGCTGTCGCGCGGCGGCAACCACGTGGCCAGCGGCGGCCAGGCGGTGCCGCAGACGGACGGCCGCGAGTACGTGCTGGCCCTGCCCCGCCCCCTGGACCCCGGCGCCTACGAGGTGCAGTGGAAGACGGTGGGCGCGGACGGGCACGTGCTGCAGGGAAGCTTCGGCTTCGTGGTCGCGGCGGATTCGTCCGCCCCCCTGACCGCCGCGCCCCCCACCGCCGCCGCCGTCCAGGCGGAGGCCGCCCCGCCGCCTCCCCCCGCCGGCGAGGCCGCGGGCGAGGTGTCGGGCGACGCGGCGCGGCCCCTGGCGGTGGCCGTGCGGTGGAGCGGGTTCGTGGCGCTGCTGGCCATGATCGGCGTGGTGGCGTTCCGCTACGGCGTGCTGCCGCGGCTGGACCGCGACCCCGTGCACCACGAGGTGGCGCAGCGCGCGGAGCTGGCCGCGTGGCACGTGGCCCTGGGCGCGGCGGCGCTTTCCGTGGCCGCGCTGATGACGCGGCTGTGGCTGCAGGCGTCGTCGCTGGGGCCGGACGCGTGGAACGGCGAGCGGCTGGAGCTGCTGCTGTGGGGCACGGGATGGGGGCTCGCCTGGGTGCTGCAGGCCATCGCCACGCTGGCGTTCGTGCTGGGACTGTTCATCGCGCGGGCGCCGTACGGCCGTGCGGCGGGGTGGATGGGGGCCGCGGCGGGCGCCGTGCTCCTGGCCGCCGTGCCGGCGCTGAGCGGGCACGCGGCGTCCGTGAGCCGGTTCAACGCCGTGGCCATCGTCAGCGACACGGTGCACGTGCTGGGGGCGGGCGTGTGGCTGGGGACGCTGCTGGCCGTGCTGGCCGTGGGCATCCCCGCCGCGATGACCGCCGGCGCCGGGGGGAGCGGCGCCGTGGCGGCCATGATCCGCGCGTTCTCGCCGCTGGGGCTGGCGGGCGGGGCCGCGGTGGGGCTGACGGGCGTCATCAACACGATCTTCCAGATCGACGCCGTGTCGGACCTGTGGGCCACGGGGTACGGCCGCGCGCTGGCGGTGAAGCTGCTGCTGCTGGCGGGGGTGGGGGCGCTGGGATGGTACAACTGGAAGCGCGTGCTCCCCACGATGGATTCCGAGGCCGGCCCCCAGCGCCTGCGCCGCACCGCCCGCGCCGAGCTGGGCCTGGCCGCCGTCGTGCTGCTGATCACCGCCGTGCTCGTGGCCCTGCCGACGCCGTAGGTCGAGGGGCAGGGGAGCACGGTCGGGAGGATGAATCGGCGGCGGGGAAGACAGGGGAGGCCGGCCCGAGCAGAGCGAATGAATTCGCCGCAACGACTACACAAAGTCCGCCTGCGCGGACTGGTCCGTCGCGAGCGAAGTGCCTCGGCGGCTCCGGGCGGCGAGAAGGGTCAGGGATGTACGACGGGAGTCCGCCTTCGCAGTCCGCGAAGGCGGACTGCGTGCTTTTCCAGCGGCGAATTCAGCCGCTCTGGTCTCGGGCCCCCGCACGACGCCGTCCCCGACTTGATCGCGTGCAGGGGGGCCGATTTCCAGCCGCGCACGCCCCGCTGTTGGAGTTCGCCGAATCCCGCCCGCCCAACCTGCACCCACGTTGGTACACCTGCGCGCCCAACCGTCTCGCCCGTAACGTTAGGCGCTTCCTACGCGCCCAGTTATCTGCAGGCAAAAACGTATACGCGCGTTGGAAAACCCGCTGTGACAATTAATGGTGCAGAACGGGTCTTATCTGCACCCTTCTTAACCTGTGGCAACTCCGAAGACATTTGGCTAAAGTTACTGCAGATAATGTTTTCGCCAAATGGTAGTCCGAGGTCTTAAACTTGCACGTATTAGCCTTTCGGTCCCGCTTCTAGCGAGGGCATCCCCCGCGCTCGTCATTATCCTTGGAGGTTGCATGATCGCACGTCCCGCAGTCCTGATCGGAGCAGTCACGCTATCCCTGGCCTCGCTCGCAGCCGGCGCCCAGCCCCGCGCACTCCAGGACCAGCACATCGTCGTGTTCGAGGAGGGAGCCTCTCCGCTTGCCGCGGCGGCTGCGGCGGCCGCGGTGGGCGCCTCGCCTCGCCACGTGTACACCGCCGCGCTTACGCCGCTGTCAATCGACGTGAGTTGTACCCCCTACTCCACCCCCGACACCGGCTACTGTTATGCGACGGCCGCCGGGGGCAGCGGCAGCGGGTATAGCTTCACGTGGAGCCTCGCGACCGAGACGTACGACAACGGTGGGGTCAGCCAGGCGTACCCCTCTTACTGCTACGACGGGAGCTTGTTCTACATATACGCGACGGTGACCGACAGCAATGGTGCCACCGCCGACGGGTGGTCCTGGACCATCTGCAACTACAGCGGCGGCGGCGGGACCACTCCCTGAGCCGGCGGGGGGTCCGCTCGCAGCAGAAAGGCTCCGCCGCATCCGCGGCGGAGCCTTCGCTCGCCCTGCCGACGCCGTAGCCGGGGAGCACACGGGGGCGGGCCGCGCGCGCCAGAGCGAATGATATGAATTCGCCGCAACGGCGACACGAAGTCCGCTGCGCGGACGGGTCCGTCGCGAGCGGAGTGCCTCGGCGGCTCCGGGCGGCGAGAAGGGTCAGGGATGTATGACGGGAGTCCGCCTTCGCAGTCCGCGAAGGCGGACTTCGTGCTTTTCCAGCGGCGAATTCATTCGCTCTGGTCTCGGGCCGCCCTCACGGAATCGTCACGCGAGGCAGAGAACCCGCCAACGAACAACCCTCCCCCAGGGTTTTTTGGGGGAGGGTGGGCGAGGTTTACGAGCCCGGGTGGGGGCGCGGCGGGTGCCGGCCCCCCGGAGACGGCCTTCCGCCTACCGCGGCGCCTGGCGGGGCGCGGGGGTCGTCACGCGGCTGCGGACGACGCGGCCGGATTCGTCCAGGATGTACTCGATGACGGCGCCGCTCTGGTCGCGCACGGAGCGCACCGTCTGCCCGGCGGCGTTGGTGCCCTCGCGCAGCACGGGCAGGTCCAGCAGCCGCCCCACCGTGCGCGTGCCCACCACCCCGCCCGCCGTGTTCAGCGTGCGCTCCACGATGTTGCCCGTCGCATCCACCGTGCGCTGCACCGTCTGCCCCAGCGTGTTCACCGTCTGCGACAGCACGCCGCCGGGCGCCGTCACGTTGTTCAGCGTCCGCCCCACGGTGCCCACGGCCTGGTCCGCCACGCCGCCGGGGCGCAGCGCCTGGTTGGCCACGCCGCCCACGGTGCCCAGGGTGCTGTTGACCGTGCCCACCAGCTGCGAGACGATCTGCGGATTGTCGTCCACGAACGTGAGCGCGCGGTCCACCACGTAGACCACGTTGTCCAGGTCCACCAGGAGCAGGGCCTGCGCGCGCACGCCCTGGATGGTGAGGTCCACCTCGCCCAGGTGCACGTCGGCGCCGGCGGTGACGCGGACCAGGTTGGCCACGCGGGCGTTCAGCGACAGCCGCGCATCCAGGTTCTGCACGTTCAGGCGGATGCGCTCCACGCACAGGTCCGGCACGTCCACCACCACGTCGTACTCGCGGAGGATGCCCTGCGGCCCCACGCCCGGCTGCCGCGCCGCCGCGCCCGTTCCCGGCGTGCACTCCGTCACCTGCCCCGCCGCCGCCCCGGGCACGGCCAGCATCCCCAGCAGCGCCATCCACCCGATCGTGCGCATCGCGCATCTCCCCGTGTGCCGTTTCGCCGACCCATTTCCGGAGCGGGCCCCGGTGCAAGAAGGCTGCCGTTTTCGGACGCGTTAGGCGGCATGGAACTTGACGACCCGCCCGGCTCGCGGTGCGGCCCTGGACGGAGGAACGGATGCGGATGACGGCACTCGGCGGGATGGTGCTGCTGGCGGCGATGTCCGTCCTCGCGGCGGCCCCGGCGGCGGCGCAGGAGGGATGCCCGTCGCTGCCCCTGGCCGGCGCCGCGGCGGACAGCGCGCGGGCGCCCCTGGTGATCGTCCGTGCCACGGCCAGCATCCAGGAGTTGCGTTTCGAGACGCGGCCGCGGACGGAGGTGCGGACGACGGGGTGCCTGGGACTGGATTCCATCGTCACCACGGAGCGCGTGAACCTGCCGGACCCGGTGCAGCCCGGCGTGACGTACCGCGACGTGCGGGTGGGGATCGAGATCCGCGCGCACTTGGACGTCGTCTGCCTGCCCGCGCTGGCCGCCGACCCGGCGTTCGCGGCCCTGTGCGCATCCGCCGCGCCCGCATCCGCCGCATCGCCGTCTTCGTCGCGGCAGCCGTCGTCCCAGCAGCAGCCGTCGTCGCAGCAGCAGCAGCCGAACGCGCCCGCGCCGGCCAATCCCTCGAGGAGATGATCCCGATGATCCGTCGCTCTGTCGCCATCGCCCTGTGCGGGGCCGCGCTGCTGGCCCGTGACGCCGCCGCCCAGCCGGGCCGCGTGCTGGGCGATCCGCCGCGCGCACAGCAGCCCCGGGCGCCGCAGCCCCGCGCCGCGCAGCCGGGCGCCCGCCCCGCGGCGCAGATCGGCACGCCGCACTACGACGTGGTGCTGGAGGTGCCGGAGCTGTCGGTGGACAGCATCGGGCTCACGGTGGCGGACCTGCGCGCCGTGCTGGCCCTGGACGCCAACGCCGCCAACCTGGTGAGCATCAGCGCCGGCGCGGACGTGAGCATCGAGCGGGTGGAGCTGGAGATCGTGGGTGTGGTGGCGGAGGCGTACGTCTACGTGGACCTGGACAACGTGGCCCGCATCGTGGACCGGGTCATCACCACGCTGGACCGCAATCCGCAGATCCTCACGCAGGTGCTGAGCGTGGTGGATTCCACCGTGGGCACGGTGGGCGGCGTGGCCAACACGCTTCTGCAGCCGGGCGGCGTGGCCGAGGGCGCCGTGCAGGCCGTGGGGACGACGCTGAACAACGTGACGCAGCCGGGCGGTCTCCTGACGCAGACGGTGAACACGCTGGGGCAGACGGTGCAGGTGACGCTCAACGCCACGGGCGGCATCGTGGAGCAGACGCTGAACACGGCCGGCGGCGTTGTGAACTCGCGCACGCTGGGCCAGGTCACCAGCCTTCCGCTGGTGAATGAGACGACCAACACGGCGGGCCAGACGGTGCGCCAGGTGCGCCACACGTCCGGCGCGCTGCTGGAGTACGTGACGGACACCGCCGGCCGCATCGTGAGCTCGCGCGTGCTGCAGGCCGCGCAGGGCGCCACGCGGCAGTAGGCTTCACCCCGGCGGAGCTCTCCCGGCAAGCTGCGCCGGGGGGAGAGCCGCGGTCCAGGTGGGCTGAGCCCGGGCACGTACCGGCCTTTACGGCGCCCGCTTCGCGGAGCCCCTCACCCCCCGGCCCCCTCTCCCGCAAACTGCGCGGGAGAGGGGGAGACCTTCCGTCGCGACGCTGGGCACGTCGCACTTTCAGATACCCAGCAACCGTGCATGACCATCGCAGTCCGCGCAGGCGGACTTCGTGTCGTCGTTGCGGCGAATTCATTCGCTCGGCCCGGGGCTCGTCCCGCTCCAGGAACTCTGCCCACAACAACCCTCCCCCAGGGGTTTTTGGGGGAGGGTGGGCGAGGTTTACGAGCCCGGGTGGGGGCGCTCGCGGGGCTTGCCAGATAGAGCACCCTTGACGCTCGGAATCCGCATCGCTATCTATCACCTAACAGTGTTAACCATCAGATCGGAGTTATGGGGACCAAGGAGCGGCGGGAGCGGGAGCGTCAGGAGACGCGCGACAAGATCCTGGAGGCGGCGCGCGAGATGTTCGCCACGCAGGGGATCGAGGCGACCACCATGCGTGCCATCGCCCAGCGCATCGAGTACACGCCCACGGCCATCTACCACCACTTCAAGGACAAGGACGCGCTCATCATCGAGCTGTGCCACGGCGACTTTCGCAAGCTGGGGCGGCAGTTCACGCAGATGGAGCGCATCGACGACCCCGTGGAGCGGCTGCGCAGGATCGGCATGGCGTACGTGGAGTTCGCCATCGCCAACCCGCACCACTACCAGATCATGTTCATGACGCGCACGCCGACGCACGAGCATCCCGAGGAAAAGAACCCGGAGGAGGACGCGTACGGCTTTCTGCTCGCCACGGTGCAGGAGGGGATGGATGCCGGCCAGTTCCGTCCCGAGCTGACGGACGCGCACCAGCTGGCGCAGATGACGTGGAGCAGCGTGCACGGCATCATCTCGCTGCAGATCGCCAAGGGCGGCGACCCGTGGGTGGATTGGCGCGACCTTCGCACGACGGCGCGGGCCATCATCGACGCGCTGATCCGCGGCATCCTCCGCGAGGCGCCGCAGGGCTGAACCCCCTGCCGTACCTCCCGGAGGTTCTTTTTGCCCATTCACTTAACAGCGTTAGATCGCATCACTTCGTCAAGTGTTTCCACGACGGTAGCAAGCTGGTCCACGTCAACCCGGAGGTGAGCCTCATGAAGGGCCCCGAACGACCCCGATCCGTCCACGCGCGGCTGTTGGCCGCCGTGCTTCCGCTCTCCCTGGCGCTCGCCGCGCCCCTGGCCGCGCAGGACGCCCCTGCTTCGGCATCCGCCGATCCGCTGGGCGGCTACGTGCGGCAGGCGCTGGAGGGAAACCTGGGACTGCGCCAGGAGCGTCTCTCCGCCGACCGCGCGGAGGCCGCCGTCCGCGAGGCGCGCGGGCTGTACCTGCCCAACGTGACGTTCGATTCGCGCTACTCGGAGATGCGCGGGGGGATGAACATCGGCGACTTCATCAACCCGGCGTACGGCGCGCTGAACGAGATCACGGGGAGCGACCGCTTTCCCACGGACGTGGACGCGCGGCTGCCGCTGGCGCAGGAGACCAAGCTGCGCATCGCCCAGCCGCTGTACCAGCCGGCCATCCGCGAAAACCACCGGCTGCAGCGCACCCTGCGCGACGTGCAGGGCCACGCCCTAAGCGCCGCCACCCGCCAGCTCGCCGCCGACGTGCAGACGGCCTACCTGGACTACGCGCGCTCCGTGCGCGTGGTGGAGCTGTACCGCAGCACGCTTCCCCTGCTGGACGAGAACCTCCGCGTGGCCGAGCGGCTGGTGGCCCGCGGCACGGCCACGCCCGACGCCGTGCTCCGCGCCCGCGCCGAGCGGGGGGAGACGCAGCAGGCGCTGGACGAGAGCGCCGTCCGCAGCCAGGCCGCCCTGCGCCGCTTCAACCAGCTGCTGAACCGCCCCCTGGACACGCCCGTGGAAGTGCTGCCGGACGAGGCGCTGGCGTTCGATCTCTCGGTAGATGAGGACGGCGCCGCGGCCCGCGCGTTGGCCCGCCGCGAGGAGCTGCGCCAGTCGGACGCGGGGATCGCCGCGGCGGAGTCGCAGGCGCGCATCGCCGGAAGTGCCGCGCGGCCCACGGTGGCGCTGGCCGTGGACTACGGCTTCCAGGGCGCGGACTACTCGTTCGGCGCGGACGACGACTTCGCCATCGCGTCGCTGGTGGTTTCGTGGAACGCATTCAACGGCGGGCAGACGGGCGCGCGGCGGCAGCAGGCCCGCATCGAGGCGGACCGCGCCCGCGCGGGCCGCGCCAACGCCGAGCAGCAGATCGAGCTGCAGGCGCGCACGGCCTTCCGCTCGGCCGAGGTGGCGCGCGGGGCCATCGCCACGGCGGAGGACCGGCTGACGGCCGCGCGCCGCACCTACGAGCTGGTGGAGCGGCGCTACCAGGAAGGCATCGCCGCGCAGATCGAGCTCATCGACGCCCGCACCGCCTTCACCCGCGCCGGGCTGAACCTGATCCTGACGCGGTACGACTACGCCGCGCGGTATGTGGAGCTGGAGCGGGCGGCGGCGTTGAGGGAGATGAACTGAACGGCAGTGCGAAAGTGCGAGAGTGCGAAAGTGCGAGAGTAACTGCACGGCACCCGCACCCGATCTCCAGGCACCAGGCACTTGTCACTTGGCACTTGAAAGGGAGGATGTGATGGATACGAAGCGAATCATCGTGCTGCCGCTGCTGGCCGTCGTCGCCGCGTGCGGGGGGGACGTGCAGGCGGAAGTCGCGCGGGGGCCGGATGCCGTCGCGGTGCGGACGGCGCCGGTGGCGCGGGAGTGGGTCACGCGCGCCGTGGAAGCCACCGGCACGCTGCACAGCAAGGACGAGATCGAGCTGTCGTTCAAGATGCCCGGCATCGTCGGGCGGGTGCTCGTGGCGGAAGGGCAGCAGGTGCGGCGGGGGCAGCCGCTCGCCACCCTGGACCTGCGCGAGATCGACGCGCAGGTGATGGCGGCGCGGTCCGCCGTCACCAAGGCGGAGCGCGACCTGGCCCGCGCGGAGGCGCTGTACGCCGACAGCGTGGCCACGCTGGCGCAGGTGCAGGACGCGCGCACGGGCGCCGAGGTGGCGCGCAGCGGGCTGCAGGGCGCAGCGTTCAACCGGCGCTACGCCACCATCGTGGCCCCCGCGGACGGCGTGATCCTGCGCAAGCTGGGCAACGACGGCGAACTGGTGAGCCCCGGCGCGCCCGTCCTCGTGCTGGGCAGCAGCGAGCGGGGGCAGGTGCTGCGCGTGGGGGTGGCGGACCGCGACGCCGTCCGCCTGAAGGTGGGCGACGCGGCGACGGTGCGCTTCGACGCGTTCCCGGGCGAGGAGTTCGCGGCCGCCGTGCGCGAGGTGGCGCCGGGCGCGGACCCGCGCACGGGGACGTACCAGGTGGAGGTGACGGTGCAGCCCGGCGGCCGCACGCTCTCGTCCGGCCTGGTGGGACGCGTGGAGATCCGCCCGGCGGCGGGGACGGAGATGGCGCTCGTGCCCATCCAGTCCATCCTGGAGGCGGACGGCGACGCGGCCACCGTCTACACGCTGTCGGCGGATGGAAAGAAGGCGCGGCGGGTGCCGGTTTCTGTCGCCTTCATCCAGGGGGAGCGGGTGGCCCTGAGCGGCGGGCTGGACGGGGTGACGGCGGTGGTCACGGACGGCGCGTCGTACCTGGGCGACGGCGCGGCCGTAAAGGTGGTGCCATGATCACCCGCATCACGCAGTTCTTCATCGACCGCTACCAGCTCACCATCGTCCTCTTCCTCATGCTGGCGGTGATGGGATGGGCGTCGTGGGCCAGCATCCCCAAGGCGGAAGATCCCGCCATCCCCATCCCCACCTACATCGTGGTGGCCGTCTACCCCGGCGCGCAGCCGGCGGACGTGGAGCAGCTGATCGTGGATCCCATCGAGGAGGCGATGGGCGAGCTGGACGCGCTGGACCAGATCCGCAGCGACGTGCAGGACGGCGTGGCCGTGATGCGCATCGAGTTCGAGCCGGACGAGGACGCGGACGACAAGTACGGCGAGGTGGTGCGCGAGATCAACGCGCTGCGCGCCGAGCTTCCCGCAGACCTGTACAGCCTGGACGTGCGCAAGGTGAGCGCATCCGAGGTCAACATCGCCCAGGTGGCGCTCGTGAGCGAGGTGATGCCGTACCACGAGCTGGAACAGCGCGCGGAGCGGCTGGAGGAACGGCTGGAGCAGGTGCCGGGGGTAAAGAGCGCGGAGGCGTGGGCCTTTCCCGAGCGGGAGGTCGGCGTCTCGCTGGATCTCGGCCGCCTGGCGCAGCTGGGGATCGCGCCGGGGCAGGTGCTGCAGGCCATCGGCAGCGACAACGCGAACGTGCCGGGGGGCACGGTGGACGCCGGCAGCCGCCGCTTCAACGTAAAGACGAGCGGCGAGTACGCGTCGCTGGACGAGGTGCGCAACACCGTCGTCCGCGCGGCGGGGGGCAACGTCACCTTCCTCCGCGACGTGGCGGACGTGGACTGGAGCTACGGCGACGCCACGCACCTGGCCCGCTTCAACGGCCGCCGCGCCGTCTTCGTCACGGCCAACCAGCTGCCGGACGCCACGATCTCGACCGTGCGCGACGGGATCTGGAAGGAGCTGGATGCGTTCGCGCGGACGCTGCCGCCCACCGTCAAGCTGGAGCGCGGCTTCGACCAGTCGAAGAACGTGAACGAGCGGCTGAGCCACCTGGGCCGTGACTTCGTGATCGCCATCTTCCTCGTCCTCCTCACGCTGCTGCCCCTGGGATGGCGCGCGGCGGGGATCGTCATGGTGAGCATCCCGCTCTCCCTGGCCATGGGATTGACGGCGCTCAACATGACGGGCTTTACCATCAACCAGCTGAGCATCGTCGGGTTCGTGATCGCGCTGGGGCTGCTGGTGGATGACTCGATCGTCGTCGTTGAAAACATCAGCCGGTTCCTCCGCGAGGGGCACTCCCGGCGCGAGGCGGCGCTCCTGGCCACCAAGCAGATCTCCGTCGCCGTGGTGGGATGCACGGCCACGCTCATCTTCGCGTTCCTGCCCCTCATCTTTCTTCCCGGCACGGCGGGGCAGTTCATCCGGGTGATGCCGCTGACGGTGGTGTTCACGGTGGTGGCGTCGCTCATCATCTCCCTCACCATCATCCCCTGGCTGGCCAGCCGGACGCTGTCGCGCACGGAGGACCCGGAGGGCAACGTCTTCATGCGCGCCCTGCACCGGATGATCGGCGTGACCTACGCGCCCGTGCTGCACCGCGCGCTGGCCCGGCCGGGACTGACGCTGGCGGGCGCGGCGGCGCTGTTCGTGGCCTCGCTGGCGCTGGTGCCCGTCGTGGGCTTCAGCCTCTTTCCCAAGGCCGGGACGCCGCAGTTCCTGGTGGACGTGGAGACGCCGGACGGCAGCAGCCTGGCCGAGACGGACCGCGCGGCCCGCTTCGCCGAGCGCGTGCTGGGGCAGCAGGCGGGCGTGGCGGCGGTGATGTCCAACGTGGGGCGCGACAACCCGCAGGTGTACTACAACGTCATCCCCCGCAGCGAAAACCCGTCCGTTGCACAGCTGTTCGTGACCCTGGACGAGTACCATCCCACGGAAACGCCGGAGATGTTCGACCGGCTGCGGGCGCGCTTCGCGGAGTATCCCAACGCCCGCATCGAGGTGCGCGAGTTCGAGAACGGGCCGCCCATCGACGCGCCGGTCGCCATCCGCCTCACGGGCCCGGAGCTGGACACGCTGCGGTCGCTGGCCCTGCGGGTGGAGCGCGTCATCCACGCCACGCCGGGAACCATGTACGTGGACAACCCCGTGCGGCTGGCGCGGACGGACCTGAAGGTGGAGGTGGACCAGCACAAGGCGGGGATGTTCGGCATCCCGGCGGTGGAAGTCGATCGCACCATCCGCATGGGGATCGCGGGGCTGACCGCGGGGCTGTACCGGGACGGGACGGGCGAGGAGTACCCCATCCGCGTCCGCCTGCCGCACCAGGGGATGCCCACGGTGGAGGCGCTGGACCGGGTGTACGTCACGTCGCTCACGGGCGCGACGGTGCCCCTGCGGCAGGTGGCGGACGTGCGGTTCGCCAGCACGCCGCCGCGCATTCAGCACCACGCGCAGCAACGGGCCGTGACGGTGACCAGCTACGTGCGCAGCGGCTTCAACACGGACCGCGTGACGCGCGACGTGCTGGCGAAGCTGGAGGAAATGAAGATGCCGGAGGGCTACCGCTGGACGGCCGCGGGGGAGATCGAGAGCCGGGAGGAAAGCTTCGGCGGGGTGGGCGGGGCCGTGATCGTGGCCACGTTCATGATCCTGGCGATCCTGGTGCTGGAGTTCCGCACCTTTCGCAGCACGCTCATCGTGGCGTCCGTCATCCCCCTGGGCCTGGTGGGCGGCATCGCGGCGCTCTGGCTGACGGGCAACACGCTGAGCTTCACGGCGACCATCGGGTTCGTGGCGCTGATCGGCATCGAGATCAAGACGAGCATCCTGCTGGTGGACTTCACCAACCAGCTGCGCGAGGAGGGGGTGGGGCTGGTGGATGCCATCCAGCAGGCCGGCGAGATCCGCTTCGTCCCCATCGTCCTGACCACTTTGACCGCAATCGGCGGATTGCTGCCGCTGGCGCTGGAGGGATCGTCGCTCTACTCGCCGCTGGCCTGGGTGATCATCGGCGGGATGATCAGCTCCACGATCCTGGCCCGGCTGGTGACGCCCGTGATGTACAAGCTGCTGGCCCCGGAGGTGGAGCTGCGGACGGCGCCAGCGGTGGCGATGGCGGCTCCGGCAGTTCCGGCCGTGGCGATGGCATCCGTCTGATCGAACCCATTCCGGCGTGATGGATGCCGGTGGATGGATGGCGGATCGCCCGCGGAGGATCGGCCTCCGCGGGCGATTTGTTTCGCGTCCCTCCGACAGCGCGGCGACGGGGCCGCGTGAGCGTGGCAGTTCCTGGCGCGGAGATGTGGGTGACTGGCGATCCTGGCCGCGCGACACTTGCTCGCTCATCACTGATCGTACATGGTGATAGATCGAATGGTGCCTACCTGCGGGCGAAGAGCCACTGACACAATCCTAAGCTTTACACTGGCCACCCTCCGCCTGATGCAGAAACGTCACCACGCAAGGCAGAAACCGGTATCAGGTGTAGTCTATCGCTAGATTGGAGTGTTGTTCATGCGGCGCCGAGCGAATATACCGGAAAGCACTAGACGGGCCGTGCAAAGACGCGCGGCAAACCGCTGCGAGTACTGCCAGACTTCTCTCCGGGGATACCGCTCACATCTGGAGCACATTATTCCCGGCATAGAGGATTACGACAATTATGCACTTGCCTGCGCGCGTTGCAACGAAAACAAGCGGGAGTTCGTGACCCATATCGATCCTGCGACGGGCAGAGAGGACCGCCTCTTTCACCCTCGCTTGGACCGCTGGCAGGATCATTTCTCGTCTTTCTCCAACCACCCGGTCGGAACGACGCAGGTTGGGCGCGCGACAGCCGATCTGCTGTTCAACCGGAAGGCAGCGGACGTCCCGGAGCTAGTTGACTGGAAGTGGGCTTGGGGCTTCCGAGATGACACGATCATTTCCTTTCTTAATGACTTGCGGGTGTATCGTCTGTCCAATCAGTTCAAACAGCTTTACCAAGCCAGTGAAAATCTGCCGCCCGAGGTTGCGAAAGGCTCCGAGGACTATCGCCGCCTTTTCTTCGCAATCGAACTGCTGAAGATTGAAGGCCACTTCATGCGCTCCATGCTTACCGAATTCACTGATGACATCCTCCAAGGGCTAAGAATTTCCTTTCGCGCATTTCGTGACTTGGCGGTGACGAAAGAAGAAAAAGCTGAACTCCTGCAAACACGTTCAGTCCTTCTGCAGCAGTTTGCAACCGTGCGTGCTCTTGAGAATCAGACAGATACCGCGTCACAGTTGCAGCAACTCTCCGCTAGAGCACACGCCAGCGGTACGGATGGACAGGGGATGCCCCGCTTTACTGCTGCCATTCGATTACGTGCACTTGCTCTCAAGCATAGCGGAGCGCGCACGCCGCTCTACAGCCGTCACGACCTTACGATGGCAGTTGAAGACGCCGCGCGAAGCGAGCTACGGACCTTCGTTTATATTGCTGACTTGGAGTTATACGGTGACCATCAATCTACTCTGCTAGATCGCCTGATCACTGATATAGATGAATTGCTTCTACGATGCGGTTATGGGCAGGATTTCAATTATGCTGATCCGATCGTGCTGCGCCGCCGTTGGTGGGCTCTGAAGGCATGGGCGCACGAACCACTAGATATCGATCTACTGACGCGTGACCTGCGCTTCTGGAGGCGCATCAACATGCATAACGAACTTCGCGAATTGCTGTTCTTGCTGCGGCGCGTGGCTAACATCACACCTAGCGAGTCGCTAGCCGAGGCGATCCAGCTGATCGAAAGCCATCTCACCACTTCAACTCGGATGTAGACCAGGTACTGCGGCCGCATCGAGGTTGGAATACGTTGCCCCGGCCAGTGACGGAATCGGCGGACTGCTGCCGCTGGCGCTGGAAGGATCGTCGCTGTACTCGCCGCTGGCGTGGGTGATCATCGGCGGGATGATCAGCTCCACGATCCTGGCCCGGCTGGGGACGCCCGTGATGTACAAGCTGCTGGCCCCGGAGGTGGAGCTGCGGACGGCGCCGGCGGGCGTGATGGCCACTTGATGGCCGTTTAGATTGGCATGCGACGGAGAAGGCCGCGTAACTCACGTGGCCTTCTCTGGCTTCTACGGCCTCTCACGCAGGTCGGCAGTTGGTTTGCGGTGGAGCGGCGATGCAACTCTATGTCTAGAGCATATCTCTGGGGCGTTGATCCGATCGAGGAACGTATGACTACACCACGAATGGCTTTTCTGGGATTGGTAGAACGCGCTGCTTACGACGTGGACGAACACGGCAGAGTCTGGAAACAGCACCTCCTCGGACTCCACAACTCTATTGTCTCTCCTGTCTACCCGCAGAGCACTGACGGCCTGGCGTTCGCGTTTGCCATCTATAATTCGTTAGACGGGTTTACGGCGCGGTTGAGTCTCGTGGATGAGGATAATGTCGAAGCGGGATATGTCGATATCGATACCCGGTCAGGAGCCGCCGGTGGTGAATCGCCCGCCAGCAATTCCCCGCAGAGAAGGCAACCCGTTGTGATGCCAGCACCTACGGATGGGTGGGCAGTCTTCGTGATCCCGAGTGGCCACATCGTCTTCACGATTCCAAAGCCGGGCGAGTATCGCCTGCTCCTTAAAGCTGAAGAAGGGGAGGCAGTCGGTACGGGGCATCTCTCGTTCGGTCTTGCCGAACCCGTACCACTGACCGCGGATCGGATTGCGGCCATCCGGAGCGATCCACTCGCCGCGCAAGCTGTCCAGGCAACGCTCGGATGTGGGGAATGCGAAAACGGAATCTGGTTTTACACGGCACTCGAGCGAGATCTAGTGCTGGAATCCAAAGGATGTATCTGGCATGCTGATCTTCCGGACAGCTTTGCCTGCAGGTGCGGGCTTCTCGAACTGGACCTGTCTCAGTACAGGCGCAATCTACCAGGGCTACTCGGAACTCCGACGTCGATTTCTCCGACTCTGGCGTTCGTCCCGCTCTATGAGGCAAGCAGCCTGCATCGGATTGCGTCGAGCTTTGCAAAGCTGATCGCCGAAGAGACGCGAGAAGAAGCACTGCAGAAGTTCATTGAAGCCAACCCGCTTCTGCTCCACCCGTTCTCACCTGAACGAGTCTTCTTCAAGGCTCCGATCCTGACGCAGTTCCATACGGACTTCACAATCGTCAACCATAAGCAAGAGCTGATCTTCATCGAATTGGAGAAGCCTGGCACAAAGCTCCTCAAGAAGGACGGCGGGATCCATTCGGAACTGCAGCACGCGTTCGATCAGGTCAGAGACTGGTTGCACACGACAGAGGAGCACCGAGCCGCCGTGCTCGACTGCATTCACGTCGATCGCACGCAGGTAGGAGCGATTCGAGGAGTCGTAATTGCGGGCCGTGACACACCATATCCACCAGAGCATCTCCGGAAACTCAAAGGTCAGGATCTCGGAAGAATCAGTTTCATGACGTACGACGACCTGCTGGCGAGCATCTCCACTCTTTCTCGAACATTCGAAGATCTGTGATGTGCCTTGGACGCGTCATCATCGACCAAACGAACGGAGGTGCCTGAGCGACCAGGTCAATGGTTCGGCTGGAGAGCGCGGCCGGTGGACAAAACCTGCGCACAAGTGCATATTCTCTGCACAAATCCTTCCATACCAATGCACTCCCCTCCCCCGACGATGCGCATCTCCACCTTCGCGGCCGCGGCCGCGTTTTTCGTTGCCGTGCCCACCGCCGCGCAGGAGCCGGCGCCGCAGCCGCCCGCCGTTCCCGCGCCGGCCGCGTCCACGGCGGCCCCCGCGCCGCGCGCAAACGACGGCCTCACGGGCACCCGCGTCCGCGTGACGGCGCCCAACTTCCTTTCCGCGCCCGTGACGGGCATCGTCACGGCGTACCGGCAGGAGGGGCTCGCCGTGGCCACGGAGGGCACGGCGGACACGGTGATGCTGCCCCTGCGGTCCATCTCGCGGCTGGACAAGTTCGCGGGCGGCAGCCGCGGCTCCACGGCGTGGTACCGGGGCCGGTGGGGCGCGTTCATCGGCGCGGGGCTGGGGCTGGTGGTGGGGCCGGCCACGGCCAAGCTCACGGACCGCGAGATGGGCGAGTCGGCCATGCTGGGCGGCGCCATCGGCCTGGGGAGCGGCTTCGTCATCGGCGCCCTGACGGGAGCCGCCGCGCCCCGCGAGCGCTGGACGTGGACCCTGCAGCCCTGGGGCTACGACTCCACCCTGCGCCCCTGATCCGCATCCGCACCCGGACGCACGACGCCCCCGCGAGCAGGCCGCTCGCGGGGGCGTCGTCACATTCCGGTGAACCCGCATCGATGCGTCGGGCTCCGGGCTACTGCACCTGCACGGGAAAGTCCTGGCAGGTGTAGTCCGGGCTGATGACGCAGAAGGTGAGCGTGCGGGTGCCCGCCGCCGTGCCCAGCGGCCAGTCCACCTGCGCGCCGGCCACCGTCTGCACGCTCCATCCCGTGCCGTCGGACAGGAACACGGGGAGCCCGTGGGGCACGGAAAGCCCGTTCACCTCTTCCACGTTCGCGTAGAGCCGCATCGTGGTGCCCGCCGCGTACGGCTCCGCCCCGTGGAACCAGGGGGCCGGCTGGTAGTAGCGCTGGCCCGAATCCCACGTGGTGCGGACCGTGACCGTCTGACCCGCGTAGCTGAGGACGATCTCCGGGAGGTCGAGGTCGGATTCCCCCATCCACCCCTCCCAGAAGAACGTGGCGGCGGTGTACGCCTCGCCCTCTCCCGTCCCCGTGAGCACCTCCGCGCCCGTCTCCCCCTTGTTGGGCGTGAACCGCACCGGCACGCCCCACACCCGGTTGCCCGCCGGGTCCGTCACGATGCCTTCCACCAGCGTCATGGCCCCGAACGAGATGTGGTTGGGGATGGGCTCCAGGGCCACCACCGTACCCGGCCAATCCACCCCCAGCGTCAGCGGGGCGTCCACGCCCGTGGCCGTGACCACCGCGTCCGGGATGCCGTCCACGCGTACGGCCAGCCGGTTCTCCCCCGGCTGCAGCCCCAGCACCCACTCCATGCTCGCCAATCCTTCCGCGTCCGTCGACGCCCACCCGCCGCCCCACGGAAAGAAGCCGCCGCCCCCCAGTACCTCGCCCGTGACCTCCGCGCCCGCGATGGGCGCGCCCTCCGCGTCCGTCACGCGCACCCGCACCTCCATCCTCGTTCCCCGCGTGGCGGTGCGCCCCTGGCCCTCCACCACGGTGATGGCGGGCGTGGGCACGGCCTGCGTGGCGGAGAACACCGCGGTGGCGCCGTGCCAGGCGGCCTGCACCTGCGCCGGACCCTCCGTGCTCCCCAGCGTCCAGGCGGCCGCCACCCGCCCCTGCGCGTCCGTGCGCGGCGCCCCGGGCGACACGGAGCCCCCGCCGGAGAGAACGGTCCACGTCACCTCCGCGTTGGGCACCGGCTGCCCGGACGGCGTCCGCAGTTCCACCACCAGCGAGTCGGCCAGCGTCGTCCCCACCGTGCCGGACTGGCCGTCGCCGGCGTACGGCGCCAGCACCAGCCCGCGCGTGCCCTCGGCATCGAGGGCGTCCGTGGGCGTTCGGCCGCCCGATTCCCCGCTGCACGCGGCGAGCGCGAAAATAAACGCGAAGGGAGCGAGACGGAGAGCGAGTTTGTGAAGTGCAGGCATGAGGGGACCTCCATTGAGATGTCCGCGGCGGAATTCCGGGCGGACGGAAAGGGACGGGCACCCGCGATCCGCCGGGCGGCGGCCGGGCCCCGGATGCCAATCTACGCGGAGCGGCGGTAAACACCAGCTTCTTCTGCCCGCCCCCCCGACTCGGCCGTGCATCCAGGCGCGAAGATGGCACGCGGAGAGGGACGAGCAGCCGCGGGGAACGATCCCCCGCGGGCCCCTCGAGCGCTACGGCTCCTCGGGCGGCCGCTGGTCGCCCCACTGGGCCTGGAGGTCCAACACCTGCGTGCCGAACGAGATGCGAAGCTCGGGGAGCGTCTGGTCGCCCTCCCGCATCCAGCCTTCCCAGAAGAAGGATGCTTCCGCGTCCGGGTCGCCCGTGGGCACCCGCGCGCCCGTCTCGCCGTTGTTGGGCTGGAACTGCACGGACACGCCCCACACGGGCCGGTCCTGCGGGTCCACCACCTGCACGACCATGAATTCCATGACCCCGTAGGAGGTGTGGAACGGGATGGGCTTGATCACCGCGTCACCGGAGACCAGGACGAGGCGCAGGGGGGCGTCCACGCCGGTGGCCGTGAGCACCGCCTCCGGCACCCCGGCCGCGCGGACACCGAGCCGGTTCTGCCCCGGCTGCACCCCCAGGATCCACTGGGCGTGCGCGATCCCGTTCACGTCCGTGGCCGTGCGGGATGGCGACGGCACGGAGCCGCCGCCGCCCAGCACCACGAACTCCACCTCCGCACCCCGCACGGGCACGCCGGCCAGGTCCGTCAGGCGAACGGAGACTTCGTCGACCATCGTACCCCGGGTGCCCGTATATCCGTCGCCGCTCAGCACCGTGAGCACGCGGGTGCTGGCCGTCTGCGTGGCGGAGAAGGCGAGGGTGCCGCCGTCCAGCGTGGCCGCGGCTCCCGCGGGCCCGGGCGTGCCCCCCAGCCGCCACGCCGTGCGCGCGCGGCCCAGCGCGTCCGTGCGCGACACGGCAGGCGACACGGAGCCGCCGCCGGCCGTTGCCGCCCAGGCGACGAGGGCGTTCCGCACGGGCGAGCCGCCGGCGGTGCGCACCTCGGCCACCAGCGAATCCGCCAGCACGGCTCCCACGGGGCCGGACTGGCCGTCGCCCGCGCGCCGGACCAGTTCCAGCGCCACCCCCTGCGTGCGCGCCGTTGCGCTGAACGCCGCCGGCGCCACCCTCGCCACCGCCGCGCGCACGGCCTGCACGGAATCCGCCACCAGCCCCAGTGTCCAGCGGGCCCGGGCGATCCCCTGCGCGTCCGTCGTGGCCTGCGCCGGGCTCACGCCGCCGCCGCCCGACACCACGCTCCAGGTCACCGTCACCCCCGGCACGGGGACCTCGCCGCGGTCCACCACCCGCACGGCCAGCGAGTCCGCCAGGGGCTGTCCCACGCCGCCCGTGCCGCCGCTGCCCGCCACGACCCGCACCGCCGCGGGGGCGTCCGGCTCCGCCAGGGCCGTGAAGGTGAGCGTTCCCTCGTCCACCGACGCCGTCGCCTGCGTGGGACCCAGGGCGGTTCCCAGCCGCCACACCGCGGCCGCCCGTCCCTGCGCGTCCGTGCGGCCCTGCGCGGGGGTGACGGTGCCGGACGCGGCGCTCCACACCACCAGGGCGCCGGACACGCCCCGGCCGTCCGCCAGCCGCAGGGTCACGCCCAGCGAGTCCGCCAGCACCACGCCCACGGGCCCGCGCTGCCCGTCCCCGCCTCGCCTGGCCAGCTGGAGTGGCACGCCGGCCGTGGCGCCCGTGGCCGAGAACGCGGCCGGGGGCAGCCCCGCCACCGCGGCCTGTGCCCGGTGCACGTTCCCGGCGGCGGGGCCCAGCGTCCACCGCGCCCGGGCAATGCCGCGCGCGTCCGTCATCCCCCGCGCGGGGTGGATGGCGCCCCCGCCGGCGAGCGCCGTCCAGTCCACCTCGATGCCGCCGAGCGCCCCGGACTCGTTCGACACGCGCACGGCCAGGGAGTCCGCCAGGGCGCCGCCCACGGGCCCGGTGGCGCCGTCGCCCGCCACGACCTCCACCCGGGTGGGCACGGCGCCCTCCGACAGGGCCGTAAAGGAGAGCGTCCCCTGGTCCACCGTCGCCGCCGCCTGCACGAGGCCGAACTCCGGGCCCAGCCGCCACACGGCCGCCGTACGCCCCCGCGCGTCCGTCCTCGTCTCTCCCGGGGTCACGGCGCCGCTCGCCGCGCTCCACACCACCCGGGCGCCGGCGACGCCGCGGCCGTCCGCCAGCCGCAGCACCACGCCCAGCGAATCGGCCAGCAGGTTTCCGGCGGGCCCCCGCTGGCCGTCGCCGCCGCGCTTGCCCAGCAGCAGCGTGACGCCCGCCGTGGTGGCCGTGGCGGAGAACGTGGCCGGGGTCAGCCCCGCCACCGCGGCCTGCGCCGTGTGCACGGCGCCCACGTTGGGCCCCAGCGTCCACGCCGTCCGGGCGATCCCGGCCGCGTCCGTCGTGCTCTGCTCCGGGTACAGGGTGCCGTTGCCGGAGAGCGGGGTCCAGTCCACCGCCACGCCCGCGACGGGGTTGCCGTTCGCGTCCGTCACCCGCGCGGCCAGCGAATCCCCCAGCGGCCCGCCGACGGGTCCCGTGAGCCCGTCCCCGCCCGCCACGGCGACCTGGGCGGGGGCGCCGGACTCCGCCAGCGCCGTAAAGACGAGCGTCCCCCCGTCCACCGCGGCCGTCGCCTGCACCACCCCGGCCTCCGTCCCCAGCCGCCACGCCGCCGCCGCCCGCCCCAGCGCGTCCGTGCGCGACTCCGCCGGCGCCACCGTTCCCGCGCCCGCCGGCACGCTCCACCGCACGAGCGCGCCGGACACGCCGCGCCCGTCCGGCAGCCGCAGCGTCACGCCCAGCGAGTCCGCCAGGAGCGAGCCCACCGGGCCGCGCTGCCCGTCGCCGCCGCGCTTGGCCAGCGCCAGGGTCACGCCGGCCGTCCCCGCCGTGGCCGAGAACGCGACGGGGTCCAGCCCCGCCGCCGCCGCGCGCGCCGCCTGCCCGCCCACCGCGGGGCCCAGCGTCCACCGCGTCCGGGCGATGCCGTCCACGCCCGTCACGCTCCGCGCGGGGAGCACGGCGCCGCCGCCCGCCGTCACGCTCCAGTCCACCGCCGCGCCGGGGACGGGGTTGCCGTGCCGGTCCGCCACCCGCACGGCGAGTGAATCCGCCAGGGCGCCTCCCACCCCGCCCGTCCCCCCGTCGCCCCCGGCCACGGCGATGCGCGCGGCGGCCTCCGCCTCCACCAGCGCGGTAAAGGTGAGCGTCCCCCCGTCCACCATGGCCGTCGCCTGGGCCAGCCCGGTCGCCGTCCCCACGCGCCACGCGGCGGATGCGGCGCCGTTCGCGTCCGTGCGCGACTCCGCCGGCGCCACCGTCCCCGCGCCGGCCGGCACGCTCCACCGCACGACGGCGCCCGACACGCCGCGCCCGTCCGGCAGCCGCAGCGTCACCCCGAGCGAATCCGCCAGGAGCGATCCCACCGGGCCACGCTGTCCGTCGCCGCCGCGCTTGGCCAGCACCAGGGGCACCCCCGCCGTCCCCGCCGTGGCGGAGAACGCGACGGGAGGGAGCCCGGCCACCATGCCGCGCGCCGACTGCCCGCCCGCGGCGGGGCCCAGCGTCCACTGCGCCCGCGCGATGCCGTCCGCGCCCGTCACGCTCCGCGCGGGGAGGACGGCGCCGCCGCCCGTCTGCGCGCTCCAGTCCACGGCCGCACCGGGGACGGGGTTGCCGTGCCGGTCCGTCACCCGCACGGCCAGCGAGTCCGCCAGCGCCCGGCCCACCCCGCCCGCGCCGCCCCCCGACACGGCCGCGGCCGCCGCGGGGGCATCCGCCTCCGTCAGCGCCGTGAAGAGGAGCGTCCCGCTGTCCACCCGCGCCGTCGCCTGGGTCAGGCCGGGGGTGCTCCCCAGCCGCCAGGCGGCGGACGCGCGCCCCTCCGCGTCCGTCCGCGTGGCCACGGGGGCGATGACGCCCGCTGCCGGGGGCACGCTCCACGACACGAGTGCGCCCGCCACGGGGCGCCCGTCCGGCATCCGCAGCAGCACGCCGAGGGAATCCGCCAGCACGCCGCCCGCCGTCCCCCGCTGCCCGTCGCCGCCGCGCTTGGCCAGCACCAGGGGCGCGCCGGCCGTCACCGCGTTGGCCAGGAATCCCACGTAGCCCAGCCCCGCCACCCGCGCGGTGACGGACTGCATCGAGTCCACCCGCGGCCCCAGCGTCCACTGGCTCCGCGCCGTTCCGTCCGCGCCCGTCATGCTCCGCGCGGGGGAGAGCGATCCGCCGCCGGCCGTGACCTCCCACGCCATCTCGGCCCCCGCGACGGGGTTGCCGTAGCGGTCCTTGACCGTCACGGCGAGCGAATCCGCCAGCACGGCGCCCACCGGCCCCGCCCGGACGCCCCCCGCCACCACCGCGATGGCTGCGGGCGCGTCCGCGCGGACACTGGCGCGCAGGCGCACGGGAACGAGCTGCTCCGCCCGCGCCTCCACCACCTGGCTGTCCGCCGCCACCGTGCCCAGCGTCCACCGCGTGCGCGCCAGCCCCGCACCGTCCGACGTCACCGTCTCCGCCTCCACCCGCCCGCCGCCCGCCATGACGACGAAGCGCACGGGCATCCCCGCCATGGCGCGCCCGGCGGCATCCACCACCTCCACCGCGAGCTCCGCCGGCAGCGCCGCGCCCACGGTGCCGGTCTGCCCGTCCCCGCCGGACACGCGCAGCGCGCTGGGGGTGGCGCCCGGCGGGGGCGTGGAAGGCGTCCGCTCGTCGCAGGCGGCGAGCGCGAGAATCAGCGCGAAGGGAGCGAGGCGAAGGGCGAGCAGACGGCGAGCGGGCATGTGGGTACCTCCAATCAATGGCGGACCGCGTGCCGCGGATGAGAAGCGGGCGGCGGATGGAACGCGGACCGGGCGGGCTCCCTCCACAGACGGCGGGAGGGAAGAGCCAATCTAAATCGCTTGTCTGAAAACACCAGCTTTATCGGACTCCTCGTCGATGGGGGTTGGGGTGATCGCGAAACTGTCATTCCGAGGGAGGCGCCGCGCGATGCCGGCGCTTGGCGGATGTGGGTGCGCCGACCGAGGAATCTACTCGCCCGCTTTGGTAGCCCGGAGCCGAGCAGGAACCTGCCCGCGCCATTCCCGCTCCCTCGGTGACACGGCCTGAATGGGCGAGTCCCCGGAGGTGGACGGAGCACAACCAGGGGCGAGTAGATTCCTCGGTCGGCGCTGGAGATCCTGCACCCGCGGAGATCGCGCGGGCGCCTCCCTCGGAATGACAAGCGGTGCGCGGGTGAGCTTACGATTGCGCGCTGCAACGAAATCCGCGATGAACCTTTTTCGCTTCGGTGGATGGGGTTCCGTGCGACGTCATCCCGCCGCGCTTGCGTCCGGGCGGGCACGCGGCTATCCCGATGGACGGGTCCGCATCCACCCCTCAGCCACCCCATCCCGGTGACGATCCCGTACCTGCTGGACTTGATCGGCGTGAGCGTGTTCGCCATCAGCGGCGCGCTGGCGGCGGGGCGCAAGAGCCTGGACCTGCTGGGCGTGGTGGTGATCGCCGTCGTCACGGCCATCGGCGGGGGGACGCTGCGCGACCTGCTGCTGGACCGGCATCCCATCTTCTGGATCGCCGATCCCGCCTACGTCGTGGTGATCGCCGCCTCCGCGCTGGCGACGGTGGTGTGGACGCGCCGCTTTCATCCCCCCGTGAACACGCTGGTGATCGCGGACGCGCTGGGGCTGGCCATGTTCAGCGTGGCGGGGGCGGCCGTGGCGCAGGGGGCGGGGCTCTCCGCGCCCATCGTCGTCATCATGGGAACGATGACGGGCACGGCCGGCGGCATGCTGCGCGACGTGCTGACCAACGAGATTCCCATGATCCTGCGCCAGGACATGGAGCTGTACGCCACGGCGGCCATCGCCGGCATCGCGCTCTACCTGGTGCTGGAGGCCGCCGGCGTGCCCCGCGTCCCCGCGGCCCTGGCCGGGATGACCGCCATCGCGGGGCTGCGCTTTGCCGCCATCCGGGGCAACCTCAAGCTCCCCGTCTTCAGCCTGCCGCCGGAAAAGGCGGAGGACGAGACGGCGCGCCCCCATCCCGCGGACGGGTCCCATCCATGAGCTACGACCTGCACCTGTTTCGCCCGCCCCCCGGTGCGGACCTCGCCGCCGCCGACCTCGCCGCCGCGGGGCTGCACTCCTTTCAGCACGAGGGCGACGGCCCCGCCACGCCCGCGTCCGAGGCCCGCAAGCGCGCCTTGGCCGACGCGCTCATCCGCCACGATCCGCGGCTCGCCGTGCTCCCGGAGGACTGGCCGGACGCATCCCTCATCCCGCCCCCCGTGGAGCTGGCGGCGGGTGACGGGAGCGGGATCAGGATCCTGATCTTCGACCGCACCGCCGCCCTGGAACTGCCCTACGCGCGCGGGGATGATGCGTGGGCGCGGGCCCGCGGCTACCTGCGGGTGCTGGAGGAGGCGGGCGGCTTTCGCACCTTCGATCCGCAGACGGGCGAGGTGCTGGACCTGGGCGCGCGCCCGTCCGCGGAGGATGCGGACGGCTACCGGCGCGGAGACGCCGTCATCCAGCGCATCCTGGAGCAGTCGGACGATCCGCCGGGGGCGTGACGGACGTAGGGGGATGATGGATGCAGCGCGGAGCAGCCTTGCCCCAGGGGCGCATCGGCCTCGCCCACCGGGTCAAGCCATGAACAGCGAGGCAGCGGACCGCTGGGCGCGGGGAACGCGTCCGCCGGTCACTCCGGAAGCCGGGTCCGCTCCGCTCCAGGGAGTTCGGCGTCGGCACGGGCTCCCACCTGCACTTCCGAGCCGTCCTCCAGCACCAGAGCGACCGTGGCATCCTGACGCTTTACCTTCAAGGTCCGCACGTCGGCGATCTTGCGGCCGATCGCCGCTTCCAGCTTGGAGATGACTGAGAGGTTTCGGGATGCATGCGCTTCCGCGAACTTGAACCGCAGCAGCGACCGCGCCGCCTCGCTGAGCGATGCCACCTTGTAGCCGGAAGACAGCAGCCGGCGCTCGACCGTGCAAATACGCGACAGGTGGATGAAAAACTCCGCGTCCTCGTAGGCCGGCATGGGCGGAAGCGGAAAATATCCGATCTTTCTCCCGCTCCGCACCGCTTCCCAGCGCCCGGCGGCAAGCTCGGCATCCACGTACGGCAACAGCGGCGAGACGAGAACGTAGCGGTCGAGCTCGGGCACGGTACTGGCTCGCCGCTCTGCTTCCTGCTCGGGAAGCCCCTCACGGACGTGCAGTTCGACGTACTCGTTGAACTCCTTGTCGATCTCGCAATCGTGCGACAGCACCAGCACGGGCGTCCAGCTCGTCGCCAGAGTCACCATCGGAGCCTGCGAGGCAGTGCTCCGGCCCCACGCGGGCGTGAAGACCGTGTCTCCCGGACGCGACGGGGCAGGCGGGATCACCGGCATGGCCGGGAAAGCATCCGCGGACCAGACCATCACCGCCGGCGCCAGGTAGATGTCCCCCTGGCTCAGAAGACCGCGGCATTCCGGCAGATACGCATCGTCCGGGGAAAGTGGCATGGCAGGCTCACGACTCCAGGCGCCGGTGCCGTGGCGACCGGGTATCCGCGCCCAACGCGATCATGTCCTCCAGCGGCAAACCGGACTCCGTCGCCAGTCCGGGGATCCGTCGCCGTGGCTCCGGACCCGCCTCCCGCCCGCCGATGCGTCCGTCCTGGAGCGCGCGCCCGAACACGGCGTATGGATCCTCCGCCCGTCCGCCAGCCTCGTGCGCCCCCGGCATGCGCGTGACCTCGTCCCACTTTCGCGAAGAGACGATTACCAGCTCGTCGCGACCACGCTCCCCGCAGTGCACTACACCTCCGTAGTGCACTGCCGCAGCGCGGATGTCCTTCATCTTCTGCTTCACCTCTTCTATGGTGAGCACGCGGCTGGTCACATCCACGACGACACTCCTTCCACAGGTTACACGTGTAACATACGCAACCGGTGCCACCCAGGTCAACCTGTCCCACCCTTCCGTTCCCTTGCCCGCCGCACCCCGCCGGGCCATCTTCGGCGCGACCGATCCAACGTTCGCCCAAGGAGCAGCAGTTGCAGGCCTTGATCATCATCGGCCACGGGTCGCACCTGAACGCCGAGAGCAGCGCACCCGTCTACGCGCACGCCGCCGCCATCCGCGCGACGGGCGCGTTCCACGAGGTGCGCGAGTGCTTCTGGAAGGAAGAGCCCTCCCTGCGCGAGGTGTTCGACCTCACGGAGGCAGAGGACGTCTACGTCGTCCCCCTCTTCATCTCCAAGGGCTACTTCACGGAGGAGGTCATCCCCCGCGAGCTGGGGCTGGACGGACCGGCGCCCTCCGTCACCCGCAAGCTGGGCCGCACCATCCACTACGCCAAGCCGGTGGGCACGCATCCCTCCATGGCGTCCATGATCCTGCGCCGCGCCGAGGAGAGCGCGGGGCTCACGGACGCGCAGGCGCGCGAGGCGGGGCTCATCATCATCGGCCACGGCACGGAGCGGAACAGCAACTCCGCCGAAGTCATCTACCGGGTGAGCCGCGAGGCGGACGAGGCGGGCGTCTTTGGCCACGTGCGCACGGGCTTCCTGGACCAGGCGCCGGACGTGGGCGAGGTGCTGGGGGAGATGGAGGAGCGGACGGTGGTGCTCGTCCCCTTCTTCGTGGCGGAGGGATGGCACACGCAGGAGACCATCCCCGACGACCTGGGCCTCAACCGCCCGGCCGTGAGCCCCGTGACGGAGCTGGACGGGCGCACGGTCTACTACGCCGCGCCCGTGGGCACCTTTCCCGAGATCGCGCAGATCGTCCTGCAGCGCGCCCGCGAGGCCGGCGCCGACATCCCGGACGGGCTCCACGTCGCGGAGGCCGCCCGTGTCTGACGCGCCCCAGGACCGCGGCGCCCACGCCCCGCGCGGCATGGCCGAGGCGCGCGCCGGGCTCATCGAGTGGATCGACGAGGCGGGCGACGCCGGGCGCACCTTCCTGCAGGTGCGCCTGCTGCGCATCGATGAAGGCCGATACGAGATCCGCCACGCGCGCGACGTCCGCCGCTCCATCACGTCGCTGGAGACGGTGACGCCGGACCCGTACGCCGCGCGCTTCATCGCGCAGATGACGAACGGGGGCGAGCACCGTCCGCTCAAGACCGCGCCCAACCTGCGGCAGGGGTGGGCGCTGGTGGACCTGGATGCGCGGGCGCTGTGGACGGCGCTGGACTACCTGTATCCCGCCTGCGCCCTGCACTGGCACGCGGAGCGCACGGGCACCCTGCGCCCCACGCACTGGCGCGAGACCGCCGCGCGGCAGACGGGGATGTACGGCGCCGTCAAGCTGCTGCCGCCGGACGTGGTGCGGAACACCGTCCGCGCCTGCTGCGGCGACGCCGTGTGCCTGCGCCGTGTGGCGTGGGAGGTGGATGCGGATACGCCGCTGGCCCTGCCGGACGAGGGCGAGACCACGGGCGAGGCGCGGGTGCCCTGCCCCGAGGCGTGCAGCATGTTCGTCTCGTTCGCGCGGCAGGTGCTGGTGCTGGAGCGGGCGCCGCGGATGGAGCTGGCGGGGCTGGGCCGGCTGGGGGTGGAGGAGATCGCCCAGGTGCGCGAGATCGCCACGCACGCCGCCGCCGGCACGCTGGGCGCCGCGCGCGAGGGCGAGTTCTCGGAAGGGACCAACTCGCGGCGGATGCGCTACCTGGCCCTGCGCCTGGCGGAGGAAAAGGCGCGCATCGGCGACCTGCCCGCGCCGGAGCTGCCGTGCGAGGGATGTCCGAAGGCGGTGCCGTGCCGGGGGTGCCCGATGGTGTGAAGGGCGGGGGAACTGCGGGTTACAGGGGACAGGTTACAGGTTACAGCCTGCAACTGCAGGGAATAGGGAACAGGGAATAGGGAATAGCCTGCGACTGCGGCGGGCGGTGGCCCTCCCCCGGCCTCGCTTAGTACTACAGTTGCGTGTTCATCTGTTTTCGGCGGAGACGCCTTTGGTAGTGTAAGTGCCGGGCTCGTGCCTGGTGGCGCCTCCGCCAGCGTGACCACCTGAGCACGTATTCGAT
>JAESFL010000290.1_pt1 | contig 42084 bp, 45 predicted proteins | sample 9269401 | NCBI WGS metagenome assembly JAESFL01 (sample SAMN14506025, study PRJNA617098) | algae metagenome | isolation source: Gloeocapsa sp. UFS-A4-WI-NPMV-4B04 and co-occurring heterotrophs from desert... | place: USA: Utah | collected 2006-10-01 | reverse complement strand
GCGGTGCGGGCCTGCTGTCCCACGAGCGCGAGCACCGGCTGGTGATCAAGTTTGGCATCGTAGAGGCCATTCAGAAGGTGAACGGCACCAGGACCCGAGGTCGCGATGCACACACCGACCTCGCCTGCTCCTGTCGCTCGCCTTTGTCGATCAGGCCATCGTCACGGCAGCTCTCGAGCGGCGCCTGCCGTGGGGCTTTGGCATGCGCCGCCTCACCGACCTGCCGGCGGACTGGACAGAGCAGCGCCAGAATCTCGGTTTTCCCGCAACAGGACCGCTCCGGGCCAAGCTCCACCCTCGTCCTTACCACGCCCACAAAGTCAGAGGGAGCAGTCCAAGTTCCGTCCCGTACTGCTGCAAGGTGGCCGCGGGACTGATGTTCACATGCGCTCCCGGTTGTCTGACCCCAATCCGCGCAGTCAAACCGGTCTTCACGAGCGGGGAACAGGGCTCCTAGGTAAAACCTACCGGGCTTGCAGAGGGGCGGGATTGAGAGGCGCGACAACGGCGCAGCACAAGGGTCGAAACAGGCGCGGCAGACCGGATCTCGGTGCGCTAACCGTCGGGAAACACGATGTTATTCAAAGGAGGGGAAAGCTGGCCACTCAGGCCCGACTAGGTGGTGGAGCTGAGGGGATGATCTTCCCTGACTCTACGACGCCTTAGAAATCAAGCACTTAGAAGACCTGCGACACGGGGTGTGTATCACACTTGTGTGCCACCGAGATAGAGGGCCGATGCCTCTGCGTGGGGTGTTCCGGGGGATGGTCCCTCCTGTGCCAGGCACACATCAAGTTGGGATGGCTGTCGCGATCTGCGTCTCCAGATCATGGACGATGCTGCCAATCATCCCCTGTGGCTCGACCAGACCCGCCTCATAGAGGTGCAAGAAGTGGTCGATGTTGTTCCGCAGTAGGGGACGGTTCTCGGCCACGGTGCTCTTGTGGTCCCAAGCCTCCCAGGCGACTAGCGCCACAAGGGCCACTCCCCCGGTCAGCGCACCTCCCCAGGAACCTGCACCTGTCGCCAGACCTCGGGCTGCTGCCTGCCTGGATAACGTCGTTGCAGCCCGCCGCCCCACAGACCCGGCCAGCGCCCCGGAGGCACGGGATGCGCCTGCCACAACCATGTTCTGTGCGAGCTGAGCAGTCACGTACGGAGTAAGGGCAGCTGTCACACTGACACCACTCAGGACGACCCCGGCGGAGAGTGCTTTCAGTGTCAGAGGTATGCTGCGGCTCGCCTCCGTCCCGCCGATCATGAAGGTGATGCGCTCAAGATACTCCTCCCATTGCGCAGGCGGGACCTGGTACCGCTTCGGGATGTCCTGAAGGTGGCCTTGGAGCGACTGAACGAACACCGCAACCGACTGCTGCGCGACCCTCTGCAGATGCTGCTCCAGAATAGGACCCGGCATCACCCGCAGCTCGAACTCCTGCGCAATCTCCTTCTGAAGGATCTTGCTCGCCGCCTCTGGATCTGTCTCGGTGACAAAGCCTGCCAGCCAAGTCTTCCCGCTGGTGTAGGCGTAGGTCAGTCCCAGGCGCTGCTGGGTCCAGTAGCCGAAGTACCAGTCAAGGAGACTGCTATCGACCTTCTCCATCATCTCAGCATGCAGGCTCTCAAGCTCGGCTCGGGCATGCTCCAGGCCAGCCGCGCGGGCCTTCTCGACAGCCTGGCGGACCTCGGGGGTAAGACGGGACAGATCAACCGACCGCACCACAGGCTGCTCGACAATACGCGGCTCCGAGAGCTTGCCCCAGCGTGGCTGAAGATGAGGGAAGACCAGCGCGGTGCTGGCGATGATAACAGCTGTCGCAGTGCAGGTGCTGTAGAGAGCAAGGCGATCAAGGGCGCGCATCGAGGTGCTCCGTCCGTATCAAACCACAGCCGGCGGGGTACCGAAGGATTGTGACCGCCGTAAGGGGGCACCTCTCCTCTCAAGCGGCCAAGCCGAGCCGCTTGAATGACTGTGCCCTCAGGCAGCGCTGTCGCCATTCTGCAATTAATTGCACGAAGACTGGTGCATCTGAGATGGCGTTTTATGGGGTCAAAGGCTGGAATGGCCGCTGTGCAGGCGGATGAAGGGTTCCTCAACGCCGCGCCTGCGGCTGCCGTCCTGGAAGACCTGAGCGGGGGGATTGTGGCGAGAGATGAAGTCTACTCTTCCACTGGACCAGGTGATGGCAGGATGGCAACGTAGAGGCGACTACACCTACATCGATGCGGAAAACCCCGTATCCCGTGAGACAAAAGGTTGGTGCGAGCGAACAAAGTTGCTGCAATTTCAGAGCGGTACCGAGCCCATTGTGCGCTCTAGGGACCGCAGAGGAGGAGTGACACGGCCATGACCTCGAACATGCTCTATGGCGGCCCATTCCGCGACATGCGCCTCCTCCAGGAGGAGGTTAATCGGTTGGCCCAAAGCGCAGCGGCACCACGAGCGACCTTTCCAGCCATCAACGTCTATGCTCATCAAGACGGGATTGTCATCATGGCTGAACTGCCTGGCGTGCGAACTGACGATCTAGAAATCACAGTCCATCGCGACACCGTAACGCTTCGCGGCGAGCGCCAGGATCAACCAGGCGAGACGAGGGCTTATCACCGCCGAGAGCGGGGTCGGGGTAGCTTTGTTCGAACCTTCGGACTGCCCTTCCAGGTCGACCCCGACAAAGTCGAAGCGAAGCTGAAGGACGGGATTTTGACCTTGTCCCTGCAGCGTCCTGAGCACGACAAGCCGAAGCGTATCCGCGTGACAGCTTGAGGCAGAACTAAACAGGAGGTTCTCATGGCTAAGAAGCCCCAAGGGCAGCAGGTCGAGGCCGAGCAACCGGACCAAGCGGAGCAGAAAATGCCCGCAGAGCGTCAGGGCGGGGAGCGCACGCGCTCGGGTCGGACCTTTAGGCCTCGGGTGGATATTTGTGAGACGGACAATGGGCTGTTGCTGCTGGCGGATATGCCAGGCGCTAAGCCCGATGGCCTGACGATCACGCTCGACAGGCGAGCTTTGAGTGTTCACGCAACGGTCGAGGATCATGCGCCCGAGGGGTACAGCCCGATCCACCAGGAGTACCAGGTCGGCGATTTTGAGTGCGACTTCACGCTGTCGGGTGACTTCGATGCTGATAAAATTGAGGCGACCCTGACAAATGGTGTGCTCCGGCTAACGGTTCCCAGAGCTGAACAGGCGGAAGCCAGGACGATCAAGATCAAAACGGGTAGTTGATACCACTGGATTTGTTGAGAGGCGCGGTAAGGCGCAGCACTGCTACCGCTTGGCAAGCATAGACATTGCAGTTGGCTGCAATCCCAGTCGATCCCTCCAGACGGTCGGTTATGGGCCGTGATAAGTGAAGGTTATCGCGAGTGAGCCGTTCATCATATCCTTGCCTCACTTGCCATACCGCGCAGACGCATTGTGAGATAGCTCCGCAGCGAACCAACTGCATCGAAGGAGACGTTCAGGGAAGGCAGAGCGATCAGAGGATTTCCCACTGTGCGGGGGCTAGGAGCGGCTCCTTACCAGGATTGCTACCAGCTGGCTCTTAATCAGCGGGTCCAAGGTTCGAATCCTTGCACAGCCACCAATGATTTCAGAGACTTAGACGAAATTGCTTCCCCTTAGCGAACTGCGGGTAAGCACAGGGTAAGCTTCGCGCGAGGCTCATCAAAGCCGTTTGTCGGACGCAACTGCCACCTGAGTGCAAAGTTTGCCTGAAGTTTAGTGTCACCCGTTGGCCAGGTGAACGTCCGATAGCAGCCTGCAAGGTCCGTCCGCAGGTCTGAGTTTGGGCCGAAAGCAGAATGGCGGCTCTCGGGGAAGAGGTCGTGGAAAGCTGCCATTTGCTGGGGCTGGATGCTGCGAAGCGATACTGCTCCGTCCAGATCGTTCGAATCTTGCCGGATTGTGCCACATCCAGACCTTTGAGAACCCAAGATACCTTGAATGGTACGCCAAAGACGGACACGAAACTCGGTCTGGGGTGAAACAGCGTCGATGACGTGACGAGATCTGACGACGGCCCTTATAGCGTGTGCCGCTTAAGCGCCGCGAGCACTTCGTCGGCTGCGCGTGTCCCGCTCTGGTAAGCGCCATGTGCGGTCGTGAAGTCGTGGCGGTGGGTCGCCTCGCCGGCGAAGAACAGCCGCTGGTCGAACGGACGAGCCAGCGCGTCCCGTGCCGCCGCATGCCTCGGAAGGGCGTAGCTATAGGCACCACCTACATGTTCCATCCTGCTCCAGCTCGAGACTGCGAGGGGGCGGAGCACGCGTCGGATATCCGCGCCAAACAGCGCCGCAAGCTGATCGATGGCGTACGCGAAGCCGGCTATGGGCCCGCTCTCCGCCAGCACCAGCGCGCCATCGCCGCCGAAGAAGCCTTCGACCACCGGACGGCCGAAGGGGCGAATATAGTAGGTTCCAGTGCGCGCATTGTGCGGGTCACCCAGCACATGGGTCTCCGGTTCGAAGGGGCTGTTGCCCGCGACCTCCAGAAACAGCTTCTCGTCCCGTCCGAGCGGCAGGTTGGCTGCGGCATGACACCAATCATCGAGCGCGGCTGGCAGCCTGATCGTCCCGGCGGCTAGCACGGCGGTCGAGACGGTGATGATGGCAGTCTTTGCAGTTATGGTGCCCGCCCGCGTAGCGATGCTGAGATGGGACGTCTCGAGGGCAACGGCCTCGACCGGTGTGGCAAGGCGAAGCGCCACGGTGGGCGGCAGGCTTGCCGCAACCAGCGTGCCGTATCCGGCTGGCACTCGCCAGTTGCGTCCGGTCGAGGCCATATCATAGGCGAGATAGTCGGCTATCGAGAGCCGCTCGAGACTGGCACCGCTGATGTACCCGCTCATGGCTTCGAGATAGGCTTCCCAAGAACCACCCGGTTCCAGCGCATCGCCGGCGCAGTCGCTCGACGGCGGATCGGCAACCAGCCGCTCATGCCATGCGGCGAACGCGGCGTCTGCCCCCTCCTGATCGTCTTGTGAGAAGCCGAGGTCGCCGTATTGCTGGCCCCAGGCTGGGCTGCTGCGATCGATGGTAAAGCCGGATGCTTCGGCGATATTGATCCATGGATTGCGGTCGGCCGAGTGAAGCCAACCGCAGCCGAGATCAAGTGCATGCCCGGCCACGTTGACTGTGAGGGCGCGGCCGCCGATCCGCTGAGAGGCTTCCAGCAGCAACGTGGAATGCCCGCTCGCTGCTAGCCGGCGCGCAGCCCCGATCCCCGCAGCGCCACCTCCGATAATGACGACGTCCCAGTCGCTCCCCATGCATTCCGTCCATTCAATGCGATCGTGTTCCACTAGGCTCGCCGGGTTCGAGCGTCCACGGGAATGCCGACCAAGGCCTTTCTGCGCCAGACCCACACCAAGCCTCCCGTGAATCGGTCGGGAGTGGCATTGCTTTCAGCTCCGATAGCGCAACGCCTCGACCAGGACGTTGAAGGCAGGCGAGGATTGGCGGCGGCTCGGATAGTAGAGGTGATAGCCCGGAAAGGGTGGGCACCAGTTCCCGAGCACCTGAACGAGCCTTCCCTCCGCAAGTTGCGTCTGCACCTGCCCCTCCGGCAGGTACGCCAGACCAAGGCCGGCCAAGGTGGCATCCAGGATCGGGGCCGGGCTGTTGAACACGAGTTGCCCGTCAACCCTTACTTTCAGTTCATGTCCGTCCTTCTCGAACTCCCAGGCATAGAGGCCGCCGTAGGTTGGCAGCCGCAGATTGATGCAGTTTTGGCTGACAAGGTCCTGCGGCTTCCTCGGCTTCGGGCGGTTGGCGAAGTAGGACGGCGCGCCGACGACCACCATACGCATCTCGGGCCCGATGGGCACGGCAATCATGTCCTTCGCTACCTGCTCGCCCAGCCGGATGCCGGCATCGTACCGTTCCGCGACGATGTCGGTCAGGCCATAGTCAATGGTGACCTCCACCTTGATGTCGGGATAATCCGGCAGGATCCGTTCCAGAGCCGACGCGAGGATCGTGTGCACCGAGTACTCGTCGGCCGTGATCCGGATGGTGCCAGCTGGCTTCTCTCGGAATTCAGTCAAGGCATTCATGCCGGCAACGATTCCTTCGAACAGCGGCCCGACGGTCTCAAGCAGGCGCTCGCCGGCTAGGGTCGGCGCGACACTGCGGGTGGTCCTGGCTAGAAGCCGAACACCAAGCCGCGTCTCAAGCTGGCGGATCGTGTAGCTGAGGGCCGGCTGCGAGACCCCGAGCTTGGCCGCAGCCTTCGTGAAGCTCCTCTCCTCCGCCACCGCCAAGAAGGCTCTTAGGTCCCCAAGCTCGTCGCGCTGCATTTATAAACCCTTTTTATAAGACCATGCGACTTTTACTACCTAATCGTCTGACACTGCACGGACTAGATCATCACCGTACACACCTCACAGAGGAGACCAGGGATGAAGCCTTACCCAGTGAAGCCGAACATGAAGGTGCCGAATTCCATGAAACGGCTCACCGCCACGCTTGTGTCTCTTGCACTCGGTGTTCCTGCCTTCGCCCAAGGAAGCGCTCCCATGTCCGCACCCCTTAGAAACGCCTCGGTTCTCTCGACAGCCGACATCCAGGCAATCTCCCCGGCCCTCGGCCGGTACGCCAAGGAGGACGTTGCGGAAGGCCTATGGCAGCGTCCGCAGCTCTCCCGTCGCGACCGCAGCCTTGTCACGGTGGCGATCCTGATTGCGCGCAACCAAACCTTGGACCTGCCGCACTACATGAATATTGCCCTCGACAGCGGGGTAACACCGCGCGAGCTCTCCGAGACGATCACGCACCTCGCGTTCTACTCGGGCTGGTCGAACGCGATGTCGGCTGTTGCGGTCGCCAAGGAAATCTTCGCCGAGCGGCGGATCGGACCGGAGCAGTTGCCGGCCGCATCGCCGCAGCTTGTGCCACTCAACGAGCAGGCGGAGGCAACCCGAGTTGCGGCTGTGCAGCGGCTGCTTGGAGCTGCCGCTCCGGGCCTCGACCAGTACACCACCGATCCGCTCTTCCGGGACGTCTGGCTGCGTCCCGACCTGTCACCGCGTGACCGCAGCCTCGTAACGATCACGTCGATAATGGCGAATGGGCAGGTAGCCCAACTCGGAGGCCATCTGAACAGGGCCTTGGACAACGGCCTGACGAAGGAACAGGCCGGAGAAGTGGTCACGCAGATCGCCTTCTATGCGGGCTGGCCCAATGCCTTCTCCGCCGGTCCGGTCCTCGCTGAGGTTCTCAAGGGTCGATCTAACTAACCACCGCTGTCCCCTCTTCCTTTACCCTGAAAGGATTTAACGTGAAGAACACAGTTATCGCAGCCACTATGACGGCAGTCGCACTCCTTAGTGCCCCGGCCAATGCGCAGGATATTCAGGTGTTCCCGAGCGGCTCCTCGCCGTCGGTGATCGCTGATCCAAAGAACTTCTCGGGTCAGGTGGTCGTGGACCTGCTCACGCCACCATCCGTCGAGACCCCAGCCTCATCGAGTTTGGTGACCTTCGCCCCGCGAGCCCGAACCGCGTGGCACTCCCATCCGGCCGGGCAGATGCTCATCGTTAAAGCAGGCAAGGGCTGGGTCCAGCGCGAAGGCCAGGCTCGCCAGGATATCAAGCCCGGCGACGTCGTGTGGATCCCCGCCGGGATCAAGCACTGGCACGGTGCGACCGATACCAACGGCATGAGCCACGTCGCGGTCACGTATATTCTAGACGGCAAGAACGCCGATTGGATGGAACTGGTTGCCGACCAGCAATACCAAGGTCGGTAGTTCAGGGATCAGGACTTCCATCACCGTGCCTACGGACGACGAAGTAGCTTGAAGACGGCCACCTGGCTGGATCTCCGATACCTGTTCCATCGCCCTTGAACGCAGGCTTTCAATGCAATCGGCCGCACGCTGGCCGATTGCACGGCTTAGTATGACAGGAGCCATCCATCGTGACGCTGAACAACGGTATCGCCATGCCGATGCTTGGCCTCGGCGTTTTCCAGAGCAGCCAGCAGGAAACAGCACAAGTCGTCGCGACCGCGATCGCAATTGGCTATCGGCTGATTGATACGGCCGCCGCCTACATGAACGGGAGGGAGGTCGGCGAGGGGATCCGGGGCAGCAGCGTGAACCGCTCGGAAATCTTCGTCACGACCAAGCTCTGGATGAGCGACTACGGTTACGACAGGACCCTGCACGCCTTCGACAGGAGCCTGCGCAAGCTCGGTCTCGACCACCTCGACCTATACCTCCTGCACTGGCCGGTACCGACGGATCTCGAAACCACCGTAGCCTCTTACAAGGCAGCCGAGCGGCTACTCGCCGAAGGTCGTGTCCGCGCGATCGGCGTCTGCAACTTCGGTCCCAGGCATCTTGAGGATCTCATCGCACGCACGGAGGTGGTTCCGGCAGTGAATCAAGTCGAGTTGCATCCGTTCTTCATCCAGAAGGAACTGCGCGAGGCCCAGACAAGACTCCGGATCGTGACGCAGGCCTGGTCGCCGATCGGCGGTGTGAAGCGCTACTGGGTTCAGGACACGCTGGTGCATCCGACCGTCACCAGACTCGCCGCGAAGTACGGCAAGACCCCTGCGCAAATCGTCCTGCGCTGGCAGATCGAGCATGGCAACTCAGCCATCCCAAAATCGGTGCGGCCGGAACGCATTGCCGAGAACATCTCCATCTTCGACTTCGCTCTGACCAAGGACGAGGTTGCGGCCATCGATGTGCTCGACGTCAACGGGCGTGGCGGTCCGGATCCCGAACTGGTCAATCCCCAGATGTTCGACCTCAACATCGAAGACTAAGGCAGGCGGCGAACATGACGGGCGTCTCAAGTGGACCCTTCCGGCCAGACGGTCCCCCCACGAAACATTACAGATGAGGCCACGAATGAAGCTCTTCCTGAAAAACCTACCTGCGGCGCTTGCCCTCTGCGTCGGCCTGAGTGCCGGCGTGACCGAGGCCGCCCAGCCGACCTCAGTCCTGAAGATCGACAACGGACCAATGCGCGGGACCGACGATGGCGAGATGCTGTCATACGTTGGTATTCCTTATGCTGCTCCACCCGTGGGTGACCTGCGCTGGCGTCCGCCACAGGCTCCGCAGCCGTGGACCGAAACGCGCGATGCGACCAAGATCACTGATGCCTGCGCGCAGAACGCCGATCTCGGTGCCTTCGCGACATCTGGAGGCAGTGAGGACTGCCTTTATCTGAACGTCTACGCGCCGCGGGCCGCCGTGCAGGCCGGCAAGCCGTTGCGGGTCTTCGTCTGGATTCATGGTGGCAGTCTCTGGGTCGGACAGGGCAGCGACTACAATCCGCGCAAGCTCGTGCTCGACGGCCAAGCGGTGGTCGTAACCCTGAACTACCGCCTGGGTTCATTCGGCTTCTTCTCCCATCCGGCCATCGACCGTGAGGACCACGCGGTCGCGAACTACGGCCTGATGGATCAGAGCTTCGCGCTCGATTGGGTGAAGCGGAACATCGCGGCCTTCGGAGGCGATCCGAACAACGTCACCATCGCGGGAGAGTCGTCCGGCGGCAACAGTGTCCTGGCCCACGTGATCTCGCCCTGGTCCACGGGCAAGTTCCAGCATGCTATTGGCATGAGTGCCGCGGCCCTTGTCGTCCGGCATCCGAACTTTGGTGCATCGCGGCCACTGGACGTGGCCCAGGAGGCGGGCTCGGATTTCGCCATGGCGGCTGGATGCGGCGACCAGAGTGCGGACTGCCTGCGCAAGCTCACCACAGGCGAGATCTTGGCAGCCCAGAGACCTTACTTGACCAATCAGATCGTTATCGACGGAAAGTTCATGCCGGTTCATCCCGGCGAGGCGCTGAAGTCAGGCCGGTTCAACAAGGTGACGTTGATCAACGGCACAACGCGCGACGAAGGCCGGTTCTTTATCGGGTTCCCAGAGAACGAGACCGGCCAGCCACTGACTGAAGAGGGATATCCTGGCGCACTCGAGGCGTTCTTTGGCGCAAACTTGGCTCCGCGTGTGCGTGAGGAGTATCCGCTTGACGACTACAACTCACCGAGCGAAGCCTACGCCGCGGCAGCGACGGACTATCTCTTCGCGTGCCCGGCGCTGATGGTCAACCGATGGGCCTCGCAAGCAACCTCAGTGTACGCCTACGAGTTCGCGGACCGCACCGCGCCATCCTATCTGAAGCCCACAACCTTCCCGCTCGGCGCAGCCCACACGTACGAACTGCCCTACGTGTTCCCAGGCTTCCATGGCGGAGCTCTGGGTATACCAGTTGCACTCAACCCGTTGCAGGAAAAACTCTCCGACGAGATGGTGCGCTACTGGGCCACAGCCAGCGAGGCATCCCAGTGGACGGAATGGCCGCGATATGCGCCCGAGCAGCAGAATGTCCTTCGCCTGATGCTGCCGCGATCACAGGTTCTGCGGTCGGGCCGCTTTGCCAAGGATCACCACTGCGGATTCTGGGATCAGGCCGGCATCTATTGACGAGCATAGGACTTGGCCGGGTCGCCGGCGAGACCGATGCTCGCCAGGATTGATCTCCCTACCCCATCCCTGAGCGGGGACCGAAGCATGATCCCCGCGTCCAGTTCAAACTGAGGCCTATCATGACCAAGAATTTCGGATCCTCAGGCCAGACGCTGAAAAAACCGCGTCATCCGATAAGGTAGTCCGTATGAGAGGGACGATAAGAAACCTGAGCTCGATAAAACTTATTGATCCCACTCATGAATGAGCCTGGCCCGCGCAGGACCTCAAGGAGACCGGGATCGGCACTTGGCACAACTGTGACCTACCACTTGGCGCTCGTAATGGCCGCTTTTAGGGAACGGCGGAATTGACCTAGGTGACCGGCATAGGCGCAAAGCGGAATGGCTTCGTTTCGCCGTAAGCGGCCCGGCGGCTTTCGGCGCCCGGACAACGAAAGCCGACCCTCACAGGTCTAGTCCGGTTAAAGATCTGGCGACGGTTCCACCGGACCTGGAGCCCGGAGCCGATCACCTCGTCGTCGTAGACGATCGGACTACTGCGGCCCTCAGCTGTAGCCACCCTCACGTACCACCCAATTGACGGCACCCAACCGCCCATCCAGCTCACTCTTCCGTTGCCGGCCAGACTGAGGCGCCGGCCCGCGGCGACGGCAAGAGGCTCTCCGGCAACTCCGGACAGGGAGGTGAAAACGGGCGAAACCGGGCGGAAGCTCCATGTCCAGCGATGGCTCTCGCTCCGACGGGCGCCCCGAGTCACACCTGTCGGCGCCGCAGGGCGTCGAGGATCACGTTGAAGGCGGGAGAGCTTTGGCGTCGGCTCGGATAATAGAGATGGTAACCCGCGAACCGCGGAGACCACTCTTCGAGCACGGCGCGCAGACGACCCTCGGCGATGTGCCGCTCGACGAGGTCCTCGGGCACATAGGCGATGCCATACCCGGCGACCGCCGCCTCGACCTGGGCGAAGGAGGTGTTGAAGGTGAGTTGCCCGTCGACGCGGACGCGAAGCTCCTGCCCGCCTTTCCCGAACTCCCATGCATAGAGGCCACCGCCCCTGGTTTGGCGCATGTTGATGCAAGTGTGCGTCACCAACTCCTGCGGGTGCTCCGGGATGGGATGCGCTGCGAAGTAGGTGGGCGAGGCAACGGCCACGAGCCGCCAATCCGGGCCGATCCGGACCGCCACCATGTCCTTCTCGACACTCTCACCCAGACGGACACCGGCGTCGAACCCGTCCTCGACGATGTTGCGAAGGCCGTTGTCGCGGCTGAGCTCGACCTTGATGTCCGGGTAGTCGACGAGAACTGGCCTGAGCTTCGGCCAGACGATGCCTTCCAGCGCGTGATCCGAGAGCGTGATCCGGACGGTCCCCGAGGGCTTGTCGCGGAAGGTCATCAGGGCCGCGATATCGGCCTCGATCTCGGCGATGCGCGGGCCCAGCGACTGCCGCAGGCGCTCCCCGGCTTGGGTCGGCGCCACGTTCCGCGTCGTGCGCGTCAGGAGCCTCAGGCCCATGCGCTCCTCGAGCCGCTTGATGGTGTGACTGAGCGTCGACTGCGCGATGCCGAGCTTGGCGGCGGCTTTCGTGAAGCTGCGCTCGTTCGCGACGACGAGGAACCACAGCAGGTCGTTGAAGTCTGCTTTCGCCATTGGCGCCTCTCCCCGTGAGGACCGAGACTTATGCTCGTGGTCGATAGATGCAAGCGAATTGGCCCCGCTAATCAGGCAGACCTGTCGCCGCTATCTTCCGCACCATGACGTTCAGTTCACCCGCTACAGCGGGCGAAGCCTGAGCAGGAAGACCAGTTCAGCAAGGGATCAGAGCGATGACGAAGCAAGTCGAAGGGCAGAACGAAGCCGCTATGGGCCGCATCAATGCTAACCGCCGGAGTCTCATGATGGGGGCTGGCGCTCTGGCCGCCGTGAACGCGCTCCCTGCCGTCCGCACACAGGCTTTCGCGCAGGGCTCTCCCGGCTGGGACAAAACCTTCCCCAGAAGCGAGAAGGTCGATCATCGGAAGGTCACCTTCAAGAACCGCTACGGGATCATCCTGGCGGGCGATCTGTATCTGCCCAAGGACCGTGCCAACAGGCGCCTGCCGGCGCTTGGCATTGGCGGCCCGTTTGGGGCGGTGAAGGAACAATCGTCGGGCCTCTACGCGCAAGCGATGGCAGAGCGTGGCTTCGTCACGGTGGCTTTCGATGGGTCCTATACCGGAGAAAGCGGCGGCGAGCCGCGCAACGTCGCCTCGCCCGACATCAACACCGAAGATTTCAGCGCCGCTATCGACTTTCTCGGCCTGCTCCCGTCCGTTGACCGCGAGCGGATCGGCATCATCGGCATTTGCGGCTGGGGCGGCATGGCCTTGAGTGCGGTCGCCGCGGACAAGCGCGTCAAGGCAGTGGTCGCCAGCACCATGTACGACATGACCCGGGTCATGTCGAAGGGCTACAACGACAGCGTGACGCTCGACGAGCGCACGAAGACGTTGGAGCAACTGAGCCGCCAGCGTTGGACGGATGCGGAAAAGGGAGCCGCAGCTTACCAGCCACCCTACAACGAGCTGAAAGGCGGCGAAGCGAGGTTCCTGGTTGAATACCACGACTATTACAGGACGCCGCGCGGCTACCATCCTCGTGCGGTCAACTCAGGCAACTCTTGGACCATGACAACGCCGCTGTCGTTCATGAACATGCCGATCCTGACCTACATCAAGGAGATTTCGCCGCGCCCGATCCTGTTCGTCCACGGCGAGAAGGCCCACTCTCGGTACTTCAGCGAAACCGCGTACGCGGCTGCGGCGGAGCCCAAAGAACTCATGATCATCCCGGGCGCCAACCACGTCGATCTGTACGACCGCGTAGACGTGATCCCGTTCGACAAGCTCCAGTCGTTCTTCAATCAGCACCTCGCGTGAGACTGGTTCGTGAGCCCGTGGACAGATCATTCGCACGGGAAATGGCGCGGCATGAGGAGGACGTGAGATGAACCCGACCTATAACTTCACAGGCTAGGTGGCCCTGGTCACGGGCGGAGCCAAAGGCATGGGACTGCGACCGGGCGCATGTGCGCGGAGAGCGGCGCCTCGGTTGTGCTGGCCGACTTGGACGGCGATCTGGCCGCAAAAGAAGCCGAGCGAATCGTCGCCGAGGGCGGCACCGTGATCGGCGTGGCCTGCGACGTGGCCGACGGGGCGCAAGTGGCCGCTATGGTCGATCTCGCGGTCGAGGAGTACTGCCGGTTCGACATGACGTTCAACAATGCGCGCATCCAGGTGCCGCCGTCTGACGCCGCCGACGAGCCGATCGAGAGTTTCGAGCGCGTTACCGCGGTCAACCAGCGGGGCGTCTGAGCCTGCATGAAGCTCGATGTTTCGATGATGGAGCGCGAGGGTGCTGAGCGACGAGCAGTGGGCTGTTCTGGAGCCTCTGATCGACTGAGAAGCTGGGGCTGATCATGGCCATTAAAGGAAGAGGCGTATGAAGAGCATAGCCTTGCACATACCCACGGACATGCGAGCACTACAACTGTTAGCCACTGCGGGTACTGCTGCTGTGGTCGCGCTGGGAACCGTCCTAACTCCGGTGCTACCTGCTGCCGCGCATCATGGGTGGCCCGGCTTCCAAACCGATCACCTTGTCTACATCGCGGGAACGGTCTCTTCGGATGGTGTCTGGGGTAACCCGCACTCGCAGTTCGATGTAGCCCTGGACAGCAACCTGCCTGCCGATACTCCCGAGTTGGCGATCCCAGAGCAGTTGCAAGATCCCGAGGACACTGTCCGGGTCAACGCCGCTCGCTCGTACAAGGGCTCCCACAAGCAGCTGGAGGTAATCATAGCGCCGCCGGCTTGGTCGGGCAGGTGGGGCTTGGGCCGTACGCTGAAGATCGGGGAGCGCTTCCAAGCGGTCGGCTACATCAATCGGACGAATGACGGTCTGTTTCGTCCAGTTGTGTTTTGGTACGGGAATGACAACGTGCCGGTAAACCAGGTGCTCGGCAACACGCTCCCGGTACGAGCGCCGCTGCCAAAGTAGGCTTCCTCGGCGGCTATGAGCATCACCCAGGCCACCAAGTAGAAGCCGCGGTGCAAGACTTTGGAATTCGATGTTGGGACCGTGCTCGGAGCCGTGGTCGTTGCAGTAAATGCGGGTGAGTCCTCCACTTGCACCATCGGCCCGGGCGAGGATGAACGAGTATGATTGATTTACTCAATTCGTTGCTGATGCTGTTGCAGGGCTCTACGCTCGGCGCGACGGTGCGCGGCGCCCAATATCTCTATGCCGTGCTCGAAGCCATCCACATCCTTGGCATTGCTCTTCTTGTCGGCCCGGCTTTCACCTTCGACCTTCGGCTGCTGGGAGTCGGACACCGCGTCGTGTCTGCAACCACAGCCGCGCGGTATCTGCTGCCCATCTCCCACATCGGCTTTGCCATCGCCGTTATCACGGGCATCGCACTGCTCAGTGCGCAGGCCACCGTGGTTGCCCGTGCCGGAGCTGCACCGTGGAAGTTCGGACTGCTGATCCTCGCTGGCCTCAACGTACCGGTGTTCCACTACGGCATTTACCGCCGCGTCGGTGAGTGGACGGAGGCAGCCGTGACTCCGGTCGCTGCCCGCATCGGAGCGGCAGTGTCACTGATCGCATGGACGGGCGTGATCGTCGCTGGTCGGCTCCTCGCCTATACTTGATCTCTCGAGCGTCAGGATACCTTCACCCGTATTCTGGCTATTGAGATCGCAATAACGGGGAGAGCCTGCATGAGCCACATTTTTTCGGGACGTATGGCCGTCCTCGGCAGAGCAGGCACTCTTCGAGAGTGGTGCGACGAAACTTCAAGGCGGAAGGGGTTTCAGCTGTGACGGCGCAGATACAAGCCTCGTTCTTCATTCAGAAGCTGCTTCGGGCAATGAGCCCGGGATGGCCGGTGCGCGGGACAGCATATCAGGATGTCACTCAGGGGATAGCGCAGGAGGAGCTCAAGGGCCTCTCCTACATGTTCTGGAGCCGTCTTGTCGCGCTTGCCGTGCTTGCATTGTGGGCCCTGACACTGCCTTTCGAGCGTTCAGCCGGATATCTCTCGGCCATCGCGGCTTTCGCGCTGCTCGGCGCTCCGCCATACCTGCTTGCACTCCGCGGCTATGGACGCACGTCGATCGTTGCGGCTTTCCTCATGCTGGATGCCATCATCCTGAGCTATGTCCTCTTCGTGCCGCCGCCCTTCTATGTGGAAGGCTGGACGGCCCAACTCAACCTGCGACTCCCGAACTTCCTCTATCTCGGCATCTTCCTGGTCGGCATGTCGCTGAGCTACTCGCCGTGGCTGGTGATGTGGGCCGGCATCGCCGCGATCGTTGCGTGGAGCGCCGGTTTCCTGTGGGTTGCGTCCTTGCCGGATACGTTGCTGACAACTTCTCGCCAGAGTTTCGACAGTGGCCTTAGTTCAGAAGCGGTCATCAGCCGTTTCCTCGATCCAAGGTCTGTAAGCTTGACGATCTTCATCAATCAGGTCGTCTTCCTAGGTCTGGTGACGCTGATCCTCACGGCAACCGTATGGCGCTCGCGGCAGCTGGTGCGCCGTCAGGTAGCTGCTGAGAGCGAACGGGCGTCGCTGTCCCGTTACTTCTCCCCGAATATCGTGCGCGAACTGTCCTCCAATATCCAAGCGCTCGACCAGCCGGTCGTGCAGCTGGCCGCGGTTCTGTTCGCTGACATGGTGGGCTTCACCCGGCTGTCCGAGCGGATGGAGCCTGAAGCCCTGGTGAGCCTCCTGCGCGAATTCCACGGTCGTCTAGGACAGGTAGCCTTCGCCAATAGTGGCACGATCGACAAGTACATCGGCGACGCGATCATGGTGCACTTCGGGACGCCGCGCCCGCTTGACGACGACCCAATACGGGCGCTGACCTGTGCTGCGGCGATGCTTGCCCAGATAAAGCGATGGAACGTCGAGCGGGCGAGCGCGGGCGAAGAGCCGATCGAGATCGGGATCGGCCTGCACTACGGCAAGGTGGTCGTCGGCAACATCGGCCATGCTCAGCGCCTTGAGTTCGCGGTGCTGGGTGATACCGTCAACGTCGCCAGCCGGCTCGAGCGCCTGACCCGCCTTACCGGCGCGAGGCTGATCATTAGCGAAGATCTGGTTCGCGCCGTACAATCGCGCGGCCATGAGCCGACTACCATAATCGATGGCCTGCGGCCCGACCGGACCCGAACCGTACGCGGAAGGCAGCAGTCGATCGCGATCTGGTGCTTGCGGGAGACTTCCAAAGCTGTTGGAAGGTAGTGTGACTTTGCTCGCAATTCGGCCGCTGGTCCGTGTGGGGCGGCGTTCCGCCGAATGCTTTAGCAACAGCCGGCATTCTTATGGGCATCCATTCGGTCCGCCATGCACGCCATTCAGCTGGTCACGATGTAGAGATCTTTCGTGCTGGACTGGATCGCCATGCGGGTGGAGAGCAGATTGTGCCCTTCTTCTCGGTCTGGCAAAAGAACTTGGCCGATGCAAGACCTCGGGACCGACGCACTTGATCGCCGAAACAATCACCTCTCCACGGCTGGCTCTTCGTCTTGGCCGATCTGATCCGTGTGCCTCGCATCCATGCAGCCACCATAGATCTCGCGCCGCGCCAAGCCTGTCTCGATCTCGCGCAGCCCCTCAGGTGTGGGCCAGCACGGGAACGGTGTTGACAAGGGTGGTCGTGATCGCGGCGGCAAGAAGCGCACTATTAATGAGGCTACGTCGGCAGGTAAGAGAAGCTGGATGGGTCATGCGATCTCCGTTGAGCTTTCGAGGTTGAAGTCAGCGAACGGCCTGAGCTGTGCGGTACTGCAACTGGATGGCAATGCCGGCCGTGCCGAGCACGACGACGGCGCTGATCAGGAATACCGACTCCAGACCGCTGATGCTCGCCACTAGGCCGAGGCCTGGGCTGCCTAGACCCATCGCAACGTCGAGAAAGGCGGTGTAAAGGCCCATCGCCAGTCCGCGGTGTTCAGCTGGCACGCCGCGCACGGCTTCGACCCCCAGACTGGGATAAACCAGGGAATAGCCGAGCCCGGTTAGGGCCGCGCCAGCGGTCGCCACGACCGTGGTGCTGGCCAGCCAGATCAAGGCGAGACCCGCGGCCTGAACAGCCACGAACACTAGGGCAGTGCGGGCGCCGCCGTGCTGATCGGGCAGGTGACCCAATATCAGGCGCGCCACGATCAGCGCCGCGCCGAAAGCGGAGAACGCCAGCCAGACTGGATGCCAGTTCTGCTGCGCGAAGTGCAGCGAGCTGAAGGCCAGCACAGCACAGTAGCCGATGCTGCTCAGTGCAGCGCCAAGGCCCGGCAACCAGACTGCCTTCGCTACTGCACCGAAGGCAGACGGTTGACCGCTGCGAGCGGGGGCAACCGCCGGGGCGCGCACCAGGAACATCAGTACAGCTAGCGGCAGCAGCGTGGTGAGCAAGGCTACCGCGACGAAGCCCTCCGCTGCAAACAGCATCGTGCCGAACGGCCCACCGAGTGCCAGAGCGCAGAACATTGCAGTCCCGACCCAGGCGATCACCTTGCCGGCATGTGCGGACGCGACCAAGCTCATGCCCCAGCTCACCCCGCCGGTGATGATGAAGCTCTCCGCGGCGCCAAGGAGCGCGCGGCCGAGCAGCAGGATCGTTATCGAGACCACTGGCGAGCGGGTGAAGGCCAAGGAAAGGAGATACAGCAGCCCGGAAACCGCGGCACCGATAAGCCCCACCATGACACCACGCTTGGCGCCGTAACGGTCAGCGAAAGACCCGGCCCAGACACGGGAGAACAGCGCCGCCGCGAATTGGCTGCCGGCGACGAGGCCGACCATGAAGGTGCTGAATCCCAGCCTGTCATGGACGTGGAGAGGCAGCACGGGCAGGGCCACGCCAACCACCAGAAATCCGGCCATGACCGCTGCCGTGATCGGCAGCAAAACTTGACCAATGGAACGATGAGAGACGGCGGCAAGGGTCATAGTCAGTAGGCCTGGCTGGTTGGCAGGAAAGGTATTCTGGAGACCATTCCGTGAGAGCTGCTCGGGGGGCCAAGCGACCTCTGCAAGTTCAACGATCTCATCAAAATGCTCCAACCACCCCCGTCGCGCTCACCTTTCCTGATGAAGCTCGCCGCCGCGCAGCAGCCGTTGTGCGATATCGGCGGTCTGAAACGCCGCACGTTCGGTCGGTGAATGGGCTGCAAGGTAGCGCGCCACTGCGATCAGTATGTGCCGACCCGGGTCGGTGTTGCCCCATTCGCCGAACTGTCGTACCCCCGCCTCTAGCATCTGGTAGGAATGGAAGCCCGCATCCTCACGGAGCAGAGCGTGCGCGAGTGTCGCAATTAGCGTATCAGGCGGGTGGTCGAGCGTGAGATGGTGCGCGACCAGACGACCGACGATGTCGACCTGCCGTTGACGGTCAAAAGCCTCCAGCAAAGCTGTGCGGATGGCTCCGGCGTCAGTCGGGAGGTCATCCAGCCGATCGCCACCTTCTCCCGGCAGTCGTGCTGGCGGGACATTGAGGTAGCGCGCGAGGTATAGCGCCATTGCCCCGTGTAGTACGCCGCGAAGTGCAGCGGCGCCACCATCCGGCGAGCTGTCATCTGCCGCGACCCGCTTTAGTCCCTGGTGTACCGCATTGGCATACGTGAAGACGTGTAGAGCTGTCTCCCAGTCAGAATGCTCGTTTGCGATGCCGAAACGCGCCACGCGAAGGGCCGCCGCGTAGGCAAGCGAGCGGCCAAGGTCTGCAGGCGACGCACCGGCCCGGATTGCAGCCTTCAGGGCCTCTAAAATTGCACGCGCATCATCGCCTAAGAGGTGGACAGATAGTTCCGCATGATCGGACCAGCCGGTCTGACGGTCAGTCGTGAGGAGGTCAGACAGCTCCGCAGCGGCTTCCTCACACAAGGCGACAAGGTCCAGCGGATGGCGCCACGCCGTCGTCTCCTCGGCTCCTCGCGCGGCTACCATCTGACCGACGACGCTGGGCAACACCGCAGAGGCGTGCTCCCATCCGATCAGGTCGAGGCATTCGCAAGCCTTGTTGATGAAGTCGAGCGCATGTCCGCCATCCGCAAAGGCGCGGTCCGTCGCCGTCCCAAACAGGAGTGCGGCGAGCGCCGGAGGCTGAGCACCATTGGCGATGGCGGTGAGCAAGGTGCGTTCGGCAGCCTCCCGATGGCGCACGGCGCTCCAGTGCCGCAGCCACCGCTCAAGGGTCGCGAGATCGGGCTGGCTCGTGAGCGGCGCGCGCTCGCGGTATGGTGCGGTACCATCGCAGTCTGCCGCGACCCGCCGTGCGCCGTGGAAGAGCGCAAGGTACGTCTCACCATCCGGCAGCACGGGCAGCAGATTGCCAAGTGCTGTGAGGATCGTCGCGCCGACGCTCCAGCCGTCGCGGTTACGGACCGAGAACAGCGCAACTGGCTGTAAGATCTCTCGAGCGGGGGTCCCGGCCGTGAGTTGACCCCGTACGGCCTTGGCGATCACCAGCCCAAGATTGTGGGCTAGGCCGTCCTCAAGCCGCTGGCGCCAATGGCCTGATGGATCACGGTGACCAAACGACGGCTTGATCCACACCTCGCCGTCCCGAACCTCCACGGGGCAGCTCGGAACGTCATCGGCCCAGAGATCAAACGTGCAGCCGCTCGCCAGATCGAACCGGGCATGATGCCAGTGACAGGTGAGGATACCGTTCGTCACAGTGCCGCGATCGAGCGGAAAGCCCATGTGGGGGCATCGATTGTCGAGGGCGAAGACACGTTCGCCATCCTGGATCACCAGGATGGGGGGATGGCGGCCATGCACGACGAGACGCCCTTGGGCCTTCAACTCAGCAAGGCTACCCACATGCACGAAATTTGAGGTCGGCATTTCCATTGGTCCGCTCCTCGTGCCAGTCACGTCGGGTGAGTATAGAGCATTCTTTCGTAACCGGCCGGTCTTACTGTCGGGCGACTTGAGCGGGTGCTGGAAGAATGGACTCCACCCTAGTCCGGGTATCACCTCTACTACCCGAGCCGGCGGCAGCCCTCGGCAGCATTCACCCTGCTCGTAATGCCCTGCGCTACCGGTCAACGCCTTAGAGCACCTCAGGTTGGCGGATGCCGCGCCAGCCTCACTGGACGCGCTCGACACGAACGGTAACCGGACCCGGCTTGTCGAAAATGGAGACGTCGCCGGTCACCTGACCGAGGATGATAATGCCCGGCTGAGGAACGCGGCCCTCGCGATAGTAGATCACGAAATGATCCGAGCTCCAGAGGCCGAGCGTACCCTTGGAGAATGCGGTTTGCCGCGCGACGGTCGGGAGGGGTGACGGAAGATCTCCGGTTTTCTCCTGACGGAGATGGTCGCGCATCTCGATCGTCACCGGCAACATCCTCACAAGTGCTCGGGTGGCATCATTGTCCACCAGCTCGGCTGTGACGTTGCCCCAGTCGGAGGAAATGAGCAGTCGCTCCTGTGCCATAGCGGGTCCTATCAGTGCGAACGTCAAAGTGATTGCTCCCGAAGTTCTTGTCAGCATCTACCCAGCTCCTTGCCCGGTCTATTGTAGCATTCACTCTGCCCGGGCAGGCGCTTCGCCAGTGGGATGCGGCCTAAGGATTTGCGTGCCTGCACCGGCAGATAGTCCGCTTGCGACTCGTGCCCCTGCGGGCTCATCGCGAACTTCCCGTATCCGCGCTTCAACGCTTTATCCAGTCTCGGGAGGGATCGGGGCCTCCACTACGCTCGTCGCCCCTAAGAGCGTGAAGAAGAGTCCGCTGAAACAGCGACATACGAACCGCTGAGCTGAGCGGATGCCGCGGCATCGGTGGCATAGGAACGCATGTATTCGGTTGCGCGGCGCCGCATTGTCATCCTCCAGCTATTCAGGGCGCTTCTCGAACACATCCTTCACGACCGGCAGGGCCGAGAGGACGTTCGGCCACCCTGCATAAAAGGCGAGGTGCGTAACGGCCTCCGAGGCCTGCTGCTGCGTGAGTCCGTTATCCATCTCCTTGTTGAGGTGGAAGGTCACCTGCGCGGCTTGGCTGGCGGCAATGTGGGCACTCACGGTGACCGGGCTGCGGTCCCTCGGTGCGAGGTCCGGGCGAAGCCACAGGTCCCGGAACAGAACGTCCGTCGTGTATTGCACGACGCCGGGCACCACAGCGCCGAGCTGCTCACTAACTCCGGCGGCGCGCCGGGCCTCCACCGCCTCGTCGATCGGGAGGAGCCGCGTTTCGGCGGTAGGAAGCTGACCGACTTCGATCCCGCATTGCACAAAGATGTTCTTTGCGACCGCAGCAGCTGACATGGCATTGCCCCAACCCGAGTAGAACGCGAGGTGCGTGATGAGCTCGGATATCTCGCGCGGCTGGACCCCGTTATCGAGCGCTAGATAGAAATAGGCAGGCAGTTCGACCGTCTGATTGCGAGCGATCAGAGCCGCGAGCGTGACGATGCTGCGGTCACGTGGTGCGAGGCCGGGACGCTTCCACACGTCGCCCATCAGACGCTCGCGGGTATACCGCTCCAACGCGGGAGCGACGCCCCGAACATCATCTGGAGCTAGGCTCCCTGCCGTGCCACTGGTCCGTTCCCCTTGGGCCAATGCAGGCGCAGATGCCAGGAGGGACAAAGATGTGACAGCTGCGGTAAGACACGTCGACGGCATAGGTCATTGTCCTTCTCGACCAGACACTAAAAGCGATTGCTCGATAAGGTAGTCAGCATGCGAGGCACGATAAGAAGCCTGCACTCGATAAGACTTATTGGTCCTGCGCATGAATGAGCCCGGCCCAGGCAGGACCTTGAAGAGACCGGGGTTGGCCCTTGGCACAATCGCGACCTGCCGATTGGCGCTCGCAATGTCCGGTTTCGCGGAGCGGCGGAGTAGACCCAGGTGATGGCAATAGGCGCAAAGCCGGGTAGCCGGTAGTGGCCGAAAGCGGCATGTCTGCTTTCGGGCGGTTAGCCCGCCAAAGCAGACCCTGCGTTCCCCGCGGCTTCCTTATCCGGTGCTAAGTCGTCCTGACGGTCGAGAGGCGGTCCAAGGGGCTACTTACCATTTTCAACGTAAAGCCTCATGGGCAGCAGCGCTCGCGGGCGGCGTCTTCCCTCCATAACCTTGCTGCTTAACTCAGGTTGGATTCTATCTAGCGCGGGGGACGAGACCAGCGCTGCTTGCGAGGTAGTCGGTCTCCCCGGCCGAGCGATACGAAGCCGGGGTCGAGCGGCTTTGCGACGGCACGAACTCCAACGTCGGCCTCGGCAAGGCACGCCCTTGATGACCGCCCCACTGCTGGGTAGGTGAGTTCCTCGACCGCTCCGACTGCGGCGAGCATCCGCCTGCGAGTGATCATCGCGCCTCCTGCCTCATCGCATGAAGGGTTGGCCTGCGCGGCAGCCCGCGCAGGTTCGGATCATCAGACGTCCGGCAACCGGTCAAGGAGCTTGTCCAGCGTGATTGGGTAGTTGCGCACGCGCACGCCAGTGGCATTGTAGATCGCATTCGCGACGGCCGCACCGACCCCGCATATACCGAGCTCGGCGATCCCTTTAGCTTTCATGGGCGAGGACATGGGGTCGGTCTCGTCCAGAAAGATTACCTCCTGGTGCGGAATGTCGGCATGGACAGGCACCTCGTAGGTGGCGAGATCGTGGTTGACGAAGAAGCCGAAACGCTTATCGACCGCGAGTTCCTCCATCAGAGCCGCGCCTACGCCCATGGTCATCGCGCCAATCACCTGGCTGCGCGCCGACTTAGGATTAAGGATCCGGCCAGCGGCGCACACGGCGAGCATTCGCCGCACACGCGTCTCACCGGTCGCGGCGTTGACACCGACTTCGACGAAGTGCGCCCCGAAGGTCGATTGGTGAAACTTCTCGTCGAGATCGCCGAATTCTATTCCGTCCTCGGCGACTATGCCAGCGTCGCCCGCAGCCTCGCCTAGCGGCACGCTGCGGTTACCTGAGTGGACCTCCCCGTCTGTGAAGACGGCATCCGCCGAGTTGAAGCCCAGCTTCTGCGCCACTGCCTCGCGCAGCTTGACGCACGCAGCGTAGACGCCAGCCGTGGAGCAATTGCCGCCAAATTGTCCCCCCGAGCCGGCTGAGACCGGAAAGGTGGAGTCGCCTAGGAGCACCAACACCTTGTCGAGCGGCACGCCCATCATCTCGGCCGCGGTCTGGGCGATGATGGTGTAGCTGCCGGTGCCGATATCCGTCATGTCGGTCTCGACCGTGACGAGGCCGCGGTTGTCAAGGCGGACCCGCGCGGCAGACTTGATGAGCAGGTTATCGCGAAACGCGGCGGCGGTGCCCATGCCGATCAGCCAACCTCCCTCTAAAGCCTGGCCAGGCCGCGCGTTGCGCCTGTTCCAGCCGAAGCGCTCGGCTCCGATCCGGAAGCACTCAACCAGCTGGCGCTGCGAGAAGGGCCGGTTGGGGTTCTCGGGCTCCTTGGGGACCTTAGCCTGAGGGTCGGTCGAGGGAGGCTTGCCGGGATTGTCAGGCACCACCTGGGTGTCGTTGATGATGCGGAACTCGACTGGATCGAGCCGGAGCCTTTCGGCCATTTCGTCGACGGCAATCTCCAACGCCATCATGCCCGGAGCCTCCCCCGGCGCGCGCATCGCATTCGCTTCCGGAAGATCGAGCACGGCAAGGCGCGTCGCAGTCAGCCGGTTTGGGCCCGCATACAGCGCGCGCGTCTGCATGACCGCTGCCTCGGGCGCGCCCCCGGGCAGATTGCCGGACCAGCTCTCATGCCCAATGGCGGTGATCGTGCCGTCCCTGGCCGCTCCGATACGGATGCGCTGGATCGTAGCCGAGCGGTGCACGGTGTTGTTGGCAATCAGGGCGCGCGGCAGCGCCACCTTCACTGGCCGCTTGGCCTCACGAGCGCCGAGCGCCGCAAGCACCGCGTCAGCGCGCAGCCACAGCTTGGCGCCGAAGCCGCCACCGATATAGGGCGATATCAGGCGAACCTTCTCCTTGGGGATGCCGAGCGTCTTGGCCAGGTCGCCGCGCGTCCAGTCGATCATCTGGTTCGAGGTCCAGACCGTGAGGCTGTCCCCCTCCCAAGCAGCGATGGTCGCGTGCGGCTCCATCATCGCGTGCGACTCATTGGCCGTGGTGTAGGTCTCGTCGAGCTGGACCGGCGCCGCGGCGAACGCGCCGGCGAAATCGCCAACGTTGGAATCGGGCACACTGCCGCTGCCCGTGCTCTCAGGCACCTTTGCGCTGTCCTTCAGGGCGGCGAGGTCGAAGGCGCCGTCGGCACGGTCATAGTCGACGCGGACCAGCTGCGCGGCGGCGCGGGCCTGCTCGAAGGTCTCCGCCACGACGAGCGCAATCGCCTGGTGATAGTGCTCGATCTCGGGGCCGCCGAGCAGCTTGGCGGTGTTGAAACCGCCCTTATCGAGCTTACCCGCATTGTCCGCCGTGACGATGGCGAGCACCCCCGACGCGGCCTTGGCGGCGGTCAGGTCCATCGTGCGGACCCGGCCCTTGGCGACAGCTGACCCAACAATCATGCCATAGGCAGGACGCGCGTTGGGATCGTGCCACTCGTAGGCATAGGTGGCCGTGCCCGTCGTCTTGAAGCGGCCATCGATGCGGTCGACGGGTTTACCGACAACCTTGAGCTGATCGATCGGATTCGTGGTGGCAGGCGTGTCGAACTTCATCGTTCAGCCCTTCGCTTCGGTCAGCACCGCGGCGAGCGTGCGCTCGGCCAGCGGCAGCTTAAATGCGTTGTCGTGGGTCGGGCGGGCGCCGGCGAGCAGCTGCGCCACAACGGCCTTCGCACCGCGGGGCATCTCGGCCTCCGCCGCCTCGACGCGCCATGGTTTGTGGGCCACGCCGCCCAGCGCCAGGCGCCCAGTCCCATCTCGCTGCACAACCGCGGCCACTGAAACCAGCGCGAATGCATAAGACGCCCGGTCTCGCACCTTGCGGTAGAATTGCCTGCCCCCCGGGGGCCTCGGCAGCGTCACTGCGGTGATCAACTCGCCGCGCTCAAGCACAGTTTCGATGTGCGGCGTGTCGCCCGGGAGCCTGTGGAACTCGGCAATTGGGATGCTCCGCACCGAGCCGCCCGGCCGGATCGTTTCCACCGTGGCGTCGAGCGCACGCAATGCTACGGCCATGTCGCTGGGATGAGTGGCAATGCAGGCATCACTTGTGCCCACCACCGCATGGTGGCGCGTGAACCCTCCGATGGCGGAGCAGCCGCTGCCGGGCTGGCGTTTGTTGCACGGCATGTTGGTATCGTAGAAATACGGGCACCGGGTGCGCTGGAGCAGATTGCCCGCCGTCGTCGCCTGGTTCCGGAGCTGCCCCGTGGCGCCCGCGACCAGTGCCCGCGAGAGCAGGCTATAGTCGCGCCGCACGCGCTCGTCGGCAGAGAGATCAGTGTTGCGCACCAGGGCGCCGATGCGCAGCCCTCCGTCGGGCGTCGCCTCGATCTTGTCGAGCGCAAGGCCATTCACGTCAATGAGATGCGCAGGCGTTTCGATCTGGAGCTTCATCAGGTCGAGCAGGTTGGTGCCGCCTGCGATGAACTTGGCTCCGGGATTACGCGCCGCGGCGGCAGCCGCCTCGGCCGGGGACTTCGCTCGTTCGTAGGTAAAGGGTTTCATGCGTCCCTCCCGGCGACTTCGGTGATCGCATCGATAATGTTCGAGTATGCACCGCAGCGGCAGATGTTGCCGCTCATGCGCTCGCGGAGCTCAGCGGGTGTGGCTTGAGGCGCTGTGGTCAGGTCTGCCGTCACATGGCTCGGTATGCCGGCCTTAATCTCACCGAGCACGGAAACGGCCGAGCAAATCTGCCCGGGCGTGCAGTAACCACACTGATACCCGTCGTGCTTCACGAAGGCGGCTTGCATCGGGTGGAGGTTTTCAGGCGTGCCAAGGCCCTCAATAGTGGTGATGCTGTCACCCTGGTGCATAACAGCGAGCGTCAGGCATGACGTCATCCGCCGACCATCGACGATTACCGTGCAGGCACCACACTGGCCCTGATCGCAGCCTTTTTTGCTTCCGGTAAGATGCAAGTGCTCCCGGAGCGCATCGAGCAGCGTGGTCCGCGTGTCGAGGTCCAGCTCCCGAGCCACGCCGTTCACCGTGAACGATACCTTCGAGATGGAAGGGACCTCCGCAACGGCAGTCTGGGGCGCCGCGGGAGCCTGGGCGTGGGCAAGTGATGCGGGAGCTGCCCCAGCGAGGGATGCGGCTGTTCCGATCAACAGGCCACGCCGGGATAGTTCGAGTTCAGTGGAACTTTGCATGCGTGTGTTCCCATTGTTTTCGCGATCGTGGTGCACAGTCGAGCCATGGCAGCCACAAGCACTGGGCGGTCATAAAGTTCCGCGACATTCGAGGAGCGAGGCTCCTGATTCTGTAAAGCGGGCATCAGTTCATCCGAAAGACTTCCTTGGCCACCGCAATTGGGGTGACCGGGTTCGGCCAGCCGCCGCAAAAAGCCAAGTCTCGTTCTGTCACACCAGAGCTCGTCATTGCTATGGCTCTCCCTGGTTCTAGCTAGCGATGAGCAGAGCACGAAATAGGGCTTAGGAGGCAAGAACCGACGCGACTAGCCGCGAAAACCCGCATAGAGTTATGGGCGCAGGCCATAAATGCAGCGCAGCCACTTCGATGACCTCACGCGCGCCGCCATACAGAACGGTGAGTAACTAGACATCAAGCTACACCGCTGGCACCCCTTGCTTCTGTCCGACGATCATGTCGTGCCTCGCGCGCTCTCGCTCCACCTTCTTCCTGCACCCATCCCGTACCGGATGTAACGATCAGGTACTGCCCGGCCGGGTGGGTGTGCCAAGCGGAGCGAGCACCGGGCTCGAAGGTGACAACAGCTCCCGTCGAGGAGGTGCTTTCATTCGCTGCGTACAATGGATCGACGATAACCGACCCGGTGAAGTATTGAGGCGCTCCCCTCGCTGAGGGCCGTGAACCGTGCGGGCTAATCTGCGTGCTCTCGGCGCGTGCCGAAGCTGCGGCAAACATCCCGAGCGCCATCGCGGTTGCGATCAAGTGCTTCATGGCATCCTCCGTGTTGAAGTATTTCAGTCGATTGAGGGAGAGGCCGGGCGCGTGTTGCGCCCCGCGGCGACAGCCACAATGGCCGAGGCGATGAGCATGGCCGCGCTGAGGGCGAAGGTGCTCTCGTAGCCGCTGTTGTCGAACAGTAATCCACCGGCCGCCGCCCCGAGGGTAATCGCCATTTGGATGGCAGCGACCATCAGCCCGCCGGCCGCCTCGGCTTCGTCCGGTAGCGTCCGGCTCAACCACGTCCACCACGCGACCGGGGCAGCGGTGCCGATCAAGCCCCACCCGGCAAGCAGGACCGCCGTCGAAAAAGGCGAGCCGCCGAGCGCCATCAGCGCAAGAGCAATGGTTGCCATGACGATTGGCATTCCGATCAAAAGGCCACGGAGCGCTCTTTTGAGGGCGAAGCCGATCAGGTAAGTCCCGAGAAGGCCTGCACCGCCACTAATGAGCAGGAGCAGCGACAAGGTGGACACGTTCACGCCCGTGACCGTCTCCAGGAATGGACGGAGATAGGTGAACAGGGCGAACTGGCCCATGAAGAAGAGGCTGACCGCGGCTATTCCGTAACGCGCCTGCCTGTTGCGAAGAACGCCGAGGGCGCTGCGAGCGCGCCCGTCGGTCTGGGGCGGCAACAGGGGTAGGCTGGCGAACTGCCAGGCCAGAGTGACCGCTGCGAGGGGCACGACGGCGAAGAATGCGCCGCGCCAGCCGATATACTGCCCGAGAAAGCTCCCGAGAGGCGCCGCAATGGTCGCGGCTAAGGCGTTCCCGCCGTTCAAGAGCGCGAGCGCGCGGGGGACATCCCGTTCCGGAACCAGCCGCATCACCGTCGCGGCCGACATCGACCAGAACCCGCCAACGACAACGCCGACCAGTGCGCGTCCGATCATCAGCACAAAGAAGTTCGGTGCGAGCGCGACGATGAGGCCCGAGACGAGCATCAGGCCCGTGAGGGAGAGCAGAAGGGTGCGGCGGTCGATCTGTCTCGTCACCGAGGCGATCAGGAGGCTCGTCAGCACCGCAAAGATGCCGGAGATTGAGATCGCCTGGCCGGCCTGGCCCTCAGTCACCTGAAGATCCGACGCGATAGGCGTCAGGAGGCTGACCGGCATGAACTCGGACGCGATGAGCGTCGATACGCATAGGGTGAGCGCGAAAACGGCTCCCCAGGAGCCCGTTCGCATGGAAGGCGCTTCGCTTCCAACAGCAACTTGGATCGTCATATCGCCTCGGGGTTTCCGAGCTCCGATGGCCCGGAGCGAGAGGTCTGGCGGAACAGCGCGGGGCCTGGCCGAGGTCCCGATTTAGGGGTGTGCAGCCCGGCCGATTAGCCCGTATAGTCCGCATGGACCTATCGGACTGGGCCATAAATGCAGCGGGGAAACCTCGATAACCTCTTGGCCTTCTTGGCTGTCGCGCGCGAGCGCAGCTTCACGCGAGCGGCCGCGCAGCTTGGGGTGTCGCAGTCGACATTGAGCCACACCATCCGCGAGCTCGAAGAGCGCCTTGGCGTCCGATTGCTGACCCGCACGACGCGTAGCGTCTCACCCACGGAGGCCGGCGAGCGCCTGTTGCGCAACATCGGTCCGCGGTTCGACGAGATCGAGGCCGAACTCGATGCCTTGAGCGACCTGCGGGACAGGCCAGCGGGTACCATTCGGATCACCGTCGGCGACCATCCCTACACGACGGTGCTCTGGCCGAAGCTGACGAAGCTCCTGCGTGACTACCCGGACATCAATGTCGACATCGTCATCGACAACACCCTGACGGACATCGCGGCAGAACGGTTCGATGCGGGCGTGCGGCTAGGCGAGCAGGTCGCAACGGATATGATCGCGGTGCGCATCGGCCCGGATGTCAGCTTTGCAGTCGTCGGTGCAAAGTCGTATTTCGCCAAGCGACCGCCGCCCACAACACCGCAGGAGCTAACCAATCACAGATGTATCAACCTGCGTCTGCCAACCCACGGCGGGGTGTGGGCCTGGGACTTCGAACGGGACGGCCGTGAACTGAAGGTGCGGGTGGAGGGCCAGATCACCCTGAACAGCATATTTCAGGTCCTCGATGCCGCATTGGATGGTTTCGGGCTTGCCTACGTGCCGGAAGACCTTGCAGAGCCGCATCTAAAGAAGGGTCGTCTCATGCGGGTGCTGGATGAATGGTGTCCGCCCTGGCCGGGGTATCACCTCTACTATCCCAGCCGTCGCCAGCTATCGCCAGCGTTCACGCTGCTTGTCGATGCGCTTCGGTATCGTCGCTAAGACGATCGGATCGACAGGGTTCGTGTTCAAGTGAGAGGTCCGGCAGATCTCTAACATCCTTAACCTGCGCCCGCGTGCTAAGGCTGCCCACTCGGCATGAGAATCTTCCACTAAATAAGTTCTGCAACGCCCATACAGCGAACTTTTGAAGGGGGCCGCAGCGTCTTCGCAAGCGCTCCCGCACCCTGCGCCAGCGGGGCGTGAAGGTCGAACACCAGTTGCTGTGTCCTACCGCCGGTACAGCAGCAGTTCCTCCCGGGATGGCGAGCATATGCTGCACAGCGTCTGTACCTTGTATGCGCGGCCATAGCACTCGTGCAGGGTCACGACGCTGCAGAGAGGGCTTTTCATTACGGGCTCCAGCGCCTCACGGACATCTTCCTCGATATCTGGTGGAGAATGTCGAGGACCGTCTGCACAAGGGCGAGTGGCATCGCGGATTCAGAAGTGCTCGTCTTCTGATGGCGGAAAGTTCCTCGCAGTGGCAGAGGCTAGTGGACCGGCAGCCGCATGTAATCTCCCTTGTACCACTCCGACCTTACGGCCTTAGCCAGTTTGCTCAGGACCGATCGAGCGCGCACGACTACGCGGGCCGCCTTTGAAGTGGATCACTTAGGGCCAGAGCAGTGCGAGCTTAAAAGAACTTGCCATGTGCTTCCGAAGCCTCCTTGCATGAACGACAGGCTGCAGGAGTGTGAAGCTAACGCCTTGAACAGGCTCCACCTTAGAGCTACGCGCGCTCAAATGAAACACTGAAGGCACATCAGCCAGTCTATTATCTGGAACTCCCTAGCGACACTCTCTAGGATTTGTCCCCTGGGGCACATGCGAAATTCATGGATACTGTTGAAAGACATCCCAGCGGGGCCGAAGGCTCCTAGATGTTGAATGCCTGATCGGGCGCGGTCGCAACATCTGGCCTCAAGATGCTGCTGGGAGCGGCGTCCTGGGAGTTTGTCAACACAATCGGCGCAGAGCAGACGTTCCAACAGCGCTATAGAACAACCCCTGCTGCATTATTGAGGAAAAGGTCACCGTCTCGGATGTACCTCGCCAGCATGGCGTCCGACTTGTGCCCTGTCTGCAGACGGATTTTGCTCGTTGCCACACCTGCCTGGGCAGCACTCGTAGCGAACCCTGCTCGGAGACTATGGCCTGAGTACCCATCGGATCTTAAACCGGCTGCCTGCATCCTTGCCCGTATGATCAGCGAAACCGCTTCGCCACTGAGGCGCTCTTGTCCAACATGGCCATAGCGGTTGATGCTTCGAAACACCGCCCCTGCGGTAGTTCCAGAACGCCTAATCAGATCCTCAAGAGCTACCACCGGGCACCAGCGTCCTCGGGCAAGTGGGATCGCGATCTTCCGTCCAGCACCGGTCTGATCAGTCTTTGATCGGCTCAAGGTGATCACCACCCCCTGCCGCACGAACTCCAGATCCTCTATATTCAATGACACCAACTCGGATCGTCTGAAGCCTCCCGCAAAGCCGATCAAGAGCAAGGCACGGTCACGTGCATCTCTTAGCTCGTCCCCTATAGCGTCCAGCACCTGGAAGAGCTCATCCTTCAGGAGGGGCCTCGCCTCGGCCTGCCGAGTTCCATGCTTGCGTCTGATGCCCCTCAGTGTGGTTCTGACGAGTTCCGACTGAGCGTGGTTAGGAAGGCCTCTCGCACGGTGAGCCTTTGAGATTGAAGCGAGACGGCGAACGAGTGTCGCTGTCTTAAGGACCCCAGCGTGAGCGCTGAGGTAGGACGCCAGCATGGTTGCGCTAGCCGGGATGGTTCCGCCCCAGTTCTCGAAGTGGGTGAGGTCCGAGAGGTAAGCGCGCCGGGTATTCTCGGCGAGGCTGTCGCGGATGTACGCGGCGGCGTCCTCTGTCAGCTGGTCCGTGCAATTAACTGCATGAAGATGAGCAGCCCCGAAGGGCTGCAGGAGAGGTTCTGATAATTGGGGATTATCGCGACTTAGAAGCTCACAGGGCATGGGCGCGAGCCTCGTTCAGGAGAGGGAGGTCAGACCGCATCAGCTGCAGGACCTCGGAAGCATTCGCGCAGCGGGGGCCCTGGCACTCGACATCAACGAGCCGACGTAGCTCGTCTCCCGCTCCCCACCTCATTCTCTTGCGGACTAATCCCCCTTCCACCCGGAAGGTGATACTGCCGAGGAAGCCCACCCGCTGCGAGCGTGGGATATGCGCCTGGATCCAGTGGGCGGTCCCGGATGATCCCTGCAGGAACCGCTCCAGGGCAGCCCGGCCCTCGCGGGAGTACAGATCATAGGCCCAATCAGGAATGCCTCGGATGCTCATCGCCGGCGGCAACTCATCATCCGCCACCGCTCTGGCCTGCGCCAGCGCCTCCAGTGACAGCAGGGCGACGAAGGGGCAGAGCACCTCTCCGGTCTTGCGGAAACCTTCACGGGCAATCTCCACCAGCGTGTGCGGCAGGCCAGCTTCACACAGCTGGTCGAAAACCATGTGAGGCTCCCCACGTCTTGCCAGGAGGTGTTTGGATGGGCGTCGGTCCGTTCCAATGGCGTACCACAACGCCAACGCTCTGATGGGAAGTGGATCTGACCCTGCGATGTTGCGCAGGAGGGTGGGTGTGGTCTCGTGTACGAGGTCTGCCCGGACCTGCTTTAGGGAGGGATGGGCCTCCACGAACATCAGCAAGTCATCAGCCGCCCGACACTTTGGGGCCTGCGTCATCTGGGAGACAAGGAAGCTGGCGACTGGCCACTCTCCCCCGATCCGTGCCCGGAAGGTCTTCCCCGCCAGAGCTGCGGTCACGAGGTACACAGTGTCGAGGTGCGCGACTCCTATGTCCTCGAAGGCGATGCACCCCAGGCGACGCCAGAGCCGGGCAGGATCGATGTGCAGGAGGGTGGCGGCGGCCTGGAGGGCGATGTGATCCTCCCCGCGCCTGATCGCCTTCTGGAGAAGCGACATCGCCACCCAGGGTGAGATCGGCAGTGGGTCTTGGATAGGTGGGGTGACTTGCTGCGCGACAGCGTCAAAGAGCTGGTCGCGGGTGAGAGCAAGAATGTCGGGGCCGTTCATGTGTCCTCCTCCTGAGGGTCAGGGGAGGACTGGAGACGTCAGTCCCACTATCTACGGTAACGAAGATCGCCACCTAAGCAATTGTTTTTGCGGTAGATCGGCGGTTTCCGAACCAAATTCTCGGCCAGTTTTCTGCGCCGTAGGTCGTCGATTGTCGACCCATGTTGCAGGCCACTAGTCAAAATCATACGGCACAACCTGCCAAAGGATAGCGACGTCCTGTCATGCCCAGGCGGTTCTCCGGGGAGCCTTATGCCAGGGTCAAATCTAAGCTGTTGCACCAGAGAATACAGCGAGGAAGCGTCATGTTGGCCACGCTGATCAGGACCACATGGCCAACGACAGCGCCCCCTGGTAGCAGAGCTGCGCGATAGACAGACCAGCGTCGGGTCCACGTTGCTTTCGCAGCGATACTCAGCGCCCAAACAAGGACCCAGGCATCTACGATAAGCAGCCAGATCAAGACTACGGCAACGCCGTCATTGGCCCAGGGAATATCAAGCAGAAAGAAGCTCCCGAGTGCGAACAGGGCTGCAGGGAGGGTCAACAATCCGAAGAACCATGTCGCGATCACCCGTCCCATCGTCGGTTGTTCCTCATCCACCGCAGTACACAGGGGATCAGTGTGGGTGGACTGCTCCTAGGGAACAGAGTTCGACATGGTGCCGGACACCCTGCTCCGACCAGTCTTGCCGAGGATCCGAACCCCACGCACCACCAGCCGGTCGCCGCTCCAGCCCAGGTCTGCTTCCATCGTGCCGTAGCTGGCGCAGCAGTCGGGATCATTGGGTCCCCATAAGGAGCTGCGGACCGTCATCGTGCTGTAGTCGGGGTAGACACCTCGGGTAATATGCCGATCGCGCGGCACTCGGGCGAGGAACTCCCGCCGCCAGGAGCGAACATCGAGCTCCCGCCAGCTCCCGTTGGTCCAGCCGTAGATCGTCTCGTCGTTGGCTGCCTGGGTGCCAGCGTGGGTACAGGGCACATGTAGGAGTGCTCTCCCGAGACCATCAGGGCCAGGTGAGGGCAGCACCTGCGGCTTCTCACAGCGTGCCTCTGCATGCAGGTCAGCCACCAGTAAGCGCATCCGATCAGGTGTTGATCCTGGGCCGAAAACGAGCACTCCCATGCCGACGCTGCCCCCGGAGCTGTTGCTGCCGTAGTCGTACACCGCGTAGGTCAGGGCCTGCCCAGCCACGGCCGGGAGTGACCCGGTCTCACGCACACGGCATGTCGGGGGCTCGGCGGATATGCCATCGGAGGGCAGAGGGAGGAGGCAGGTGTCACCGCGGGCAGACGCCTCCGCTGGCTCGATGACCTGAGGGTCGCCCGCACGCGCAAGCTCTGCCTCCAGCACTGCAATCCTGGACAGATAAGCCGCTACGAGGGCTGCTGCACCACCCAGAGCGGCGGCAGCATCGCGCGGCCCAGTGAGCCAGACACGCTGCGCCTCATGCAACGCTTTGCGCCAGGGTGTCTCTTGAACGGCTCGCGCGTAGGCTTCGGCAAGGCGTACATCAAGTCTGTCTAACTCGGGCATCGTGCAGATCAGTCGTTCCGCGGTGCTACGGGCCGCTCTGCAGTCGAAACTGGCGGCCTGAGCGACCGACGTAGGGCCTGAGGCGAAGGTCAGGGTAACTAAAGCGGCCGCTGCCCAGAGCCAGGCGGGCCTCGGCTGAAGTGAGCTGTAGCGGATGTGCTCTTGCGCTGCGGGTGAGCAGGGCTGGCTCCAGTGATAGCTCCAGAAATCGAAGTGAGCCCGGCGGCGATCCTGAGGGGGAGCACTGCTGTAGTCGGTAGACCTGACACCCATGGCACTTATCTCACTGCAATTTCGTTGCTGAGGCCATGGACCTCACGGGAAGGGGCGGGAAAGGACGTGGAGAGTACAAGCTCAGGACGAGCCCTATCCCTCGGGCTCACTCGTTGCTGAGCCGCTTCGACCATTCGTCGCGCTCTTTGTCGCTGAGGGCCGACTTGAGAACAGGTCGTGCGGAGCGAACCCGCATGATCTCCCCACTATCGAGCATTACGTCGGCCTCGCAGAAGTCCGCGCCCCGGCAAGCCGCCATCAACTGCCGGGAAATACGGTCCTTCGTGGCAAAGTGGTACATCGTACCCGTCGAGGTTTCGATCACACCTTCCAGCGTTCCAACAATGAGCCTGCCTCGGACCGTATGTCTCACCAGAGGCTTGGATGCGGCGTACTGCTCCTGCCGCTGAACTCCTGTGTGCACTGAGCCGCCTACGCCGCTCTGCTCCGCCAGAGCCATGCAAGGAAGCGTCAGGATCAAGAGGCTCGCTACCGCACCGCCAGTGAGTCCATTGCGCATCGGACCATCTCCTCTTTGAGATGGCAGAACTCTCATAGAAGCACATTGCAAGCTTATTGCGTCATCTGTTGCAGTGTACAGTCGACAAGTGCGGCAACACTTGCCTGGCGAAGCGGTGACGAGTAAGCGCAAAACGCGGCTGCACTCGCAGTCTCGCGACACTCAGTGAGCCAAATTCTCTTCTCGCGGCCCGATCGCGCTCCGTAGCAGCAACAGAACCATATAGACCGCAATCGGCTGGGGTTAGGGGACACGGGTTGGCATGCTGGTCGACCACGCCAAGAGCTAGCTCCTCCTTGAGGTTCAAGAGGGAGGTGGAGATCTTCTGACCAACTATGAGTAGCCCAGTCCGAACCACGAAATGGGGGATTGCGCCTTCTGGGGCAGATTTTACGAAGGGTTGCCCAGTGTTCCAGTCGGGCAAATGCCCACCAATTTCAGCACCGAAGGCAGGGAGTTTTGAAACCCGAGTTCAATCTGACGGCCAAAATCATGCGCACCCGGCAGGTGGGCTGGCGTACTCCCCTCGACGCCAGCAAGTGGTCAGCATCAAGCAGCCCCGCGTGATCGGCACTCAACCGCTTTCGGCATCTCCTCTGTCATCCAGGCGACCATCTCCTCCCGGGTCGTGAGGTGATCCGGCATAGATGCGAGAACGTTGGGATAAGGTTGGATGAGAGGGCCGATCAGTCGGTAGACGGCCACGCGGTCCTGTGCGCCCAGGATCGGGTCCACGCCTGAGGGCTCATGGTCTGGCCTTAGTAGGCGGCTGAAGGTCCACAGGAGGACCAGCGCGAGTATGGCCCCCCAGCCAAGCAGCAAGGGAAGTAAGAAAGGCGTCATTCGGGGAGGCCTGCTTTGCGAAATGCATCTAAGTACCGTTCAACGAACTCATCTGGGTGCCCGAACCACCGCAGCATGCGGAGTCTCATCGAAGCCAGGGAAGCGCCTGGAAGTCTCCTGAGGTAATCGGCAGTGAGCTGCTTTGCGTCATTGTCTCGACCCACCATGACCATAGACGCGATCAGCATCCGCTCTCCCATTAGCCAATGCGGACCACTTTCGACCGACCTCTGCGCCCAATTCAGAGCTTCCTCGTACTCTTGCGCCTGGAAATGCGCCCAGGCAAAACCGGAGAAGTGGTAAAATGCGTGTGGGTCGAGCGGGCTCAAGCGCATGGCTCGTTGAAAATCTTGGATCGCCCTCTCTGGCTCGCGCAGGGTGATGTGTATCCAGCCCCGATCTCCAAAGGCTTGCGACGAGTTTGGATTTTGAGTGATTGAGCGTTCGATAGCGTCCTTTCCGACCGCAACGTGCCCCTGAGTAGCCAGTACCAGGGCGCTGAGGTGCAAGGCTCTCGGATCATCGCGCCCGTGTGCGAGGGCGGCTTTTGCATGGAAGATAGCGTGCTTATGCGCTTCCTCGCTGCCCCACATATACATGACCAGGCGATTGTAGCACCGAGCCAACAGCGCTCTCGCAACTGAGTAAGCTGGGTCAAGCTCGAGAGCCTTATGGAGTAACCGAATACTCTCTTCGGTTCCCTCGCACGTCATATCATGGAAATGAGGAAGCGCTTTCAGGTACAGATCGTACGCATCGAGGTTTTTGGTCGGCTTCGATCGCGCGCGTTCGACCTCGGCCTGGAGGAGTCTCGGCTCAATAGCACCGACGACATTTTCCGTAACGCGGTCTTGAAGATCAAAGATGTCGACAAGGCTATCATCGAACCGATCTGCCCAGACATGGCGACCCGTAGCGGCTTCGATGAGCTGACCTGTGATGCGAACGCGGGTCCCTGCTTTCCTGACGCTCCCTTCCAGCACGTAGTGGACACCGAGTTCACGCCCGACCTGCCGGATATCTACTGCCTTACCCTTGTAGGTGAAGGAGGAGTTGCGGGCGATGACGAAGAACCACTTCACTCGACTCAGAGCCGTGATGATGTCCTCAACCATGCCATCCGCGAAGTACTCCTGCTCGGGATCGCCGCTCATGTTGGTGAATGGGAGCACGGCGATAGAGGGTTTATCGGGCAGCGGTAGGGACTTTGTTGCAGTCAATTGTCCTGCAAGGTGAACTCCTCCAACCAGAGTGTAGACCCGCACGGGTCTAGCGATGTTCTTGATCTGCTGCTCACCCCTGTCCTGAAAGGAGCGGTCTATCTTCCCGACGATCTGATCGTGCACCCAGCCCGAAATCGCGACTCCGCCAGGGTCCGCGATCTGCTCCAAGCGGGCGGCGACGTTGACCCCATCCCCGAGCACATCCCCATCAGGCTCGACGATGATGTCACCCAAGTTGATCCCAATGCGGAGCTGCATTGCGCCGTAGTCACCAGAGGCAAGCTGCTCTTGGATCACCAAAGCCGACCGAACTGCCTCGACGGGACTGGCGAACTCGACAAGAAAACCATCGCCTGTCGTTTTGATCAGTCGTCCACTGTGCTTTGCCACACTGGGTTCGACCACTTCTGAACGCAGCGCCCTGATCCAGTTGGCCGTACCCTCCTCGTCCCTCTCCATCATGGAGGAGAAGCCCACGACATCGGCTGCGAGGATGGCAGCGAGGCGGCGGGTTGTCATTCAGGTAGACCACCTTCCCGCAGAGCTGCACAGAACGCTGTGAATTGCTCCGGAGCGGCAAGGGCCATCCTTTCGACGGCTGCCACCGTAAAGCCGGGAGCGACCTCATGCAGCCTGCTGACTGCTGCTGCAGCAGCCTCCTTCTGACCCATCTTCACGAGACTTGCGATTGCCAACGCATAAGAAACCACAAACGACGGGTTGGTTTGGATCGCACGACTGGCCATGACGCTCGCTTCCGCAGGCAGCCCTAAGAAGAAGTACGCAAACCCCATGCCTAGGAGGGGGTGGTAGTTCATTGGGTCAAACGGACTGAGCCGTAAGGCCCGCTCGCCATGTTCAATCGCTGCCTCGTACCGCCCGGCGAGTGCGTTCGTGATTGAGTTGAAGCCGAGAGCGAGGGCCTCATCAGCGTTTAGGGCCAGTGATCGGTCCACCGCTCCCAGCGCACTCTCGTAGTCACGCGCGAGGATCGTCAGGACGAACCCTGCGATGGCGAGTGCCAAGGCATCATTCGTAGCCGAGCCGATGACCATGCGGGCAAGGCGAATCGCCTCCGCTCTGTCACTCGGATCGCGACTACTGCGTTGAAAGCGTTGCTCATAGCACCAAGACAGATGCGCTTGTGCAACCGTATAGTCAGGATCACTGGAGAGTGCGCTTCTGAGGAGGGCGAGAGCCTTCTCTGTGGCCTCGGGTGTGTTGGTGGATAAATGCGGCAAAGCCCGAAGGTACAGGTCATATGCATTGAGGCTGTTTGGACGTTGGATCCGTGACCGAGCGATCTCTGCTTGACGGACACTTGGCTCAACAGCGCCTACAATGCTCCGAGTGACCTGGTCCTGAAGCTCAAAGACGTCCTCCAGACCGCCGTCGATGCGGTCTGCCCAGACATGGTGACCTGTCTCGGCCTCGATCAGCTGGCCTGTGATGCGCACACGCTGCCCAGCCTTGCGGATCGAGCCCTCAAGAACATAGCGGACACCGAGTTCTCGGCCCACCTGCCGGATATCGACGGCTCGCCCCTTGTACGTGAAGGACGAGTTACGAGCGATGATGAACAGCCACTTGAAGCGTGACAGGGCTGTGATGATGTCCTCTACGATCCCATCCGCAAAGTACTCCTGCTCGGGGTCCCCGCTCATATTGGTGAAGGGCAGGACCGCAATTGAGGGCTTGTCAGGTAGGGGTAGGGTACGAGACTGATCCACAGACTTGGGCAGGAGTGACGCGGACGCCAGAAGTGTCGTGACGCCGACCGAGAAGGCTTGAACAGGCTCCTCGATGTTTTTCACCTGTTGTATGCCGAGATCGGTGTAGGTCAGGGCCAGTGCCTTTCTGACCTGCCGGTGGGCATCGCCCGAGAGGCACACGCCTCCAGGTTCAGCCAAGCTCTCCAAACGGGCAGCTATATTGACGCCATCCCCCAGGAGATCCCCACCCCGAACCATCACATCGCCCACGTGAATGCCAATGCGGAAGCGGAGGGCCTTCTCGGGATCACCCCCGGCGTCTATTCCTCCAAGAGCCTTCTGGACCTCGACGGCACACTGGACGGCGTCCACGGCAGAGGGGAACTCGGCCAGGACGCTGTCGCCTGCCGTGTTGGCGATACGCCCGCCATGCTCCGCAATCAGCCGGTCCATGACCTCACGATGCGCCGCGAGGGTCCGAAGGGTCCCGACCTCGTCCTGCCCCATGAGGCGGGAATAGCCTGCCACGTCAGCGGCAAAGATCGCTGCCAACCGCCGCTCGACCCGCTTTGACCCTGGCTCTACCACCCTGCCACTCCCCTGTGCCCCACGATGAACAAGGGCGGGAGGGTTGCGCAAGAGTCCTGAGGACAAGCTGCCCTGCCTCTGGTGCGGCGCAATGGCTGCCGTAGGCTTCCCGTACTCATGAGGAGAAGCACCATGACCAAGGAGATCATCGAGGTTCCGATCCTGTCAGAGGGCGTCCGCAAGGTGGGGGTGCCCCTCTCGATGGTGACAAAGGCGAACGGCTTCGTGTTCGTCTCAGGCACCCCTCCCTTCGATCTGACCACGGGCAAGCTCGTGCGGGGCGACATCGAGGTGCAGACGGAAGCCTGTCTCAGGGGCGTCCAGCACTGTCTGGAGACAGCCGGGTCGTCGCTCGACAAGGCCGTGATGGTGCGGGTCTACGCCGCCAATGCCGGGTTCTATGGGGCTATCAACCGCGTCTACGCCCGCTTCTTTCCCGAGAACCCGCCCTCGCGCACCTTCGTACCCGTGGCCTCCTGGCCCATGGAGTTCGACATCGAGATCGAGTGCATCGCTCTCGCCTAGCCCCCTCGTGGAGGAGAGATCCCATGCCCAGCATCAAGGGACGCCTGCATGCCCCCTCCGGGCACGTCTCCGGTTTTCTTAACTGCGCCCCCTCGGCTGTGATCACACAGGCCATGGCCGCCGCAGGGGCTGACTTCGTGATTGTCGATCAGGAGCATGGCCCCATCGGACCAGAGAGCCTGCACGCCATGATCGCGGCTACGGCGGGAACCACCTGCTCGCCTTGGGTGCGGATCGCCAAGAGAGATGATGGCCTCGCCAAGATCGCTCTTGATGCTGGAGCAGAGGGCATCGTGTTTCCTCTGGTGAGCACGGCGGACGAGGCGGCGGACTGTGTGGCCATGACCCTCTACCCGCCGCTCGGCAGGCGAGGTTGGGGTCCCTTCGTGGCCCATTCTCGGTGGGGCACAGGGCTCTTCGACTACGCCGCCCAGCGTGGAGGCGAGACGCTCTGCGTGCTTCTCATTGAGACCCGGGCCGCGGTGGAGAACATCACCGACATCTGCAAGGTTGAGGGGATCGACTGTGCGGTCATTGCTCCTTTTGACCTCTCGACTGATCTTGGAGTCTCGGGCCGGTTTGATGCCCCTGAGTTCGTGGGGGCAGTAGCACACCTGGAGCGGCACATTCTGAAGAGTCGAGTTCCCCTAGGCGGTGTTGCGATGACCGAGGAGGCGACGAGGCGGTGTATGGAGCGAGGATACCGGGCCCTGGCGCATGGCTTTGACGTGCTCATGCTTAAGCAGGTCGTCCGGCAGGCCATGGGATGGGCGCAGGGATAGGAGGATTTCAGCTCACAGGTAAGTCCCACCATTTTCGCCAATGACAGCAAATTGCGATCTCAGCACTCTCTGAACCGCTCATTTTCATGAGCACGGAACCGTAGCAGCGGCCTCGGTCTGCTTAGCGTCTGTCTAATGGGACGCTGACTGCAGCGCGGGTGACGATAGGTCTGAACGGCATAGCGCCTCCTATGTGACGCGGAAGAGCGGGGGACAGAGCCAAGCCTCACCTTCACCGAGCATTGCTGTTTCAGTAGGGTATCCATAGGAGCTGACTGGAGCAGAGTGATGACTGTTCTTAATCGTCGATCTTTTCTGACCGGGGTTTCTGCGGCCCTTCTGTTCGATAGCAGTAGCCAAGCCCAGGTTGGTTGGACCGACTACGCCACGATGTATGGGGAGGTGCGGGGCGAGCCCTTCCCAATCCCAGCCTTCCGCTACACGCAGATCGATCCTGCTTTTCTCCGCACCAACGTCCACTACTCGGGTGCTGAGCCACCCGGGACCATTGTCGTCGATCCGCAACGGCGGTTCCTCTACCATGTTCAGCCCGGGGGCTGGGCAGTCCGCTACGGTGTTGGAGTCGGGCGACAGGGGTTCAGCTGGTCCGGCACGGCGACTATCGAGGACAGGCAGGCGTGGCCGGACTGGTACCCCCCGAAGGAGATGCTGCAACGTCAGCCCGACCTCATGGAGCGGGTGCAGAGGCTCCAGAGCGGTATCGGCGTACCTGGCGGACCCGGTAATCCGCTGGGGGCTCGGGCTTTGTATCTCTGGCAGGGCAACAAGGACACCCTGTACCGGATCCACGGCACCCTGGAGCCCTGGACTATCGGCCAGAGTGTCTCGTCAGGCTGCATCCGGATGATCAACCAGGATGTGATCGACCTCTACAACCGCACGCCTGTCGGTACTCAGGTCGTGGTCCTCGGCACTTCAAGTCGAACACAGCGGCGAGTGAGCTGAGGCTTGTCAGTTGCTCCTGCCAATGCAGATGATCCTGCGCTCCTGCATCGCTGAAGGTGGAAGGGTGGAGGAGAGTCCATGAACTCTCTCCTTTCCATTGTTCTTGTCAGTTCTTCTAGGAGCCTGTCCGAGTAAGCGTCTCGACGAGCGGCTTGCGGGATGTTTCACTTGGCTCATGGCCAAGACGTTTCGCTCGTGGGACGTGGACCAGGGCTGGCTTCGGCCGCCCTCGGTGCACGA
>JAESFL010000289.1_pt1 | contig 42157 bp, 51 predicted proteins | sample 9269401 | NCBI WGS metagenome assembly JAESFL01 (sample SAMN14506025, study PRJNA617098) | algae metagenome | isolation source: Gloeocapsa sp. UFS-A4-WI-NPMV-4B04 and co-occurring heterotrophs from desert... | place: USA: Utah | collected 2006-10-01 | reverse complement strand
CCTCATTCTGCTCCAGGCCGATCTCAAGACTGGTCGAGTGGGGAAGATCGGCAATCCCTGCCTCCGCAAGCAGCGCTTCGACGCGGGCCTTCCCGGCGGACTTAAGCTTCTCCAGATCGTCTGCGGTCTTGCGGTAGAGATGAAGCTCCTTGGCCACGGCCAGAGACGAGGCATCGGCCACTGACTGCATGCGGCTCTGCGTGTTGTAGAGTGATGCGCTATCTAGCGCGACACCTGCTGCCCCAAGCAGGACGGGAAACACAAACCCAAACATGATCCCGACATTGCCGCCCGAATGGCGGAGGACCTCGTAACCGGAACGCAAAGCCATAACTGAACCAATCGCCACCCTTGATGCTACTCGATCAGCCATACGCCTGAGGGCACCGAGGCCATGGTCGTGTGGTCCGATGAGATGTTGATGTCTGGGCTGCCCTGCAGGCGGAACGAGAGGGCGATCAGCGAGTCCTTTTGTCCAAGGACGTTGAGCAGCGGACTTCCCTGCATCTCCAGCCGCTGATGCGGTAAGTAGATTGATCCGGTCACGACCAGGTCGGGAGACCCCTGCAAGGTAGAGGTGAGGATCGGGCTGGCCGGGGTGTCCGAGGCAATTGCCATCCCGGCGAGCGGCCCTGAACTCATCGCACTCAGGGTCACTTTGGGGCTGCCCTGCATGTCGAGGATGGCATTCACCCCGGCCAGGAGGATCGACACGCCTGACCCTTGCAGCGTGGCGTTGCCCTGCAGCGACAGCGGACCGTCCTGCATGATGTAGAGGCCGGGCTTCATCTTTGCGTCGGCGGAATGGATGGAGAGTCCGCCGCAATAGATGCCGGGGCTCAGCTCGGTTGTGCCCTTGTCCTTGGCATCCAGGTGCTTATTCGTGTAGTCGCAAGGGCCCGTATAGGTGGACACACCCGTTCCCGTCGTCTTATCCGAGCGGGACGTGTCTGGCCTGAGCACCTTCTCGACGTAAGGATCTGCCGTCTCCGCGCAGTTCTCCGGTGGCGGAGAGGTGTTGGCCTTTCCGGTCCCGCCGGCCGCACAAACCTGATAGGCATTCAGCTTGGCGGCGCCTTGAAGGTAGATGGAGTCTGCACCCTTCGAGTTGGACGCCACGGCACATTTGGAAGCAGAAATCTTCGCCGAGCCGATGAGTGCGATGCCAATGGGTTCGTCCGTTCCAACTGCTAGCATACAAGGAGCGGGACGCGTCCCATTGATGGCAACGGCGCGCACTGCGATTGGCATCGTCTGTTTGGAGAGCAAATTGCCGAACAGTCCACGCCGCTGGACCGAGAGATCGACCGTCACCCGTCCTCGTGAGACCGAAACCTCGATCTGGTGGGCCGCTTCGGGATGCTTCTGGGCAACGTAGAGCGCAGCTTGCGCCTCAGCGGCCCGCCCGTTTCCATCCAGTTCTCGGGCCCCGGCCAGGGCCGCAGCGTCGGCGGTCGCCGATAGACTTGCCCGAACCCGAGACGCATCAGAGTAATCCACCCCCACAGCAGCGATGCCGGCGATAACCGGTGCCGCTAGTCCGAAAAGAACGGCTACGTTGCCGTTTGTGCACTTTCCATAGCTGGTGATCATGGTCATCTCCCAGCCAGCGAAACTACTTGGAAGGATTAAACAGACCGCGAACCTTTGTTCAGAAACAAGGGCCCATTGAGGAACAATCTGTTTACCGAGATTTGGGCCACCGGGCATTCAACCTGCCACGCCGTCGAGGCGACTGTCCTGAGTTGTCCCGCTTGCAATGTGCCTCTGCTAACACCATGCGGATTTGCCTAGTCAGGCTGGACGCTGGGTGATCAGGCGGAAGGCCATTGTTGTGGCGGCGGTAAAGGGTGGTCTCCTCAGCGTGGAGGAAGCTTGCGGGCGATATTCGTTGACCATTGAAGAGTACCTGTCCTGGCAGGCTGCCGTCGATCGTCACGGCTTGGCGGGGCTCCGAACGACGAAAATACAGAAGTACGCGCTAGCCCTCCGCAATGACCGAAGCGGTAGTAAAGCGACTGGTCGAGAATGGTTACCTGCTCGGAAAAATGAAGACGAGCGAAAGGACTCCTGAGCCGGAGGAGGTCGCGATCACCGCCTCGCAAGTGCGTTGGCTGGCGTTAGCTCCCGTAATGCGTGGTGGGTTTAGGTTCTGATGGGGAGCAGCTGAGCATCCGCGGGGTAGCCTGAGGCACAGACGGGAGCGATGGCAGAGTTAACGGAAAGTTAGCGCGCTGCCGTCAACTTGGGTCCAGGCGTAACAGCCTGGAGGCGAACCATGAACGTCTCCTCGCCAGCCAGGGTGCGCCTCCTACGCGGGGGCGGCATGGTGCGCCACGGTTCGCTGATCGGTGTGGCATTGTGATTCGGCTCGGCTCGACACCAGGTCGCCTTCCGGCTCTTCAGCCCAGGGATCGCCGGCTTGGCCGCCGCGAGTTCGCCTGCCAGCATCCAGAACAGGTCGCGCGCTGGCGCCGGGAGGGTGACGAAGGCACTGCCCGCGTAGCTCAGTCCGACCTCGTCCTGGCGGGCCAAGAGGGCGAAGGGCGGTCCACCTTCGTTCCGCTCCGTCCCGATGACGACGAAATCACCCTCAGTCATGCACTTCGTTTTCAGCCAGATCGTTGAGCGCCCGCTCCGGTAGCGGCTGCCCGTCCGTTTTGAGACGATCCCCTCCAAGCCCATCCGATCAGCCGCGGCAAACACGGCAGCGCCGTCGCCGGTCACAGACTCTGATAAGTGGATACGGCAGTCCGGATCATTCGGCGGCTCGCCCGCATTGTTGCGAGCAGGCCACAGATCGGTCGCCCCCGCGGCGGGGTGAGGGCAGACGGAATGGACTCCCGGTCCTCAAACTTCTTTTTGCCGGGCTTACTTGCACCAACTTTCAGTGTTTCCGCCCCACGGCCACGCAGGCCTTCCTCGATCAGCATTTGGCCCGCGCTTTTCGTTCCGATCATGAACCGGGCCAGCGTGTGGCCGTAGCGGTCCACTCCGTTCGGCTCGATCGTGCTCGTACTCGGAAAACGGATCTCGGCAAAGCATTGCCTCTGCCGCGTCGAGCCCCGCTTCTCGTCTCATGCTTAGGAGCGGTTAATTCGGCGCACCCAAGGCTGCGGAAACTGCTTCTTAACAATGAACGAGCTATTCAAGGCGGGTCGGGGCACGTTTGGGGCTGGGCAAGAATGGCCGAAACCAGAGACTTCTTTCTCCGGAGCGTTATTCAGGACCTTGAGGCCCTTTCGTTGGCAACAGAGCGCCAAGGACATTCGTTGCTCGCCTCAATGATTGCTCTCGCTAAGACTGAGGCTGAGGATCACCTTAGGACAGAAGCGCAACTTTCCGAGCGGTTCTCGCAGTTTAGACAAGCCGGCTGCAACATTCGGCACTGACACGCTTCGTCGCCGGGAGACCTCCACAGAATCCGGGTGAGGTCTCGCTCACTGATCGAGTTCCGCCCCAATCAGGCTCATTTCGTGTCCATAGATCGCCGTCATGCCTAGGATCGCGGCTATGACGAGCAGGGTCATCCCCAGATCCAAGCAGTCGCTAATAATGCCATGCCGGTCAGCGCCAGCCAGAATGCGATTGTTTCGCTGTAGTCCATGACCGCAACATGCTCCTTCTCGTAGCGAGTTGCGCCAGATCCGATCGTGTACCTAAACGCTTAATCAGAAAAGCTAGCCCGATGGGGGGCTGTGATCATCGGTAATTATGGGGAAAAGTTGCCCTCCCGGTAAGCAGAAGTAGCTGTGTTGGGCCGAGAACTTCAGATCACGCTCATAGCGTAAGGTTGGCGAAGTTTGCTCGGAGCCGGGCGGTTGCTCCTGTGACGGTACGCAGGACGCAGCCCGTGAATCGTGCAGGCCCAATTGCACTTTTGCATTCTGGCCGACTCTGCCCTATGCTGTACTGTGCAGAGGAGCAAGGAGATCTAGCCTTTCCGGCGGGAGCCGTGGAGTGTGGCTAGATCAGCGAGGGATAGCCACTCATGGCAGTCGGCGGAGCCCAACAAGGTGAGCATCGATACGGGCGCCAGAAGGGCACACCCAACAAGACCACGGCTGAGCTCCCTGACCTTGCCCCGCAAGACGCACCCGCTGCCCTGAGCCAGCCCGGCCCTCGCACTCAGGCGCGGATTCAGGCGGCCAAGCAGCGGACCAAGGCGCGACCAATGCGCCCGGAGATCAAGGTCGTCACTCACGAGGGCCGGCAAGTCCAGATTCAAGCGGCCCATACTGATGGCGAGGGGCATAGCTTTCACCTCTTAGATGCCTTTGGCACGAGTTCGCCGGCGTTCGCCGAAGCCATGCTCGGCCAACTTGCGAGCGTGGTCAGATCCAAGTCGGATGGCATTGAGGAAGCATCCCTGAATGCCGGGCTCGCTGCGGTGGATGGCATCGCTGCTCAGAACGAAGCAGAGGCCATGCTGGCCGTTCAAATGGCGGGCACGCATTCCGTAGCGATGGAGATGCTCCGGAAAGCCAAGTTCGCTACCAGCACCCCTGCCCTACAGGAATACGGGAACCTCGCAACTAAGCTGCTGCGAACCTACACGGCGCAGATGGAGTGCTTGGCCAAGGTCCGACGCCGCGGCGAGCAGAAGGTCACGGTGGAACATGTTCACGTCTATCCGGGCGGCCAGGCGGTGGTCGGCAACATCACCCAGACCGGCACCGGGAGGGGGTAGGAGCAGAAAGTGATCGACAATCCCATGCACCTACCGGATCGACCGACTTTTCTGCTCTCGCTTATGCGCCAGGCGCCTCGGTGTGGAGCCATGACCCGCTTAGGGAAGCCGTGTCAGTCTCCTGCTGTAAAGGGCAGGAACCGATGCCGGATGCACGGCGGGACCAACGCCGGCGCGCCCGCGGGACCGGCTAACGGCAACTATCGTCACGGGATGCGCAGCCGCGATCACTTGGCCACTCGGCATCTCGTTCGGGAGATGGTCCAGGACGCGCGAGTGTTGGCCGAGTTCCTATGACGCTCCGGACAGGGCCGGCCCGCGAAATAAGCACTGAAGAACTCAGGCCATCCATCAGAGCTGACTTTTCCTAGGCAGTTGCCGAGCATTCGGCGGGGCGCCACCTATCCGGATGCCGGTTCCCTAACGCCGGCAGGGCGGCCCCGGCCTGATCTCCGCAAGGATAATGGTCGGGGCGGCTCTTCTAAGTCGGCTTGTTAATTCACCACCGTAGTGCTTCAATCCCGCCGTGTCTGTGTTGTTGCGATACTCACGGGCACAGAGCGGCCCTGGCCACCTTATTTCCTAAAGGGCCGGGGCCGCTTTCCTACCCTAAAATCCGCTGGCGGCTATGCTGTCAGAAGCCGGTCCGCTGCAAAACAAAAAGGACACGCGGGGCGACTATTAAACAGACTCGTCTTAGGACCTTAACTGTTTATAAATGCGACGATTGCGGAAGCGCTGCCTACAGGGAGCCGAGACCGTGTCGATCAGCGTCATCTTAGTGGTGTTACTCAGTTTCAGCCTTTTAGCGGGCTACGCCATCAAATTGCGTCTGATCGGAGAAGAGGTGGACGAAGGGTTTTAGGCAACGCAAGGAGGGTAGATTCGCTAGGTTCCAGGAGTTCGGCTGCCCGGGGTTGCCGCCCGCCATAACAATTCGCGGGAGCCAATCTGCCTTCGTCAATAGTGCGGCCTTGCCTCCGTCTCCTTTGACCCGCAGCGGGTGCACCTGAAACGGCCAGCCAGGCTCGGCACTGGCGTCGATATCGTGATTCCGATATCGGCCGGATCGAGCAGCGCATACTTTGCACACTTCCGGCAGTGGACCTCCATCTTCATGCCGTCCCGGATCAGGGCGCCGATGGTGACGGGAGGCGGGCGCTTTGTCGGGTCGGCGAGACCCGCCGTCCGAGTCTGCGCGGCGAAGGTGCGCATCAGCATTTTCCTGCTTAGCGGCAGAAAGGCTGCTTATGACAGCTCCTGCCGTTCCGCTTATCCCCAAAGGATGCAGTGCCACTACTTCTCCACAGCGGAAGTTCATTAAGCAGCTTTCATGTAGAATTGCGTCCAGAGCGGGCCCACTTGCTGACACTATCGGCCGCAGATGCGAACATGGTCCCGCTGCATTCGTGATTTGACAAACCCGAAGCGCGGGAGTGTGCTGTCCTTTAAGCCTCAAGGACGGCATGCGCTCTTATCTAGGAGCGTTCCAGGGCTGTAGGCGCGCTCCACTGTGCCGTCGTTATCGCGCGCCTATGATGGGAGAGCCTAATGTTCCATTCACTCTGCACGCTTTGCGTCGTCTTCTTGCTTGCAGCCGCTCCCGCAACTGCCCAGTCCGGCCCCATTGAACCGGATGCAGGGTCTTGGAAAACCTGGGTGCTCTCGTCCAGCAAGGACTTTCGCGTCCCGCCACCGCCGGACGCTTCCGCCACGGCAGCGGAGCTGAAGGTGCTCCAGGCGCTCATGGAGCGCACCGATGCTGACCAAAAAGAGCAGATCACTTTCTGGGACGCCGGCTCGCCCGGTTATCGATGGGTCGATCTGATCAATACTCGCTTCTTCGAAGGACAGGAGCTTCCTCCCAATTCGCACCGTATCTACGTGTATCTAACTATAGCCATCCACGACGCTACGATTGCTGCCTGGGAGTCAAAGTACTTTTACAAACGCCCGCGGCCAACCGCGTTAGATCTAACAATCCAGGCGACCCTGCCGACGCCTCAGAGCCCTTCCTATCCCTCTGAGCACGCAGCAGCGGCCGGAGCAGCTGCAACGGTTCTCTCCTACTTCTTTCCCAAAGAGGCATCGTCGTTCCAGTCCATGGCCGAAGAGGCGGCCCAATCCCGCGTCCATGCCGGACTCCAGTTCCCGAGCGACTCTTCCGTAGGGCTGGAACTCGGACGTCGGGTCGCAGAGCGTGTCCTGGAAGTCGCGAAAGCAGACGGCTCGGATGCAGTTTGGACTAATACTGTCCCAACCGGGCCGTGCAAGTGGGTTGGAGAGAAGCCCGGCAATACGACGATGCCCAATTGGAAACCAATTCTCCTGGCCGCAGCGAATGAGTTCAGACCCCCCGCTCCACCCGACTGTCAGTCCGAAACCGTCAAAGCGGACCTAGATGCAGTTCGGACGTTCGAGCGCAAATTCGCCATCGACTATAAAGGCTACTTTTGGCAAAGTCCTGCAGGCTTGCAGACAATCTGGTACGACTACGCCAGCAAATGGATGTTTGAGGACAAAACAGATCAAAATCCGCCGTTTGCCGCGCGGGTATACTCGATGCTGGCGGCAGCTCACTACGATGCATTTATAGCCAGCAACGACGGCAAATTCGCATACTGGTATCCGCGACCCAACCAGCTGGATCCAGACATCACTCCCCTGATTCCAGTGCCGCCGTTCCCGAGCTACCCATCAAACCACTCCACCCTTTCTACAGCGCGAAGCGAAGTGCTTGCCTACTTATTCCCGAAGCGGGCGGATTTTATTCGCCGGGTCGGTAAGGAAGCCGGTGATTCCCGCGTCTGGGCTGGCATTCATTACGAAATGGACAACCAGGCGGGTGTGGAACTCGGCAAGGCAGTCGCAAGTAAATACGTTTCGTGGGCGAAGACCGATCATAGATGAAACCAAGTTGACCAGGTGCCTCCAAAGGCGCCCGCAGATGAGCGAAGAGCAGATTGCCCGTCGGCTTGCCGCGATCCTTGCCGCTGACGTGGCTGGCTACAGTGGCATGATGAGCGCCGAACGCCGGTACAGTCGCCCGGCTCGGGCACATTTGGACCGAGAAAACTTCGCCGATGGTGACGGGAGGCGGACGCTTTGTCGGGCCAAAAGGCAAGGCTCAGGGTTTCCGGAGATACTGGCGCTGGTTCGGCATGTCCTCCAGCCCGATCACGCCGGCGACGGCATTGCCGGGCCCGGGAGTACACGGTTGCAAAGAGATCGGGTTCCTGCTGCTCCGCGGAATAGCCATAGAAACAGGTGATAATTCGGGTAGCAGCGGAGTGGCGCGATGTTCAAAACGGCAGAAAACTGGATAGACCGATTCGTGGCGGCGGGATGTTCGATGCAGGTAGACGGCACCACGATGTACCCGGTGACACTAGCACTACCCGTAAGGTGCCGGCGAATCATGGAAGAGATCGAAGGGGCGGGGAATGTACAGAAATGGCGCAGCGTAGAGGACGCGGTTAGGCGGCGCGCCCGTCCCCTTGCCGGGTGGGCGACCTTTCCGTAGGTGTCCGCTGCCTCCACTAAAATCGGTTCCGCTCAAAAGCACGCCTCGCATATGGCTGCAATGTGCCGATGATCAGTGCCACAGCAGCCGCCGAAGATCCGAAGCTTCGGCAACTGAGAGCGCAATTCCGCGTATTGTCGGCCTAGCTCCACCGGGTTGCCGATGTCGAGCTCAGTCGAGGCATCAAGTTCGGCATGGCTTTTTCGAGATGCGTTTGCCCTAATCCCCAGGATGCGGTCGAGCCAGGGCTCGTCGGAAGCGAGCGCTCCCCGAAAATGATCCGGATGGGCGCAGTTGATCATGTAGTAGGCTGGCGTATTGCCCGTTGTCGCGTCGGTCTCCTCGATAGCAGACTTCAAATCCTGCCCAGACGGCAGTCGTCCGTCAGTTTCGACGGTAAATGAGAGTGCGACGGGCACGTCGCAGGCGGCGGCAGCGATGGCGATGCCGACTGCCTCCTCTGCGTAGGTCATGGTGAGCGCGGTGACCATGTCGGCGCCTCCGTCCCGAAGTGCCTCGATCTGTGGACGATGATAGCGTGCGGCCACGTCCGCAGTCATGGTCGAACCAACAACATAACCGTCGCCCCTTGGGCCAATCACGCCGTTCAGGACAATTGGGATCGACGGGGCGCCAATCTTGTTCCGCAGCTCTGCGGCGAAGACGACGGCCCGGCGATTAGCCACGAGCAAGTCCTCCAGTTCGAACCCCAGCTTCGCTGCCCAATCGGGATTGGCTCGCCACGTAGGGGTGTCAAGGACAAAGCCGACCCCCTGGCACTCCGCTTCCGCGAGATAAGGGGCGAAGTAGCGGGTCAGCGTCTCTCGTCCGGCCTCGCTTAAAACGAGTGGAAAAGCCGCAAAGGAAGATAGATCGATACCCTCCAGGAAGACGAGGGTGGTCTCAAGTCCGCCATCGGCCAGAAAAGCGCAGTCTTGGTTCTGCGGTAAGGCGTTCGAAAGTTTCAGCATGGAACCTCCGGTCATAGCGGGTGACGTAACAGAGCATCACCGGAGCTTAGCCCGGGTCACGCCCGCCGATCCACTCGGGCCGGTGCGGTCATGCAAGGCAGGCGCTTCCGAGGGCCCAACGCCCCTACGTTTCCCGCCGGTGTGGGAACGAATGTGGGGATTGCAGCACGTCAATGGCTGAACACGTTTAGTCTTAATCAGTTAGGCATCGGCAGCGGCGGACACCCCGTCCGCCAGTCAAGCTCATGCCCGCCGCCGGGCGTCGCGCGAAATGCGCCCTACCCGCCCGAAACAAGCTCGAGTTCCTCGCCGGGAATGGATTGTTCCTCGTCAGGGCTCGCCCCCGGCACTTCGCACCAGACCAGCGTCTGCCCCTCCGGGCCTTGGGTCCACCGCTTCACGGCCATGACCGGCCCGCCCGACTTCAAGCGCACGCGATCGCCTTCCTTGAACTCTGCCATGCACGACCTTTCTGTTCACCCCGCCCATTGATCCTGGATGATCGCCGGATTGCAAGTAGACGCCCTGATCGCCGCACCCATCTCTCGGGTTCGCTCAGAGACGATCGGATCAGGAGCCGCGCCTCGGCGCGCGCTGGCCCTGCGCTCCACGCCCTGGTCTGCTTGCCGGGCCGGCGTGCCGCCGTGGCTTTCCGGCGGGAGCGGACGCCCCGCCGGCGAGTGGTTCGATAAGAATATCGTCCGGGTCGGCCCGGCGCGCCGCAAGGGCGAACTGCCGCGCTGCGGCTTGCTGCACCTCGAACTTCGTTTCCCGCTCGAAGATCCGGATCGCGCCGATCTCCGCCTTGCTCACCTTGCCTCGGCGGCAGAGCATAGGCAGGATCCAGCGCGGATCGGCGTTGTCTTGCCGGCCGATGTTGAGGCGGAACCACACGCCGTCTCCCGGCGGCGTGGTTTCGGATTCGGGCCGGTCACGTCGACCCCGCCCCGCCCCGCCGGCCTGGTCGACCACGCGTGGGCCGCGTCCCTCGCCCGGATCGAAAACTTCTTCCGCCGCCGGCAGCCGCGAGCGGTAGACGCGCACCAGCGCAGCTGCGATCTCTTCGGCTGAGCGCCCCGCCAACAGCGCCTTGGCCATGGCGTTGTCTTCGTCGCTGCCGTCTTCCGTCAGAAGCGGGTCATTGAGCAGACGCTCCTGATCGAGGCTGCGAATGGCATCCGGTGTGGGTGGCCCGCTCCAGACAGGCTGGATTCCGGCTTCGACGAGAAGCCGCTCGGCGCGGCGTCGGCGGGCGAGTGGGATGAGCAGGACGCTGATCCCCTTGCGGCCCGCCCTGCCCGTCCGTCCGCTGCGGTGCTGAAGCGTTTCTGCATCATGCGGCAGATCAGCATGGATAACCAGGCCGAGGCTCGGCAAGTCGATTCCACGCGCCGCGACGTCGGTCGCCACGCAGACGCGGGCCCGCCCGTCGCGAAGCGACTGCAGGGCCTGGTTCCGGTCGCTCTGGCTCAGTTCGCCTGAGAGGGCCACGGCGGCGAAGCCGCGTTCCAGCAACACCGCCTGAAGATGGCGGACAGACTCCCGGGTATTGCAAAAGACGAGCGCGGCGGGGGCTTCGACGAAGCGCAGGACATTGACCACCGCGTGCTCGATCTCGTTGGGTGCAACGCGCACTGCCCGATATTCGATGTCGGCGTGCCCCCGATCCCCGCCCGAAACTTCGATCCGGAACGCGTTCCGCTGATATCGCTTGGCCAGCGCCGAGATGGCTTTGGGCAGGGTGGCAGAGAAGAGAAGGGTCCGGCGCTCCGGTGGGGTTGCCTGAAGAATGAACTCCAGATCCTCGCGGAAACCGAGGTCCAGCATCTCGTCCGCCTCGTCGAGGACAACCGCTCGGAGTGCAGAGCCGTCCAATGCGCCTCTCTCGAGATGATCGCGCAAACGCCCCGGGGTGCCCACGACGATATGTGCGCCTTCGTTAAGTCGGCGCGCTTCCCGGCGCGGGTCCATTCCGCCGACGCAGGCAACCACCCGGGCCCCGGCCGGGCTGTATAGCCACTCGAGTTCGCGGCTGACCTGCAATGCCAGTTCGCGCGTCGGGGCTACGACCAGTGCGAGCGGTTTCGATGCCGGCCCGAACTGCTCCGCTTCGCCGAGCAAGCTGGACGCGATCGCCAGCCCGTAGGCCACCGTCTTTCCGGAGCCCGTCTGGGCCGAAACAAGGAGATCCCTGCCCGCTGCTTGCTCGTCGAGGACGGCACCCTGGACAGGGGTCGGCTCAAGGTAGTCGCGTTCAAGAAGCGCTTGCTGGAGCGCTGGATGAGTTGCTGGAAATGGCACTATGCGTCCGCTCTATGGAAGTGTGGGTGAACGCGCCGGGGCGGCGCAGGCTCCAACCCTGATCGGCGACGGAGCGGATAAAGAGGTGACCCGGCCGCTCCGGCCGGGCCACGCGGTCAACTCGTGGCTGCTATTGCGGCGGCTTGTCGTCCACGCCCTTTACGTACCAGTTCATGCCCAGAAGGTCGGCATCCGGAGCAACGACGCCTGCTGCGTATCGCTCCGTCCCGGCCTGGTCGAGGATGGGTCCGGTAAACGGGTGGAGTTCGCCCGACGCGATCTTCTGCTCCGTTTCCTCGGCCGCCGTCGCAACGTCTTCCGGGAGGTTGGTGTAAGGCGACATGAGAACTGCGCCCTCTTTAATCCCTTCCCAGACATTCGTCGGCTTCCAGGTGCCGTCCATCAGCTCCTGGACCCGGCGGGTGTAATAGGGCGCCCAGTCGTCGACGATAGCGGTGTACTGCGCCTTCGGGGCAAACTTGATCATATCGGATGCCTGGCCGAAGCCATGCAGCCCCCGCTCCTCGGCGATCTGCAGTGGCGCGGTGGAATCGGTATGCTGAACGATGATGTCAGCGCCCTGGTCGAACAGCGCCTTGGCAGCATCCGCTTCCTTGCCCGGATCGAACCAGGTGTTGACCCAAACGATCTTGACCTTGAAGTCCGGATTGACGGTCTGGGCGCCGAGCATGAAGGCGTTGATGCCCATAATCACTTCAGGGATCGGGAAAGAGACGATATAGCCGGCCAGCCCCGCTTTCGACTGCTTGGCCGCGATCTGACCGATGATGTAGCGGCCCTCGTAGAACCGGGCATTGTAAAGGGCGACGTTGTCGCTCTCCTGCTTGAAGCCCGTGGCATGCTCGAATTTCACGTCGGGGAAGCGCTTTGCCACCTTGTTCACGGGATCCATGAAACCGAAGGAGGTCGCGAAAATGATGTTGCAGCCCTCGCGCGCCAGGCGCTCCAGCGCCCGCTCGGCGTCGGGACCTTCCGAGACGCTTTCGAGGTAGGCCGTCTCGACCTTGTCACCAAACTTCTCCTGGACCGCCAGAAGACCCTGGTGATGCTGGTACGAATAGCCGAAGTCGCCGATCGGCCCGACGTACATCCAGCACGCCTTGACCTTGTCTTGCGCCACGGCGGCGGAAGCGCTGAGCGCGACGAGCGCGGCGCCGGCTAACAGAAGAAATTTTTTCATGTCTTCTCCTTTGACCATCTCTGAAAGCGGTCGTTTGCTTCACGTCTGAAAGCGGACCGCATGGCCCCACCTGTTCCCCGGGTTTTCTCCCTACCGGTCCGGCACGAAAGACCTGCCGAGACATGCCGGCGTGTTCATGCGTGTTGCCCGCCGATTGCTGGAGATGATCACAAGTACCAGCACCGTAACAAGATAGGGCAGCATCGAAAGGAATTGGGAGGGAACGCCAAGCCCAAGCGGCTGCGCGTGCAGCTGAAGGATACTGACCGCGCCGAACAGGTAGGCGCCGATGGCGACCCGGTAGGGAATCCAGGACGCAAAGACCACGAGCGCCAGGGCGATCCAGCCGCGGCCGGCGGTCATGTTCTCGACCCACAATGGCGTGTAGCCGATCGACATGTAGGCGCCGCCCAGCCCGGCGCATGCGCCACCGAAGAGCACCGTGAGATAGCGGACAAGAATCACCCTGTAGCCCAAGGCGTGAGCTGAACCATGATTGTCGCCAACGGCGCGGATGATCAGCCCGGCGCGCGTGCGGTACAACACCCAGGAAACCAGCGCGACCAGCACAAACGATGCGTAGACCAGGATGTCCTGACCGAAGAGCACCCGGCCGATCACCGGAAGGTCCGTCAGACCAGGAATGTTGAGCGTCGTCAGCTTGATGCCCGGGACTCCCACGAACGATTCGCCAATCAGCCCGGAGACGCCGATCCCGAGCAGGGTCAGCGCCAGACCGGACGCCACCTGGTTCGCCACCAGCGTCAGCGTGGCAAAGGCGAACAGCAGGCTGATCGCGGCTCCGGCAAACATGCCGGCAGCGACCCCCGCCAGGGTGGACCCGGTCGTATTCGTGACCGCGAACCCGGCAACCGCCCCCATCAGCATCATGCCCTCGACCCCGAGGTTGAGGACTCCGGAGCGTTCGACCACCAATTCGCCAACCGCTGCCAACAGGAGCGGCGTCGCCGCGGTGATGACCGTCAGGAGGATGGCTTCAAGCACCGGCAGGCACCGGGCTATGCGCGACCGGGCTGACGAGCCGGATCCGGTAGAGGATGAGAGTGTCGCAGGCGAGCACGAAGAAGAGCAGCACGCCCTGCAGGACCTGCGCCATGCGGGCCGAGACGCCCAGTCCCGATTGGACGGCCTCACCGCCCAGGTAGGACAGCGCGATCACGAACCCGGCGATCAGGATGCCGATAGGGTTGAGGCGGCCCAGGAAGGCGACGATGATGGCTGTAAAACCGTATCCCGGCGAGATCGTCGGCTGCAGTTTGCCGATGACGCTCGCCACCTCCATAATCCCGGCCAGGCCGGCAAGCCCGCCGGATACTGCAAACGCGAAGATCGTCATCCGCTTTGCGGAAAAGCCGGCGAAGGCGCCCGCCCTTGGGCTCTCGCCGATGACGCGGATCTGGAACCCCCTCAAGGTGCGCGCCATCACAACGGCCAAGGCGAGAACAATAGCCAAGGCGACCAGTGCTGAAGCACTGAGGCGGCCCGTGCCGATGAAGGGCAGCAGCGCCGATTCGGAGAAACTCACCGTGTTGGGAAACCCGAACGCCATCGGGTCGCGCCACGGCCCTCTCACCACCCAATCCAGGAACAGCAGCGCGACGTACACCAGCATCAGGCTCGTCAGGATCTCATTGGTGCCAAAACGGGTCTTCAACAGGGCGGGGATCATTGCATAGAGCGCGCCGCCCGCCGCCCCCGCCAGGAGCATCAACGGCAGCGTGGCCATGTTCTGGAACTCGGGGAACAAGATGGGCAGACTCGAGCCGGTGACCGCCCCAATCGTGAACTGGCCCTCGGCTCCGATATTCCAGTTGTTGGACAGGTAGCTGATGCCGAGCCCCACGGCGATCAGGATCAGCGGCGTCGCCTTGACGACCAGTTCCTCGCGCGACCAGCCCTCTGTGAGCGGCGCGACGACGTAGATGTAGAGGCCCCGGAATGGATCGACGCCGTAGAGGGAGAAGATCACAAACGTCGTGACAAGTGTCAGACCGACGGCGATTAGCGGCGACAGGATGGCCATGCGGGTGGATGGCTGACCGCGGCGGACCAGTTCAAGCCGCATTGGGTGTGGCCCTCGATTCCGTGCCGTCGTGGTCGTGATGCACCCCACCCATCAGCAAACCGATCTTATCGGCCGTCAGCTGTTCGGCCGGGTAGAGCCGCGACAGGCGCCCATCGGACAGCACTGCCACATTGTCGGATATCTCAAATATCTCGTCGAGGTCCTGGCTGATAACGATTACGGCCGATCCGGCGCGCGCCAGATCGACAAGCGCCTGACGGATCGTTCGCGCGGCGCCGGCGTCGACGCCCCAGGTTGGCTGGTTGACGATCAGGATGCCGGGGGTGCGATCGATCTCCCGCCCCATGATGAACTTCTGCAGGTTGCCGCCGGAAAGCGCGCTGGCTTTCGGGTCTGGGCTCGAGCGGCGAACGTCGAAACGGTCGCCGACGCGCTCCTCGATCTGCCGGGCGGCGCCACGGTCAATCCCGAACCCGCTCTGGATTGCGTGGTCCGTGGCATGGCGCGTCAGCACGACGTTATCGGATAGGCGAAAGCCGGGAACCGCGCCGTGTCCGATCCGCTCCTCGGGAACGAATGCGGCGCCTATCCGGCGCCGATCATTCACCCCGTCGCGACCGGCCGGATGACCGTCGATCAGGATCATATCGGGGCGCGGTACCAGCCGTTCCCCCGAAAGCGCGGCAAAGAATTCCTGCTGGCCATTCCCCGCGACGCCGGCGACGCCGATCACCTCGCCCGCATTGACCGTCAGTTCGATGTCGGCGAGCGGCGTCGAAAACGGTCCGTCGGCCGGCAGGGACAAGCCTCGCAGGACCAATCGCGGCCTGCTGACAGCTGCCGTGCGGGGCGGCCGCTGCACTCCCGCGACCTCCGCGCCGACCATCAGCCGCGCCAGGCTTGTCGCGCTTTCCGCCCGCGGATCGGCGGTTGCGACAAGCTTGCCGCGCCGCAGGATGGTGGCGGTGTGCGCCAGCGACAGGACCTCGGAAAGCCGGTGGGTGATATAGAGGATCGCCACCCCTTCGGAGGACAGGCGCCGCAGCGTCACGAACAGCAAGTCGGCCTCCTGCGGCGTGAGCACCGAGGTCGGCTCGTCCATGATGATGAGCCGCGGCTCCTGCAGCAGGCAGCGAACGATCTCGACCCGCTGACGCTCCCCCACGGACAAGTCGGCGATGCTGGCCTCCGGGTCCAGCGGGAGGCCGTATTCGCGCGAGATGGACGTGATAGTCCGCGCAAGTTCGCGCCGGCCGCGTGGTGGCACGGCCAGCGCGATGTTCTCGGAGACGCTGAGCGCCTCGAACAAGGAAAAGTGCTGGAACACCATGCCGATGCCCAGCTCGCGAGCCTCGGCCGGGCTGGCGATCGACACCGGCCGCCGCAGCCAGAATATCTGGCCCTCGTCCGGACTCAGTGCCCCGTAGAGCATCTTGACGAGGGTGGATTTTCCGGCGCCGTTCTCGCCCAGGAGGGCGTGAACCTCACCCCGCCGCACATCCAGTGTGATGCGGTCGCATGCGGTTAGCTGGCCGAAGCGTTTCGTCAGACCCTCGATCCGCAGAAGCGGAGCCTGATCGGTATCGGGCGAGACCGCCGGCGCAGCCTGCTCCATGCCTATCCCTCCGTCCCCTTCCGTTTTAGGCGGCACGCAAGGATCGCGCCAGTCCGAAACGCCCGCCTTTCCAGCGAGGCACAGAGGACCGGGTCACGGAACCAGCACGCTGGCGCCGGTCGTCTGCCGACCTTCCAGGGCCCGATGTGCGGCGGCGGCATCACGCAGCGCGAATTGGCGGACTGCGCCGACTTTCACCTGGCCTTTCGCCACGACCTCCATGAGCTCGGCGGCCATGCGCTGCAGGTTCTCCCGATGCGCGGCGTAGACGAAGAGCGTCGGCCGTGTCGCGTAGAGGGAGCCCTTCTGGGCCAGAACGTTCACGTCGAAGTTCTGGATAGTCCCGGAGGACTGGCCGAAGAGCACCCACATGCCGCGCGTCTTCAGGCAATCAAGCGAGCCCGGAAAGGTGTCCCTGCCCACCGAATCGTAAACAACGTCGCACTTCTGCCCGCCGGTGATCTCGGCGACACGCTCGACGAAATTCGCGGTCCGGTAATTGATGACGTGACGGCAGCCGTGGGCGCGGGCGAGTTCGGCCTTTTCGTCGGAGCCTACGGTGCCGATCACCGTTGCGCCGAGATGGCTTGCCCACTGCGACGCGATCAGCCCAACCCCACCGGCAGCGGCGTGCAGCAGCATGGTATGCCCTTGCCTGATCGGAAAGGTTTGCCGCAGCAGGAACTGAGCTGTGAGCCCTTTCAAGGTCATCGCGGCGGCGGTCACGGGATCGATCTCGTCGGGCAAGCGGATCAGCCGATCCGCGGGGACGATCCGCTCCTCGCAATAGGAACCTACCTGGCTAAAGTAGCTGACCCTGTCGCCCGGCTTGATGTCCCGCACTCCAGAGCCGACGGCGGTGACAGTGCCGGCCGCCTCGCCACCCGGAACGAACGGCAATCCGGCGGACGGTTTGTAGAGTCCCGTCCGGTAGTAGACGTCGACGAAGTTGAGCCCGATTGCCTCGTGGCGTACCTGCGCTTCCCCAGGCCCCGGATCGCCAACCTCTACATCATCCCATTGCAGAACGTCCGGACCGCCATGCTCCCGGACAACGATCGCTTTAGGCATGCGTCACCTTGCGCAGGTACTGCTGGACCGCCGAAACACTCACGAGGTAGGCGCTCGATGCAAGCAGAAGGGTTTTGACCAGCCCCGGCGCCTGAAAGTTCGTCACCACGAGCCAGGCGCATGCGACGAACCAGATCGCCACCACGAGAAGGGTGACGGCGCGCCACTTCACCACGCGTACGGGGTGCACGAAGTTGATCGGCATGAAGGTCAGGAGCGCCAGCCCGACCACTACAGCGAAGGCTACCGGAGCCGGCGGCAGGAAGGCGTAGATGACGAACACCGCCATGTTCCACACCACCGGAAAGCCCCGGAAGGAGTTGTCCGGCTGTTTCATTCGGGTGTCGGCGTAGTACAACGCTCCCGATAGTGCCACGATGATGGCAGCCAATGCGCCCCACAGGGCGCTCAGACCAAGTCCCTCGGCTACGATGATGGCCGGCACGAAGACGTAAGTCGTGTAATCGACGACATTGTCCAGTTGCGCGCCGTCCCACTTTGGCAGCCGCTCCTTGACCCGATGCTGGCGGGCAAGCGGCCCATCCACACCGTCGATGAGCAACGCAATCCCGAGCCAGGCAAAGGCCTGGTTCAAGTCACCATTGGAAACGGCAATCACGGCAAGGATGGCCAGCGCGCCTCCGCTGGCGGTCAGAAGATGGATGCCGAAAAGGTAAGCCTGCCCCAACGTTCATCCTCTGCCTGAACCGGAGCATCAATCCGGATGAGGTGGCGCAAGCCCGACCTCCGAGGTGTCGGAGTTTGCGCTTGCCCACGTTCATGCCGAGCCATGATCGCAAGCGCAAGCCCTCCCGCTATTCGAGCGTTGGGCATCTTAGTTGCCAGCCAATCCGCCACATTGTCCGGGCGCGCGACGCTGGGCATGAAGTCTGAATGGCAGAGCGCGAACGCACCACGTACGATGTCGCAGTGGTGGGCGGCGGCGCGACGGGCTTTGCCGCGGCCACGGTCGCCGCGGCCGTCGGAATGCGGACAGTCTTGTTTGCTCCGCCTTCGCTGTTTCCGTCGGGACGAACGGCAGCCCTCCTGCAAGGCTCCGTCGAGCTGTTGGAGGAATTGCGGGTCTGGCCCGACCTGGAGCCGCATGCGGCCCCTCTCCGCGCGATCCGAATCGTCGATGCCACAAGCCGCCTGATCCGAGCGCCGGAAGTGACGTTTGAGGCCTCGGAAATCGGGCTGCCCGCTTTCGGCTTCAACATCGGGAATGGGCGCCTGGTGACGGCATTGCTCAGGCGCGCCCCGGAATTTCCGAACCTCACAATTGTGCCGGACATCGTTCAGCGGTTCGCGCCGGGAGCTGATGAAGTGACCCTGCATGCGGGGGAGGTGCCCTACCCCGCCCGGCTGGTCGTTGCTGCCGACGGTGCCCGGTCAGCCGCCCGGGAATCGGCGGGCATAGCCACGCGAAGCTGGAGCCACGGCCAGGCCGCCTTGGTGACGACGTTTTCGATCTCCCGCCCGCACAGCGGTGTCTCGACCGAGTTCCACGGCGAGAACGGCCCATTCACGCTGGTGCCGCTGCTGGGCGACCGCGTGAGCCTGGTCTGGATGGACCATCCGGGGGCGCTGCAATCCGCCTTGCGGCTGGAGGACGAGGCCTTCTCCCTCGTCGCCGAGAAGAAAGCCCACTCTATCCACGGCGCCATGCGGGTCGATAGCGAGCGCGTCGTGATCCCGCTTCGTACGGCGCTGGCGGAGCGTTTTGCCGCAAACCGCACGATGCTTGTCGGTGAAGCGGCGCATCTGTTTCCGCCCATCGGCGCCCAAGGCCTCAATCTCGGGTTCAGGGATGTGGCGGCCCTGCGCACAGTCCTATCAGACCACCATGCCCATCCGGGCGCAGCCGCGGGACTGGAGGATTACCAACGCGCCCGGGCAGCCGATGTTCGCAGCCGAACGCTCGCTGTGGACTTGCTCAACCGCTCGATCCTGACCGGGTTCCTGCCCATCCAGGCAGCCCGGGGCGTCGGCATCGGGCTCGCATCATCGTTGCCGCCGCTTCGCAGGGCGCTAATGCGTTACGGCCTTGCACCACGTTTCGGCGCGAACTGACCGGCCCTGTTCAGGGTGCGCCCGGCACAAGGTGATGGGTGAGGATGAACAGGACGCCTGTCACGGTGACCACCGATGCCCCGGTGCCGACCAGGATCGCCGACGAGGCGCGGAGAACATAGGTCCGATACTGAGTGGCGATGACATAGATGGTGGCGGCAGGCGGTAGCGAGGCCATCAAAACCGCCGTTGCTATCCAGGTCGGCTGAAAGCCCCCGAACGCGCTGAGGATGAGAAACGCCAGCAAGGGGTGCACCAAGAGCTTCACTGCGATCAGCACGGGCAGTTCGGAGGCGACCCGCTCCAACGGCCGGGATGCCACCGTCACTCCAAGCGCGAAAAGCGCGCAGGGGGCGGAGGCCGCGGCCAAGCTGTCGAGAAGCCTGTCGATGGGATCAGGCGGTTGCACACCGACCGCCGCTCCGGCCACGCCCAGCAAGGCGGCAAGGACGAAGGGGTGGAGAAGAACTTTTCGTGGAATGCTGGCCAGCAACTGGGACTTGGACTCCCCGCCGCGTCCGGCAACAGCCATCAGCACAGGGACGAGCGTGAAGACCAGGGCTATGTCGAAGCAGAAGATAAGGGCGGCGGGAACGGTCGCCGTGCTCCCGAACGCCACCAGCGCCAAAGGGGGTCCCATATAGCCGACATTCCCGTATCCCCCGATCAGTGCCTGGATAGCGGATTCAGCGGGGTTCCCCCGATTGCGCAGGGTTGCGAAGGCAAACGAGAGCGCCAGCGCCAGAAACGTCGACAGTGCCGTTGCGGCAATAAACTGCCCGTTGGCCAATTCCCCGATAGGCGTCCTGGAGATCAGCTGGAAGAACAGGGCAGGCAGCGCGAAATAAATGACGAAGATGTTCAGCCAGCCCAGCTCCGACTCGTCCCGCCGCCAGATCTTGCCGGCAAAAAACCCGAGAAAGATCAGCCCGAAGAACGGCAGCGCCAGCCCGGCGACCTGAAGCATGCGAATCCATTGAGGCGCGCCGGACGGGGCCAGGTTGAGCGGGTCGGCCGCTTCGCTTAAGCCACGGCCATCGGGCGAGCGGGTCCGGACGGGTCAATGCGAGACAGAAAAAGTCACGTCAAGAAGGCTGAACCGCGGCGGGCGCCCGGGCAGGTGCTGATCAGCGACTGGGTAGCTTACATGACGCTGCGATTCACCGCGGCAGCCGTCCGCGCTTTTCCCCTTGAAGTGGCCTCCACTTCGATGGGCAAAGCTTGGCGCTGGTTCGGACCGCTGACAAAGCGCCACGGCCGGGCGATGGCAAACCTGGCCCGGGCCTTTCCGGACCGCAGCACCGCAGAATTGCGCGCAATAGCAGCGGATCACTGGGAGAACCTGGGCCGCACCTTTGCGGAGGCGCTTGCCATAGATCGCGTCATCGCCGACCCAGGTCGCGTGCGGCTTGAGATCAGCCCGGAACTTCGCAGCCGCCTGGAAGCGCGCGGAGGTCTGGTCCTGGTTTCCATGCATTCAGCCAACTGGGAACTGGCCGCCTACCCCTTCCAGCAGTTCCGCCCTATTGCCGGCCTCTACAAGACCACCAACAACCGCTTGATCGATGAGTATGTCGTCAAGCAGCGCCTCAATGTCTGCAACGGCGGCCTTTTCACGGATGGGCATCATACACCCGGCCGGATCATGCGCTGGGTGCGCGGCGGCAACGCCATGGGAATCCTACTTGATAGGCGTGATCCTGTCGGCATCGTCACAAGTTTCTTTGGGCGGCCAGTAAAGACCAGCCCCTTTCCCGTCATGGTGGCCCGACGTCTCGACGTGCCCATCGTGGCGGTGCGCGTGATCCGCTGCCCCCGCAGCTGCTTTGTGGTGGAGGCAATGGAAGTGCACGTCGCAAGGAGCGGTGACAGGGATGCCGACGTCGCGGTGACGACCCAAAGGCTGCAGGACCAGCTGGAGTGCTGGATCAAGGAACGCCCCGGGGAATGGCTGTGGCAGCAGAAGCGATGGAAGATCGAGCGCGCAGCTCTGGAGACACGAAGACGCGGGGAAACCTTGCCAGACAGCCGCGCGGAGCCCAAATCCCCCGCATGAGAAAGGTGTCACTTGCGAAGTTCGCGGTCGGCCAGGTCGTGCGCCACCGCTTCTTTCCATTCCGGGGCGTCATCTTCGACGTCGACCCCGTCTTCAACAACACCGAGGAATGGTATCAGGCAATTCCAGCGGAGATCCGGCCATCCAAGGAGCAGCCGTTCTACCATCTGCTCGCCGAGAACGCCGAGACCGAATACGTGGCCTACGTCTCGGAACAGAACCTGCTGCCGGACGAAACCGGAGAACCGGTGCGCCATCCGCAGGTTCGTGATCTTTTCGGCAGCTTCGAGCGCGGCCAATACCGCAGCCGGGAAGTACCGAACTGAGTTCGGACGCAGCTTCCGCCTTGAACTAGGCCGCCAATGTCTGGCCGTCGCGGATGCGTTCGGTCGGGGTGGTCAGGGTGACCAGCTCTTCGGCCGCGGTCGGATGGATCGACATGGTCGCGTCGAAGTCGGCCTTTGTGGCCCGCATTTTGACCGCGACGGCGAGTACTTGCGCCATTTCGCCGGCGCCGGGCCCGAGCACATGCGCGCCGACGACGCGGTCGCTGCTAGCCTCGACAACAAGCTTCATCAGGGTGCGGTCGGACCGACCGGACAGCGTACCCTTCAGCGGCCGGAACACCGTCTTGTAGATGTCGAGATTTCCGAACCTGCTCCGCGCGTCTTCTTCCGTCAGGCCAACGGTCCCGACCTCCGGATGCGAGAACACGGCCGTGCCGATGCTGTCGTAGTCCGGCTTCATAGGACGATTACGGAAAACGGTTTCCACAAAGCACATGGCCTCATGGATGGCCACCGGAGTGAGCTGGACGCGGTCGGTGACATCTCCGATCGCCCAAATGTGGCTGATGCTTGTGCGCGAATAGTCGTCGACGGGGATGGCGCCGGTCTTGCCAAGCTCAATGCCAACCGTCTCGAGCCCTAAGCCCTCTACGTTGGGATCACGGCCCACCGCCAGCATGACCTGGTCCGTCTCACAGACTGCGCCACCCGATAGGTACGACCGCAAGCGGCCGTTCGGCAGCTTCTCGATGCGCGAAAAGATGTTGCGGCAATGCAGGTGGATTCCGCGGTTGGCCATCTCAGCGCCCAGCAGGCGGCGCACGTCCATGTCGAACCGTGAAAGGAGTTCCGGCCCGCGGTAGACCACGCTCGTGTGGCTTCCCAGCCCATGAAAGATCCCGGCAAACTCCACGGCGATGTAGCCGCCGCCGGCGACGAGGACGCTTTCGGGTAATTGCTCGAGCTCGAAGGCCTCCTCGGAGGTGATGCAATGCTCGTGCCCCTCAAGAGCCCGGTGCCGATTGGGGCGACCACCGGTGGCGATCAGGATGTGCTCGGCGGACACGGTCCGGTCGAACCGCTTCAACCGCACGCGATGCGGGCCGGCGAGCAGAGCCCGGGTCTCTATCAGCTCGACGCCGGCCTTCTCCAGGTTGGCCCGGTATAGGTTCTCGAGGCGGGCAATCTCGAGGTCCTTGTTGGCGATCAGCGTTCCCCAGTTAAAGCTGGCCGCCGGCACGCTCCAGCCGTATCCGGCGCTGTCTTCGAACGCCTCCGGAAACTGCGACGCGTAGACCAGGAGTTTCTTGGGAATGCAGCCTCGGATCACGCAGGTGCCGCCTACCCGGTCCGCCTCGGCCAGCGCGACGCGCGCCCCGGCTTCGGCCGCCTTTCGCGCGGCGCGGACGCCGCCCGACCCGGCGCCGATTACAAAGAGATCGTAATCGCAGGCCACGGCCGCTACTGCGCGGGGGCTGCCGGGGCGTCGGCTCCGGTCAGGCTGTTGCCCTCGGCCGCCATCGTGGCGCGCAGTTGAGCCTGCACCTTGTCGGCCATTTCGCGGGCCACCGCACGGCTCCACTTCTGCGCCGCGGCCATCTCGACCGCCAACAGCCTGTTCTGGAAAACCGCAAGCTTCTTGCCCGGCTCGCTGCTGTAGAATTCGATGAACGCCTGCAGTTCCTCATCATTGAAAGCAGCCGCCCAGATACGGGCAAGATCATTGTCGAGATCGGGCCGGCGGGCAACGAGTTCGCGCGCGACATTGTCGACGACCGCGATGATCCCGAGCTGCATCTGAGGGTTGGCTCGAACGAACTGTTGCTTCGCGTCCTCCGCAATGTTCGGCAGCAATTCGTCGAACGTACTGGAGGTGCCGCTCAACTCGACAACCTGGCGGGCAAGAGCCAGGCTCTCCTCCGAGATCGGAGCGGCCGGAGCCTCGGCTTGCGTTGCGGGCGCATCGGCATCTTGCGCGTAAGCTCCAGGACCTGTGATTGCCGCCGTGGCAACAAGAAGACCGGCGAGCAAGCGATTCATTCAAACCTCCGTCGCGGCCTCCTCGGCCGCCGTTCGCTCTTGTGTTTGTCTCTCAGGCAGTCACGACCGCCACTCCATCAGCGGAAGCGATCAGGGCTAGATCGGCCATTTCAAGGAACAGGCCATGCTCCACGATGCCGGGAATGCGGGCAAGCCGAGCGACGAGCGCTTCTGGGTCGGGAATGCGGCCAAAAGATGCGTCCAGAATGCGATTGCCGCTGTCGCTCACGAATGGGGCACCGTCCCGCTGCCGAACGTCCATGGCAACGCTGAGCCCGAGTTCAATCGCCATCTGTTCGACCGCTAGAGCCGTCGCAACGAGGCCAAACGGGACCACTTCTATCGGCAGGGGAAAGGCCCCGAGTTCAGCGACGTGTTTGCCGGAATCGGCGATGACGATCACCTGGGCCGAAGCGTAGGCAACGATCTTCTCGCGCAGCAGCGCACCTCCGCCACCCTTGATCAGGGCGAGTCCCGGCCCGATCTCGTCGGCTCCGTCCACGGTGACGTCGAGCTCCGGCGTTTCGTCGAGGGAAGTCAGCCTGATCCCCGCCTCTGCGGCTGACCTTGCCGTGGCCTCCGAGGTCGGGACTGCAATCACGTCGAGACCGTTGGCCACCCGCTGACCCAGCGCTGCGACGAAGTGCGCCGCCGTCGAGCCGGTGCCCAGGCCTATCCGCATGCCGCTTTCGACATAGTCGAGCGCGGCAAGTGCGGCACGCCGTTTGAGTTCGTCGCTCATGTGCCTAAATCCGCATTCTGTTAACCATGCACGCGCTACGCTGCACTGCTCGAACAACTACCTTTCCGGAACCCGGCTTGCCAATGGCACGCAATACCAATCTACTGCGCGGCATGCTCGCTCCCATCCTCGTCTTCGACCTCGACGGCACGCTCGCCGATACCGCGCCCGACCTCCTGGCGTCCTTGCGCGCCGTGTTGACGCGCTATGGCTTCACGGCCGATCCGGATCCTGCGCTGCGCGACGGCATTGGCCATGGAGCGCGGCACCTGATCGAATACGCCTTGCGCCAGCAGCAGGTGTCGCCGGGAACGGCTACGGTAGACGCCATGCACCGGGATTTCCTCGCCTACTACGAGGAGAATATCTGCGCCGAAACGCAGGCCTACCCGGGCGTCGACCGTCTGCTCGACCGATTCGCCGATTGCGGGTGGAAATTTGCGGTCTGCACGAACAAGCCTGAAAGCTATTCACGCCTTTTGCTGGACCAGCTTGGGCTCCTCCCCCGCTTCGCCGCGATCTGCGGAGGCGATACCTTTGCGACGCGCAAGCCGCATCCGGCCCACCTTTTCGGTACCATCCTGGCTGGTGGCGGCGTCCCGGACGGAGCGGTCATGGTAGGCGATTCGCGGACCGACCTGGATACCGCACGCGGCGCCGGGATCCCGTTCGTCGGCGTCAGCTTCGGGTATACGCCTGTTCCGATGGCCGAACTGGGACCCGATATCCTCCTGGACAGCTATGACGAACTGACCGTGTGCGCCGCACAGGAGCTTGTGTCCGGTTCTGAGCGGGCAACGGCGAAGATAACCGCCCCCGCGCGGACGCTTGATTTCGCTGACCCGCGTACCTATAGCATCGGCATCCCTGCCGGTCAGGGCGCGTAGCTCAGCGGGAGAGCACTCCCTTCACACCGAAGTGCTCCCGCTAAGAACGCAGCGGGTTTAGCAGTATCCAAGGGGTTCGTTAGAACCTCTGGGGCGATTAGCTCAGCGGGAGAGCGTCCCCTTCACACGGGGAAGGTCGCAGGTTCAATCCCTGCATCGCCCACCACCGCCTCTGGTTTATCTCAGAGCTGCTGCGACGAGCATCTTCGGACAGACCATCCGCCAGACCCTTCTGCTCAACGACGAACCGCCCCGGCTGGTGACCGGAGCGGCTCTCACTTCAGAAGCGCGGTAGCTTCACAGACAGGAACATACATCGAGCCTATCCATCGTTCAATAACGATGGATAGGCTCGATCCTGCCTCCCCGACTCAGGACATATCCGCGCCACCAGCCAACACCGCTCAGCAAGCGGTCGCTCCCGGGCGGCAAAACCCTGAGCCGTTCAACGCGATATACGAAGTCGTCCGGACGAAACGTGCGGAGCAGAGGCAAAAGCGGCGCGAGGCTTTTAGGGATAGTAAGCGAACGCTCGACGATCTGAAGCGGACCGACCAAGGTCTTTACGACAGGCTTGTCAGTCGCAAGAAGTCGGAGCGCCTTCGCATTCAGGAAGGTTTCAAGCACGGCGGGGGAAAAGTAGCTGGGCGGCACTGCCCCGCCTTCGCCGAACCCGGCTTGCGCTCGGACGCTCACCCCCTTCTGAAGCGTGTCATTGCTGGCGTGGCTAGAGCATCGAGGCTTCATGTCGGTCGGGACAAGGCCGCTGTATTCGGCACGGATAGCAAGCTCCTGGGGCTGGACGAACCCTACATCGAGTTGAACCCCAATTTTCAGATCCTTATCCGCATAGATCTCGACGCGAGCTTTCCGACCCTTGGTGGCTTGCTCGCCGCGCTCACCGCAGTAGGGCTCCCGGTGCAGCCCAACATCGTTGTTTCCACACCGGACCAGAGCGGCGGAGAAAGCGTTATCCACCCTCACCTGCTGTTTTTGCTCCCGCACAATCGGGCGGTTTGGACGAACAGATCACACCCGCGATGCCGTCTGCCGCCGATACGCCTCCTGAATCGGGTGGAGGCGGCGATTACCAAGCTCCTCCTCCCCCTTGCGGCCGATCCAGGTGGCCTCTCCAACAGTAGGAAGCTGAAAAATCCCTGTAGTCCTTATTGGACCCTGGCCACGCCCAACGAGCATGAGTTCTTCTCACTCGCGGACTGGGCCGCATGCCCCAACATTGACCTAGGTGCAAGCAAGGATGCCCTCCTCCGTGAAGCCGTCCAGGTAAAGACCGACCTCGATCCCGTTGGCTCCAATCAGCTGTTCAGCACTGGCCAGCAGCTTGCATTCGGGCTGCTACGCCGCTGGCACAGGTCCGGCGACCCGGAAAACATCACCAACTTGCAGGATCGTCAGGTGCTTGGGGAGCGGCTCATCAAGGAGCTGGCCGCCCTGATCCTGACTGGGTGCGACTGCGCTCCTGATCAAGCCATGGCAATGGCAAAAACGGTTGGCCGTTACGCTGCGCGGGTCTGGAACCCGGCTCGGGGGAACGGGCGGCGGTGCGCTAACCAAGGAGTCATGCAGGGCCAGTTTTCCCCAGAGGATCCTTTGGAGGTGAGGCAAGCTGCTGGCGCAAGGCGCTCGGCGCAAGCCAAGCGGGATGCGGCCCTTAGTGCTCTCGTCAAAGCCTACGCCGCTGCGGTCCAGGCGGGCCAGCCACCAAAAAAGGCCGCGGTTGCGAGAGCGGCGGGAGTCAACCGAAAAACGGCCCACCGGCGTTGGGCGGAGGTGCTGGCCCTAGCGTGTGGTCAGGCACCATGAATGGGGGGAATAGCGGTATTCAAGTCCGCGTTGGCTCAGGCAGCCAAAAGCGATGTAGCCACTTAGTGCCGCAAAGGCTCCCTGACGCGCTTCAAATCTGACCCGTCTTCACCATTTCGCCAACACCTCCGTCCGATGTGCGTCGCGAACCAGAGCGATCGCGCAGATCACCCGTTTGAAGCGCACGAAACCAACCATGCTCCCCGCTTAGCACGTGCGACAAACCACCGACCGACCTCGACAATGGACAATCGAGCCATGGTGCAGTGTCGATCAAGGATGATGAAAGCACAATCGGTCAAGACCGACTGACCTACCGCCAAGTCCTTGGTGCGGACGTGGCTGGACGGGCGCTGGAGAGCGTGAGTGCGAAGTGCACCACTGCCGAGGAGGAGGATTAGCCAATCTCTTCACCTCTCCGCTACAATTTGAGAAACACGCCGCCCGTCACAGCACCTCGGCTATCGCGGCGTGCCTCATCCTGCCACTCCCGCGTAGATGCCGCGCTCTGACGCGCATCTCCGGCCGGCACCATGTCGTCTTCCAGTTCTTAAGCCCAGGGATCGCGGGCTTCGCGGCAGTGATCTCAGCGACTCGGCTCCAGACGCATCGCGTGCTGGCGCGGCTAACGTCACGAAAGCACTGCCGGCGTATACAAGCCCACTCGTTCGCTGGCGGGCTAACAGCGCCACCGGCGGCCCGCCTTCGCCGTTGCTGGTGCCTATCACAACGAACTCTCCGTCGGTCATGCACTCAACCTTCAACCATACGGACGAGCGACCACTCTGGTAGGGGCTCGACGCCCGCTTGGAGACGATCCCTTCCAACCCAATCCGGTCAGCTGCCTAGAACAAAGCCGCTCCTTCGCCTGCCGGGTGGTCACAGAACTGGAGTCGGCAGAATGGATCTGGAGGACCGAGCAGTTCTGCCAGACTCGCCTTTCGTTCAAGCAACGGGCGGCGGCGGAGGTCCTGCCCGTCTAGGTGAATCAGGTCGAACCCGAAGTAGACGAGCCGGTGAGGCTCCCACGCCATGGCGCCACGCAGCGCATTCAAGTCCGAGACGCCGTGCTCGCCCTGGACGATGATCTCCCCATCGAGGATAGCGGAGCGGCAAGGCAGCCGGTTTGCGCACTCCACCACATTGCGGTAGCGGCTGCTCCAGTCATAGCCATTGCGGGTGAAGGCGCGGGCGGCGCCATCGATGACCAGGATAGTGCGGTCCCGTCGTGCTTCAGCTCGCGGATCCAACCGTCGCCGAATGGCGGCTCCAGAACCAGGGTCGGCAGGAGAGGCGCTACAAAACCGAGACCGGGTGATCCCGGCCACTAGGGAACCCTGGACATCGAGAGACATGATCGCGCGAATCTGGGAAGCGATACGCGGAATGCGAGTCCTCTCTGGCTCCTTAAAAGAATTTGCATTTTCTCCCGACTAGGCCCGATCCCGCGCTAAATGAATCGAGGAGGTTATGACCGTTTTCCCGACTACGCCGCCCAGCTGGCCCCGCCGCTGGGCGGGCATCCTAGACGCGGCCTACACCTCAGCAAGCGTGTTTAGCGGCTGGCCTGCTCGCAGCGTTGCTCCGAGATTGCCCGGGACTGTAGGCTGGACCTTCAGGGGGTGAGCGAATCATTATGTGGCACTGGGACCAAGGGCACCTTCCTTATTTTCAGTTCGATTCGCTGCGTCAGATTTCTAGCTTCGTTCTGGCCAACGATTTCAAAGCGGCCGACCGAAGCAATCTGCTTGCCGCGACAGGCCTGTCCTTCGCAGCACCTGCCACGCACAGCCCTTGGCGCAATTACTCCCGAGTTTTAAAACTCTGTCTGCTCGTCAGTGAGGTGGGCAACAAGGCGGTCCCGACTGCCGTGGCGAAACTGCTGGCCCAGCCCGGTGCGGTGACCTCCGACGAATACTTCCATTTCCTTGCTCGCGTCTTCACCGAACCGTCGCCAGCGCTTGAAGGTTGGAGCCCGTCCCTGTCGTTTCGCTTCCCCCTCGCGTTCAGCCTAAAATACCTACTGACTAAAAGAGCGGTGGCGAAGGACCCCATTGCTGGCCTGGATGAAGTGATCGGTGCGTATCGTATTTCCGGCTTCACCGGAGACGAGGACGAAACCGGCTTCATAGGATTGCTGGGGTCAGTCGCGAAATACCAGCACTCTGGGGCTACTGCTCCGGATAATCTGAGACGACAAGCCCGAGAAAGTCTCAAAGTTCTATGCCAGATTTCCTATCTTCATCTAAGTGGATCGAACATCATTACTTCTCTGGACCCCGCAGACGCAGCAATCGTCTTCTCAGCGATGGACCAGATTGGCAGAACACCAGCTTTAGATGCACAATCCGAGATACGCCGACTGTCCGACATGTTTAAAGTGGGTAGCACGGATGACTTCTTTGAATATCCGAACACCGTTGTAAACGACGTGCTGGAGAGCGGCTTCGCAGAGGGCACTAAAGTCAAAAAGACCCACATTACAATTGAGCGCAACAGCAACCTCCGGGTCGCTTTCTTTGCTGCCCGACCTGGGGCTGTTTGCGACGTGTGCGAACTCGATACGGCTGCCACTTACCCATGGACCGACCGCATTCTCGACCTGCACCATTTACTCCCGCTTTCCTCTGGGACGCGCGTCGAAGCGTCTGGAACAACTTTCGCCGATCTTGTCCCTCTATGCCCAAATTGTCATCGCGCAATACACAGGTATTATGATCGTTGGCTGAAGGACAGTAAGAAGAAAGATTTTGCCGATGTAGCCGAGGCGAAGGCACTCTACAACAAGGCGCGAACAGATTTCGGGGGACCCGTCTATGCTTGAACGTGTGTTTAACTTAGCCCCTGAGCCGCTGACCTTTTGTGAGCAGAGGCGATTGCTTACCAAAGCGGAAAGGACCGGGGTCCCGCTGGTGGAAGTGCTCCGCTCCGAGGGTTGGACCTATGACGATCTGATCTACGAAAACTCTAGAACAAAGCAGTGGGAAGGAACGCCAGCGCTAACGCTTGCTGAGGTGCGGAGCCGTTGTGCAGGCATTCCGTATGTCAGCTTTTTCACTGGCTGCGGAGGGATGGACCTTGGCTTTGAAGCCGCAGGATTTCGGCACGTCGCCGCTTTCGAGATCAATGAGATATTCTGTAAGACGCTCCGGCGAAATCGCCCCGAGTGGAAGGTATTCGGTCCGCCGTCGCACCTGGGCGACGTGTCTGATTTCGAGTCTACGACAACAGAGCTTAGCGAACTGATTGCGGCGCCATTTGAAGGTATCTTCGTTGGCGGGCCACCGTGTCAGCCCTTTTCTATTGCGGCGAACCAGCGTTTTGCGAAATGGGGCAACAATTTCAAGCGCACCGGATTTCAGCATGAAGAAAATGGTAACTTGTTGTTCGATTACGTGCGCCTGATCGCACACTTCCGGCCCCTTGCCTTTGTGATTGAGAACGTTCCAGGCTTGCGTGATTTGGACGGCGGCGAGCAGCTTGCGGCTGCCATCGATCAGCTAAAGGGCTGCGGTTATAACATCGAAGAACCTTTTGTGCTGGACGCTGCTCATTTCAGAGTTCCGCAACAGCGCTTGCGTTTGTTCGTGGTCGGGTCGCGCCAGCCGGGAGATTACCGGCGTCCGCGTCCACATAGCCGGCCAGTTGGCGCGGGCAGTGTTCTCGACGCGAGATCACCAAAGGCTCCCAACTGTGAAACGCGCGAGCATAAAGCAGAGTCAATCGTCCGATACATGAAGATGGCCTATGGTCAGAGGGAGCCGTTGGGCCGCGTAGATCGGTTAGACCCTACACTGCCTTCCAAGACGGTCATTGCCGGAGGAACGAACGGTGGGGGGCGCTCGCACCTGCACCCGGAGATTCCTCGGACGCTGAGCGTCCGTGAGTGCGCTCGACTTCAGACCTTCCCCGATGATTTTGTATTCGTTGGCCCAACGGCGCGCCAGTTCACCCAGGTCGGGAACGCTGTCCCCCCAGTTTTAGCGGCGCAGCTCGCGGCGAGTATCCGCCAGAGTTATTTCTGACGCCGACGCGCCAAGGAACGCGCTCATGGTGTCTAGCAACTCCTGGTGAGCGGCCGTCTCACACTCCCAAATGGTGAGCACGCGCCAGCCCGCAGCCTCAAGAAGGGACAGGCATTTGGCGTCACGGTCTGCGTTACCCCGCAGCTTCGCATTCCAGTAGAGACGGTTCGTCTTCGGTTCACGTCGGCCCTTGGGGCAATCGTGTCGGTGCCAGAAGCATCCGTGAACGAAGATCACGGCCCGGTGCCTGGGCAGCACCAGGTCTGGGTGCCCTGGCAAGTCGCGGCGGTGAAGGCGAAAACGGTAGCCGAGTTCGTGAATCAGACGCCTCACGACCATCTCCGGCTTGGTGTCCTTGCCCCGGATCAGCGCCATTCGCTTGGACCGTTCGGAAGGCGACAGTGAGTCGGACATGGCAGGGGCGAACTCTCGCGAGGTCGTGGTATAGCACCGCCGGAGGGCAATTGATGCTCCTGAAGTGGATCGCACGGCGTCGTGCGCTTCGGCGGGCGTGGCAGGCGGACGCTCGCGACCTGATACTAAGGGATGAAGCGAACGCCTATCATGCATTGCCGAGTCAACAATCTCTTACTCCTTTGCCGCGAGTTGAGTGGACTACTTGCTCAGTGGCGAGCACTTGATCGGCGCATGGCTCCGCAACTTTTGGGGTCGCAGGGGCAGCGAGGGCGTTGTTTGCTCGCCGGCTGCCCTCCCCACACACTCGGCGACGAGGGGAGAGTGGGACAATCAGTCTATGTTAAAAAGGTCTGCTCGGCTCGCAAACCTCTGGCACCGACAGGTTCGGTGTCAGAGGTGCAGCATGGGTTTACGCAACCGACAGCACCGCTGGAACTCATACCACCTCCGTTAGCCCAAATCACTTAACCGCAACGAACCGGGCTGGTCCTCGGCGGTAGCGGCATCGACCCGAAGGGAGGACGGAGACAACGATCAGCAGGCCCTGCTCCCGCTACTTGGGGAGCGATTATCGATCAGCTCTCGCCGTGTATTTACTGGTCGGCGGCCCATGTATGACCGGCGGACCAGTTCGGGCACTTCGCATGTAATCAAGATCGGCTGTCGGTGAGTGACGAACGGCGCATTATCAGATCACATCATCGGGCCAAGTCAGTCAGCGGCTTGCACGCGACGAGAGCTGCCGCAATCAGGGCAGCGGCCTCGGGGTTCCGAAGCTCAGGACACCGCTCGTGCGGGAAGCGCACTCCTACTTGGAACTCGTAGTTCGCTCCCTCCTTCTGCAGGAATGAGCCAAATCCCGCAGAGAGCCATCGGGGCTGCCTCTTGGGAGGGCCGCCGGGAACTGCTGTCCGCAGGTCAAACTCGATCATTGCGTCCCCGACCGGAGGACCGCTGCGTGTCATCCATCGCCTTTGCTGGCCCCTGAAGACCGGGACTGCGCCCGTGCAACCGTCCAGGACGGGGGACAGATTAGCGACGATCTGTTCGATAAGCGCCTGAAAGCCTGCCGGGCCAAGCCGGACCAGCTCCTTCCGGGTCTCAACGTTCACGGCATTTGGGACAGTGACCATCGCTTCTGTCAGTGTCGAAGCCACTCCCAGCGTCAGGTGGATGCCCTCGGAGAACTTGTCTGAGGGGGTTTTGGTTTTAATGGCGAGGACATCCCAAACACGGTCGGCTTTGCTGCCCTTGATCGCCCCGCGTCCGAGAAACGAGGGATCAACGCCGATCTGCTCGACAAGGTCCGTGCTCCCGCGCAGCTGGCCCATGAGGAGGCCCAGGACCCGTTTTCCTTCAAGGTAGTTGAACGGATGATCAGGTCCGAATGGGATGCCAGAAAACATCGTCAACGTGCCCTCCACGAACTGCCCGGTGCCTATCAACTTCGCTTCAGCGACCTCCAGATAGGCGGCTGCGTGTTTCGCCCACGGATGATCTGAGCCCTGCGTTCGGAGCCATGCGTAGATTGTTCGCCATTCGAGAAAAACGGCATCGAGTGGCGGGGTGGTCGGCTGGTGCGGTGCAATGGCGACAGCCGTGATTGCATCAAAGCCAAGCCGCTCGGCAGTGCGTCTGTGATGCCTGAGCTGGTCGGAGCGCAATTCCGTCAGAACCTTGCACTCAATGAAAACGCACCACCCATCATCATTGAAGATCCAGCCGTCCGGGATCCCACGCTGCTCTGCTTCGATCTCAGACGGTTCAAGTTCGCCAGGATATTGCTGCGCCAGAACTGAAAGACTCGCTGGGGCATCAGGGAGCTTCACTCCGATAACTTCTTGCAGGAACCGACCCAGCAATGTGCGGTCCTCATTGAGAGCCGTCATGAATGCATGCGTGATGCGGTTCTCGGGCTGGGAGTATTGGTCGAAGATGTTCCTCAACCCAGGCTCCCCAGTGGCGGTTTCACAGCTGGCGATGTAGCATGGGGGAACATCATTGCGATTTGTTCAAAAGTGATGCTCGTCCCGAACTTCGGGATGTGCCGCGAGTAAGCTGTGGTCCTCAAAGCACTGAAAAGGAGGACCGTGGCGGCATCCGCATGCGGGACTACACTGTTCGGTGCAGAACTGGCCCAGCACTTCGCTCGAAGGGCATAGTTTGTGGCTTGGTCTTTGTGGTTCGGAAACTTGTCAGCAGGCTGCTTGACCTCAATATGCAGACCAAAGCGCATACCCGTCACCGCCTCGAAGACTGCGAGGATATCTGTTTCCTGCCCACTGCAGCCCTGACAGCGGCACTTTTCGGTGAAATGTGATCGCCACCAAGTCTCAGATGTGCCGCTCCGCTGCGCTTGCATTGCATCGTGCAGCAGACGTGCCTTGTCTGCGAAGACCGCGAACTTGGTTTGGGCGAGCACCCACGTTCGGAACGCGGCGTCCTCCACTAAGGCCCGGGCGAACGGTTCGGCATACGTGAACTCTACTGATCCATACCGCATCCGGCCGCGCCCCATTCCTTCTGAACTGCGTGTCTCATCGATGCAATCCGGATACCGCAGGCTGCCACGAACGGGAGGCATCCAGACCAGTATCGTGGTGAGCGTCCAGTTGAGCAATGAAACCGTTCAACACGCGGTGGAGTGTCTGGTCCCCCGCCTCAATGATTCTGAGCTGACCTTGGATTGCTATAAGTTGAGACCGGAGCGTGGCCCACGAGATCACAGCCAAGCGCATTCGATCCAAAACGCTGCCCACGACTTCCTGCTGCTGAGCAAAAAGGTCGGCAATTCGACGGGGCAGTTCTAACTCCCGATTAAGGAACCGGCGGTCGATTGTGGGGCCTTGAAGGCCACACTTCGTCCAGTGGAGAGCGACTGTTTCCTCTGGCACAATGAACAGGAGGCCGAGCTCCTTCTTCGGGCCAGAAACCATTTCTTCCCACGCCAGCAGCGCAGCGTATTTTGCAATTTGTGCGGCGGAGCTCGGCGCTTTCAGTTTCAACTCAATCGCCACGGCAGAAGCATTGCTGACGAAAAACCCGTCCTGCTGAGCGACGTTCGCGTTCTTCCCCCAGCCATAACGCTCACCCGCTTCTCGACCGATTACCGTGAATGGACCTTCGTCATGGATGCCGAGATGCGACAGAAACGTGGCTCGGATAACGTCATCAGCGACCACGGAGAATGTGAGGTTGAACACGTGATTCAAGACCTCCTCGCTGGAATGCAGGCGGTCCACAAGGGAACTAAGTGTGTCCTTGCGAACGTAGAGAGACCTGCCATTCTCCGCGTAGGATTCTGGCACGCTGATCCTGCCGCCACCGCGTATCCAGCTATCCTTTGGGATTGACTCAAGGCCAATGTATCGCGGCGTCCAATAGTATTGCTCTGCGATATCCCAGTATGCACGATTCAGAGACATGTTAGGGCCGTAAGGTCAGCGACGCCGCGTGGCACGGGGCGGGACCGTGGCAGCCCTACGCCTAAAACTCCGTGAACGAGCTTCGCAAACGGGAACGGACCGGCACGCAGAGCCGCAGGGAGGCGCTGTCCCCGCCTGCTATTTCGCGCCAATTTAAGCAAGTGAGTGTGCGCCGGCGCAGGACGAAGGCACTGAACATTGGTGAAGCCGTTCTTGCTGCGGGGAGAGATCGAAGGACGCCTTGGCATACGCTCTAGCGCGATACCTCACGCCCGTTCCTCGCGTCAGGAAACACGCCGAATCGCCGCTAAGGCATTTTTGGGATACGGCCCCTATGTTGGGGACGTGAGTGCCGAGACGTTCATAGAGCCTGAGAGCTTATTAGCTGTCCAGGGTGGAACGCTGTTCTACCCATCAGCCGGTTCAGACTATGGCGACTTCCTGACGCTATTCCATCCATATTTGGAGTCATTTGTTTTCGCTGACTTGTATTATAATTTTTCGTCTAATCTCAATCGGTTCCGTCGATGGTCCGATTGCGGGCTGATTGAAAGCCAAATAGTGGGTAACGCCAAGGCTAGAGTCGAGAGGCGTCGAACTGATTCAGGCCGCACCTATCGGTTTGTTGAACCCGCCTATCTGATTGATGTCTATGCGTCTTCTAAAACAAAGCGGAGATTTTCAGTTACGTTTCGGCGTGGATTTGGGCAATACGCCTTGCGGGAATTTGCACCGGAGTCGGTGAACGTCTTTGTGCATCGCGGTGACAGCACGGGCGAAGGAGGATCCAACGTCTTCTATCTGTCTAACAAGTGGAGTCACATCGAACCTTGCGGATTTCTCTTTGATAAACTGTCCACCAAGCTGGTGCGAAATGCAATAGTCATTAGCGACGGATCGAATACGCAGATCCCATTTCTAAAAGAGCGGTTTGGTGCTACGGGTGCAGAAGCATATCAGTTTCTTAGATCAGAGACTTTCTACTTTGCCGATCGAAGTTTTCGTTGCGCTGGTTATTTGCGTTCACGTTATCAACCGACGCTCGTTTGGGCAGTTGAGCAACGCTAACCGTTGCTACCCTTGTCGTGGCGCATCTAGGCCCAGCTCCCGACTACATGGGTGAGCAATTCGTGGATCAGCTCCCGCCCGTATCTTCAAAGACTGGCTGTCCCTGCCCCTCCTCCGACTCACGGCTGCTGAGAGTTGTGGACGAGAGCTCTAGGCCGCGATGACCCGAGCACCCATCATCACAAGGCGAGGTCGGTGGTCTTCGATGAAACTGAGCCGATCTCTAGCCGATTTTCAAGGCTGTCGCGCTCCTGCGTGTTCCAAATCACCTTACAAGTGAAGGATTTCGACATCAGTCCAGCGTTCCCGCAGGTATTCAGCCACGAGACGGCGGTGACAATGATGCGGCTGATCCTCACTGCACAGCAAACACGCGCCATCAAGTTCGGCTCGGTCAATTTCCTCGATACGCCGCTTCCGCATGAGGTCGAGAAACTTAGCCTCGTATGTAGACCAAGACCCTCGTTCCTTCTTCAATTGAGCCAGCATATCCTGGGTTGGTGCCAGCTGAGGCAAGTGCCGGTAAGGTATTCCGGCGAGCTCGGAGGCGAACCATTGAATGTCATCTCGCTTGGCAAAGCCTGCGAGCTGCGAGACATTGTTAAGTCGAACATCGGCCAGGAGTCTGGCACCGCTGCCGCGCAGCCGCTCGAAAAAGTGCCTAGCTGTCGTTTTTGTAAAGCCAATCGTGTAAATCTTCATTCGTCCTACACTACGTCTGGCTTGCTGTAGGCAATTCGCTGCTCCTGCTCTCGATATGCTCGGTCCCAGAGTTCCGCTCGCGTGAGGAACAGGTCGTTGGGGTCAATGCGCAGTTCCTGCATCAGACGGCCAAGGGCCTCATCGTGGGTCTCCACCGTGCCATTGTCTAGAATGTGCTCGACCTCTACGCCGCGCTTCACCAGTTCCCGTGCGACAAGGATCGTGCGATGACAGGTGATAGGATCCCGTTCGGCGCACATCAGCGCTGTCCGGTGCGTCTGCGCCCCGGCTATAATCCGCCCGATACCCTCTTGGAACAGCGCGCTCATCGCGAGGCGCTCGTATATCACCTGTCCGGCATTGTAGTGGCATGGATCGTCTGACCTTGCACCCAACTCTTTGCCGAGGAAGACATAAGCGACGCCGGCCTGCTTGAGCACTGCCTTTAGAGGCTCGCGGTTAAACTGCGGGCTGTAGCGGCTGAACGGAGACGAGCGGACATCAGCGACGGCGTTGACTCCATACCGGCGGAGCAATTCCAGGAAGTGCTCAATCGAGTGGGTTGAGTGCCCGATCGTCCTGACTTTGCTCATCCGAGCCTCTCGCGCGTAATGATCGCGGCGACGAGCTTAGAGACGTGCCTAGTTCCGTCCTGCCACTCATATGGCTCGGCAAGCGAGCAACACAATAAGGCGTGCCCGACGGCGTGCTCGCCAAGCTGATGATTAAAGTGCTCAGGGTCAGTGACTGTGAGCCGGTATTGGATACCGTGGTAACTGAAGCACGCCCTGGTTCTCAGTTTTACGTCACGGTATCCTTCGTTTGCACAAAACACTATCAGATCGTTCACCTCGATCATGCACAGTGAGAAGTTGAACGTATCAGCCTGCGCCTCGGTCAAATCGTCATGTGCGCCGTGTGCTGAGGAGCGACCGCGACCCCAGAGGCTCGCGGGCTGATCCGCCATCGCAAGCGCTTGGTCAAAGTCGAACGTGCGGATCCGCTGCCAGTGCTGCTTACGATGCTCATGATTTTCCGTTTGGTAACCGTGCCTGACGTGTGCGCCGAGCGACATAGTCAACACGTCGCCGACTTTGGCCGGGTCACCTCGGCCCACAACGCGAAAGTAGGCGGGGATCGCACTCCCATTTTCGTTGCAGACTGGCCTGATCCACTGCCCGGTATCCACGTCCTTTCCAGCATAGCAAAACCCGCCGTGTTTGATGGATGCCGCAAGGCAGGCCACCGACCTCATGGGCATCTCAGCACCCTACCTTTTTACAGCAGCTAAGACAGATTGATCATTTTTGTGCGGCGCCAGCTCGCGGGCTCACCTGATACGCCAAGCTGCCCGGTCGGATCGTCAATTTGATAGAATGTAGAGGCGGGCCTATTCCGCCTCGGGCACAAGACCGGTGCAGAAGGTAGGTCCTTGCAGACAGGCGATACCGGGAGTCGAGCACTGCACGTCGGCCTCACTGCGCATGCAGATGATACAGCCGTTTGAAACACTTTGGCACTGTGGATTAGCCGCTAGGAAGCCGAGAGGTGACTCTGGCGGAGGCTGAAAGCCAGTGTTGGCGTGCCGTTGGCGGAACTGACCACGCAGGGTCTCGGCAGCACTTTGTTCTGTTGCGACCCAGAGGAGCAGCAGAATTGCTGACGTGCGCCGAACGATGCCTCCCTTCAACAAAGCTCGCACTTGGCTCCGCAAACTAGCTGGCTGCATGTCAGCTAAGGCCTCCCTGCCGGACGGGTAACCAAACAAAGTTAACGGTTTGAGCCCCCTCCTCGCGCGTAGTGGGCGGCGAGGCAGAACGTCCCTCCGGAGCCGCCGCAGATCCCGGCACCATGTCGTGCTCCGCTGGGTGGCTTCGCGGTAAGCTCAAAGGCACAGGTGCTGGTGCCTGGGGCAAATGCGAATAGTAGGTAGGCACCTGCGCAGAAGCGGGAAGTTGGAATGAGCGCCCCATGACCCAAACCAGCATCATCGGGTTTGATTCGGCTTGGACCGATCATCCTAGGAGGCCGGGCGCGGTATGCGCTATCAGGATCGATGCAGCGGGTCACCGCTCGTTCGTCGAGCCTCAACTCGCCTCGTTCGACCGTGCCCTCGACTTCATAGAACGGGAGAAAACGCTCAGCTCTCGCTGTTTGGTTGCGCTTGACCAGCCGACCATCGTCCCGAACTCAACTGGTATGCGCCCCGTAGACCGTATCGCTGCCTCGCTCATCTCGTGGCTAGGCGGCGGGGTGCAACCTGCAAACCGTTCCAAGATCGGTATGTTCGATGACGCCGCCCCAATCTGGCGCTTTAAGGAGCGTCTCCACGCTGTCGAAGACCCGGAACGGGCGCGCGGGGCGGCAGCGGGCCTTTTCTTGATCGAGGTGTTTCCCGCCTTGGCACTGCCGAGCTTCGAGCCTGCTCATTTCGGGCGACTCCTCGGTGCACGTTATAACCCGGCGCGGCGAAGGACCTTTAGGCAAGCTGACTGGATCAGCGTTGCCGAAGCACTTGGTAGGAAGGGTGCCGCTGAGGAGATCGTCGGTATGGCTGACTGGGCCGCCCCGGCAGCATCTAAGGAACCGCGAAAAAGCGACCAAGACATGCTTGATGCCGTTGTGTGCGCCTTGACGGGCTATTGGTGGCTGTTCAAGCCACCGCTCGATTCCGTGATGATCGGTGATTTACGAACTGGCTATATGATCGCCCCGGCCTCTACCGATGTCAGACAGCGCCTCGACAGGGCAAAGACAACGTGACCGTGCTCCCGTTGAACGAAGAACGAGGGCCGTTGCGAGACAGTCTAGTGGCCAACTTCGAAGCAGCCGCAAACCTGCTGTTAGCGGAGTGGCAACTGTATCAAACTCAAGTGCTGCGCCTTGAGGGCTTTATGGCAGTTGGGAAGACAGGGCTGGCAAAGGTGGTTGCGAACCGGACCGGCGCTCGCCGCATTCAGACGGATGAATTTGCGTTCCGGCCACAACCGCCGAAACGGCGCCAATATGAAGACGCAATTGACCTCGTTCAACTTCGGGGTGAGGCCGCGTCCGCGTTATCTACGTCCGATCGTGTGATTTTTGAGGGGGTCTGTCTTGAGGCACTGCTGCCCTCGTCTCAATTTGGACGGGGGCTTCGCGCATATTTGAAGCGGGTCTCAGTGCCGGTGCTGGACCAGTCTCTCTGGTATGATGGCTTAGAACTAGAGGCGAGACCCTTTACGAGGCGATGGCTGCAAAGGTCGATCCTCGTGTATCATCGAGACTACCGCCCGCACGAGCTAAGCGACATCTGTATCGCGATCCCAGAGCCTCGCGAATAGCAAACCGCGCCAGAGTTGACCTAACTACGGCACGCTAGCAAGTCGGAACGTCCGGGTTCAGACAACCTATTTGTGACAGGGTAGCGTCAAGCCTACACCTCGAAGTGACACTGATTGCCCAGCACTGCCCGCACTTCCTCGTCCACTGCTCGGCGGTTCTGGTCCGCTGCAGCCGCGCGACAGGGCTTTGAGCCTGAACGCGCGATGGGGGAGCACTCCAGCCGTGCCCAGTAAACGCGCATGCACAGAACTCAAGAATTTAGCTCACTTGCCTTGGCTGTTGCCCGGCAATGAGTTAGCGTGAACAGAAGCCATGAACAAATCTGCGCCCCCTCCCCGCTCGTTTGGTTATGCTCGCGTCAGCACTGTGGGGCAGACACTTGAGGTGCAACTGGAGCAGCTCGTTGCGGCAGGCTGCGCCACGATCTTCAAGGAAAAGGTCAGCGGGGCGAGAGCCGACCGCCGTGAACTGGGCAAGCTCGTGAAGCTGCTTCAGCCTGGTGATGAGGTCGTGGTCACACGCATAGACCGGCTGGCCCGATCTACCTTTGACCTGTTCAGCATCGTGAAGGAGATCGTAGACGCTGGTGCGCGGTTCAGATCCTTGGCTCAGCCCTGGGCGGACACGAACGATAGCACGGGCCGACTCATGCTCGCCGTGCTCGGCGGCCTCGCCGACGTTGAGCGTGACCTTATCAGGGTTCGGACGGCGGAAGGCCGCGCCCGGGCAAAGGCGCGAGGCGTGAAGATGGGCCGCAAGTTGATACTCACGGCTAACCAACGCCGGGAGGTGCTGGAGCGCAAAGCTGCTGGCGAGCCAAACACGCAAATTGCCCGAAGCTACAACGTCAGCCATATGACGATCAGCAGGGTCCGTTCGTGACGCACTGCCGCGGTTTCTTGCTCCGCTGACCGCCAGCCCATGCTTTGCTCGCTTCGCGGTCTGAGCGGTTGCGGCAAGCGCAGTCGTGCTTCGGCATGCAAGGCACTTGGCGACAGCGGTCGCGCCACAAGCTTCCAGTAAGAGAGCCTGCCCGCGTTCGATCGTCTGCGAGCGCTACAGCTGCTTGGCCAGAGCGCCCACATTACCGAACTTTGACTTTGGGGGCTACGAGAGACGGTGCCGGCAACCTCAGCAGTGCGGCCCAATCGGTCTCGATCCGCCGATCCGACTGAACTGTGGCAATCGGTGAGCGTGAGCTTCACCGTTGGATAGTAGAACTTCCGGGTGGTCGGGTTTCGACAACGGGCGTTCGGGATCTAAGAACATTGTCTCGTGAAGAGTTGGCTGCCTGCACTCCACTGCGCGAGCACCATTCACCAACTAAGCAAAATTAAGGAGGAGTTTACGGCAGCCGCCACCGAATATGGCTACGCTCGCATGAGAGCAAGGATTCGGCCCGGCTCGTCCGGGTTGGGCCGGTGGCCAGGGGGATACCGTTAGAATGGTCGATCTGAATCGGTTCTCTGACACGGGATCGTCCGCGACGGACAACATCACCCGGGACAGCACTCCGACGCTGACCGGCACGGCGGAGGCTGGCGCAACAGTCACCATCCGGGACGGAACCACCGTGCTTGGCACGGCGCTGGCCAGCAGCACTGGGGCGTGGTCGTTCACCACACCGACGCTGAGCAACGGCGCCCACAGCCTTACGGCTCGGGCCACCGACAAGGCCGGCAATATCTCATCTGCAGGCTCGCTGGCCGTCACGATCGATACGGTAGCGCCCGCCCGCCCTACGCTGGACCTTACTGCGGGCTCTGACACGGGATCGTCCGCGACGGACAACATCACCCGGGACAGCACTCCGACGCTGACCGGCACGGCGGAGGCTGGCGCAACAGTCACCATCCGGGACGGAACCA
>JAESFL010000288.1_pt1 | contig 42211 bp, 41 predicted proteins | sample 9269401 | NCBI WGS metagenome assembly JAESFL01 (sample SAMN14506025, study PRJNA617098) | algae metagenome | isolation source: Gloeocapsa sp. UFS-A4-WI-NPMV-4B04 and co-occurring heterotrophs from desert... | place: USA: Utah | collected 2006-10-01 | reverse complement strand
CGACAGTTCGATCTTCGGTTGGGGCAGAGACATTTTGGCCCTCTTTCAGACGGAAACTAGGCGCTAGAAGCGCCCTCTTCCGTTACTTAAGAGGCCAAATCCTCAACAAATCGTTAAAATTTCTCCTTTTCCGACCTGATTACGGGTATTTTTGACGAGTCATTCCTGCAGTGCAAACCTGAGAAAGGCCTAAGTTTAGAGTTTGCCAGAACCAAGCCAGAGAGTTTAATCCCTGAGCTCACTCCGCCCTTACATCTTCTCAGCTGAGAATCCGCCTTAGCACAACGGGTGTTCGGCGTCCTTGAAGCAGCTTGATGCACCAAGATAGCGAACGTTAAGAACGAGGCTCGCTGAGCACTGTGACTTCTCATCTGAGAACTTTCGAACGAATAGCTTTCTCCTTTCACTCACGAGGTCAGTGAGGTGTGCACGTAGGTCGCTAGTATCTTCTCAGGTGAGAGAAATCGGGGTGCAACCCGGCTGTAATTGGTAGATGCGCCTCGCGATCTTCTTTGTTCGAGTTTAGCGGGGTCAGAGCCGATACCAGGTAGGTCTTCTCAGCTGAGAAGTCTTAACCGTGGCACTGACTGTTCCTTGGCCAAAGGTCCGAACTACTAACCTATCACCCTATTCTGGCGGTTCTCAGCTGAGAAGTAAGCCCGAGGCAGGAATCATTTAGTTATCGATCTTGGCAGGCGTACCTGAGGATTCTCCTGCTCGTTATTATAGTCAGCCGTCTTCTGAACGGGTCTTTGGGTCGACTAGCGCATCAGGTCTCCCAGCCGGATCCCGTCGCGGCCCGCCTGTGTCATCAATCCAGAACTGAGACCATGGGCGCTGAAATGCGCTAGATCCTCCCCAAGCATCCGGCAGCGCTTTTATGGAATGCGGTTGACCGGTTAACGAGTGAGCGGGTTTACCCGGTGGAGCCGACCTTTCGGACTTCGCGGAAGATCGGCCCTGCCCTGCCCTGCTCGTCATTGTGCGACATACATCGATGAGAACCTCGGGCATCGCCTAAAATGCTTGATATTTGGTCTCTTTGATCGAACAGATCCAGGCGTGCCCCTCTCGAATACTCAGTCGACCCTATCCTTGTCTTACCTTTACGGCAGTGCAGCTCCAGACGGAGTCCTCATATCTTGTCGTAAATCTATCAATGGTCTAAAATTGTTCTTCGCGCAGTGACTTTCTATTGGGATTGGACCGCGTTAGGCACGAAGCGATACTGGAGCATGCCTGACGATGGGATCAAATATCTGGTGCTTGACCGCCGCGACCCAGACGTCAACACGACCCAGTTCTATGTCCTATCCACTGAGGCGAGCCCGTTCGGCGACGCGGCGCTGATCCGGGATGAGCCGGATCGGCACCGCCGACAGCGCAAGCTCGGGTTGCATGCGAGGAAGGGAAGGGTCACCGAGTTCCTCAAGCTTTGGCTGCGCCGCAAACAACGCCGCGGCTATGTGGTTCGGCACCGTTCCCTTGAACACCCTTCACAGGGCACAAACACAGCCCTTGAGCGTTGGAGTATTTGACAACACCCCTTCTTGTTGGCATAAACTCCAACATGAAGGCTGAACTCCTGCTCCGTGAGCGCCACCAGACTGCGGACAACGCTTTCGTCGAACTGCGCGTCTGGCGGGTCCCACACCCGGTGCGCGGGTCGGAGCACGAGTACAAGTACGCGCTGGCCTATGTCGTGAAGGGCATTTGCGTGCTTCGCTACGACAACGAAGCCGGGAAGGGCGATCACAAGCACGTCGGACCGATTGAGACCGGCTACCGCTTCACCACCCCAGCCCAGCTGCTCGCTGACTTCTGGCGCGACGTCGACCAATGGAGGCCCGAATGACTACAGTGACCCTTTCCGTCGCATCTCGTGAGGACGTAACCCGGCGCGCGCTTGCCGCCTTCGGGGGCGAGGCTCAGGGCGCGCATATCTCGTTCGCTTCCGTCGAACTCCTCTGGCAGACGCTGACGAAGAAGCGCTGGGAGATCCTCAAGGTCATGACAGGGCAGGGCCCTCTAAGAATCCGCGAGATCGCCCGCCGCGTCGATCGTGACGTGAAGGCCGTGCACGGGGACGTTCATGCTCTTCTCGAGGCGGGCGTCATCGACAGGACGGGCGAGGGACTGGTCGTGTTTCCCTACGACGCCGTTCACGTCGACTTTATGCTAAAGGCTGCTTGAACCGAGTGAAGAACTGGCGACGCCGGCGCGATCGGGGCTCGCGGAGCCTCCTGGATCGGCCGGCGTCGGGCCTCAAGATCGCAGCAGTCCAGCGGACGAAACCGAGAGAGACCGACGATCACGTTACGCCCTTTACGTCCAAGGGAAAGTCCTCCGGAAGTGTGAGGAGTCTGCTAATTTATCTCTTCGTCCGCGCCGCCTTGATCATCTTCGCCTACGCGGTGAGCTTCGTCCCACCAGGCGGGCTGAAGCGGGGATGTCAGCTCTCGCCCTGAGCTTCTGGCGGGAGCGCAAGCCCGTGCTTCTTCGCCCTGTCGAGTTGCTTCTTCACTGAGGAGGCTGACCATGTGAGGCCGCCACGTGGCGTCCGCTCCCGCATGCGCTCGAGTTGCGCCCCGATGTCCCGTAACGAGAGGCCTGGGTCGGCCATGGCGATGCCGGCGATCAGCGTCATGAGCCGGTCCTCCGGGTTCTTGCGTGGGGCAGGGCGGAGGAGGGCAGGGTCTGCCATGTGCTGCGACACGAGCCTGCCGACGGCCCGCCGCAGCCGGGCCACGGTCCAGGATTGCCCATTGTGTGCGAGTGCGCGGATAACATCCTCCCATGGGTGCTGCGGGCGCATGCGGCGGACTGTGGGCATCCATCGAGCCGCGCCGGCAATCAGATCGTCCAAGTAGACCTCCTCCCGGGCGAGGGCGATCTTCCGGATCGCCTCCGGCCGGCGCTCACGCATGCCCGGATTGCCCGGTTTTTTGCCCCGCGCCGTAGCGGCCTTGATCCCGGCCCGCGTGCGCTCCGAGATGAGGGACCGCTCGAGTTGCGCCACTGCACCCAGCACCTGCAAGGAAATATACCTTGCGGGGTCGAGGTGTCGATCGGATCGCGCAAAGACCGGAAATGCGCCTTTCTGGCCTCCAGCGTCTCGATCACCTCAAGAAGATGGCTCACCGAACGGGCTAGGCGATCGAGGCGCACCACCACCAGCACCTCACCCGGCTTGATCTCGCGGGTCAGTCGCGCCAGCACCGGCCTGGATCGGCTTGCGCCGGACCCATGCTCTTGGTGGATCTCGGCACAGCCGGCAGCTCGCAGTTCGTCGAGCTGAGCATCGTGCGCCTGATCCTCAGTTGACACGCGGGCGTAGCCGATCAAGCGAGCTTTCGAGAGGGGAGGAGCCATTAACCGGTTTCCGGAGCCATTTTGAGGCCCTTTGTACACTTTCGTTTGTTGCGAGCAACTGATCCTTTGCAAACGTTTCTCAAGTCATTTTGTTAACCAGCCGCAAAGGGGAGGGCTTCCCCAGGTCTTGCAAAAATGGCTTAAAAACAAAGAGCTTAGCGACTCGACTGCCGCTCAATGAGGATCCTGTCCGCGGCTGATCGAAGTGGAGCAGGTGACCATTTCAGCCCAATGCTGATGCAGTCTTGAGAGACCGCTTGAACTCATCCGCCACATCGTAGTGATTACTTGCTTTGCTTCCACTCCCGCAGCTATGCTGTTATTCATCAATAGCTTAGCTTACGCGGCAGCATCGTGGCTCCTAGGGCAGAGGGCTCAATCTCGACCTGGCTGGAGTCAATTGCGATCCCCATTCTCCGTTTTGACGCGCGATTGGAACGGGTTTGAGCATGAGACGACCCACACGCCGGGAGATTGCCGCACAGGACCGCCAGATGCTGGACCGGCAGGCGCAATTTCGCCTGGCGGCTGATGCCGTGACTGCCGCGCTCGCCGAGGTGCTTGAGGTCGAGGCGGTGGCGTTGATCGGCTCAGTGGCCCGGCCATTGTGGCGGGAGGTCCCGCGGTTTCAGCCGTTCCGACATTGGGGGATCTCAGTCTGGCACGAATGCAAGGATGTCGATCTGGCCGTGTGGCTCGATCGCCTGGACCGGCTCCAGACCCTCAATCGGGCCCGCAGCCTGGCCCTCCACCAGTTGTTCAAGGAAAAGCAGATCGGGGTGGCTCACCATCAGGTCGAGATCTTCGTTCTGCAAGGAGAGGTGAACGCCTATCGCGGCCGTCTCTGCTCCTTCTCGCAGTGCCCAAAGGGCAAGCGGGAATGCCTGGCCCCGGGGTGCGGACGGGATCCGTTCCTGCAGCAGCACGCCGGCTTTACCTTCTGGCCGGACGCGCTGGCGCCCGATAAAATCATGCACCTTTATGATCGGCGCCGCGGGATCCTGCGTCGTGCTTCGGAGACACCGGCCGAGGGACAGGACGATCTTGTCGCGACAGCGTGACGCTAAATGGGACGAGATGGGGTGCATAACGATCTGCGGCATTCATGGTGCCTCCTGTGCCGCCCCCCTTCAAGTGGCACCCGATCAGACGGAATGGCAGCGATGTGGACCGGATCGATACCGACTACCCCAGCGCTCCAACGCTTCCCATGAAGGGCCCTCAGCCGTATCCCAATGGGGACTGAAGCCCCTGCACAATGGGCGGCGCGGATGACATATTGCGGAGCTCGTTCAGCCATCATGCCACGGATCCAGTTGCGTCTCACCCCACGCGGGCACCTCCTGCTGGAGGAGGCGAACGATGCACCCATCCTGGATGACACAGTGGCAGCACGGCTGGCCAGTGCCTTTGGCCGTAGCCTCGGGTACGGGTTGTTGCAGCTTGGGGCGGGCGAGATCGGCCAATCCTTACCACCAGCCTTCATCTGGTGGCGCGATTTCGCCGTCCGCTATCTGGAGGCGGTCTGTCTTCATGGGTCGGGTGGGGCAGGAGAGGGACGGTCCGCCGCTTTCCTGTCCGCCATTGCCCTGCCGGCCGAGGCTGAACTCGCAACGCTCGTGCTGACGGCCCCGATGATGCCGGGGGCAGAATACCTGACCGCCGACATGCTGCGTGGGCTGTGGGTCAATCTCAGCACCGCGTTTACCGCCTCGTTCAGAGCAGCCGGCACTGATCTGCAGGCTTTCCTCAAGACGCTGAACCCGGCCTGGAACCTGATCGGCCGTGTCCACTTCAATCTGGCCGAGAACCGCCGCGACCCGGAATGGCCATTTGCCTTCCTGGCCACCTACACCACGCGCCTGTCGGCCCAGGCAAAGGCCCAGCATGTGCCGCTCGGTCAGGCCTTGCGCGAATACGCCGGCGCTGCCAATCGGGACAAGCTGTTGTCATTGCTGGTGCCGGTGCAGCGGGCGGCGGAGCACTTTGGCTGGCTCAAGCTCATGGTCGATACCGGAGAGATCTTTCATCCCGTACGCTGGAGCTCAGCGGAGGCCGCACGGCTCCTGAACAGCGTGCCCGACCTGGAAAGCGCCGGTGTAATTGTGCGCCTGCCCGCTCACTGGCGCGAAGGCCGCCCGTCCCGCCCGCAGGTCACCGCTACGGTTGGCGCCCGCCCGCCATCCGGGACAGGCCTTGACGCTCTGCTCGACTTCCACATGGACGTGACCCTGGAGGGTGAGCCGCTCACCGCAAAGGAGATGGCCACCTTGCTTGCTGGCACCGAGACCCTGGTGTTGCTGCGCGGCCAATGGGTCGAGATCGATCGTCCGCGTTTGGACCGCGCGATGCGCCGCTTCAAGGAGGTGCAGGACCTTGCCCAGCAGGAGGGGCTCACCTTTGCCGAGGCCATGCGCCTGTTGGCCGGCACTGAGGCCACCGGGGACGACGAGCCTGCCGTAGCTGCCGAGTGGTCGCAGATCACGGCCGGAGCGTGGCTGACGGAGACGCTGACGGCGCTGCGCAACCCTGACGGTGCAGGTGTTGATCCTGGCCCGGCCCTGAAGGGACGCTTGCGCCCGTACCAGAAGGCAGGTGTCGAATGGCTCCACCTCCTGAGTGGGCTTGGGCTGGGCGCCTGCCTGGCCGACGACATGGGGCTGGGCAAGACGATCCAGGTCCTGTCGCTACTGCTGATCCAGAAGCGAAAGGGAGCCGCGCGCAAGCCGAGCCTGTTGGTCGCTCCGGCCTCACTGCTGGCCAACTGGGCGGTGGAGATCGAGCGCTTCGCCCCCGGGCTGAACGCGAGGATCGCGCATCCCTCGGCAATGTCGGCCGAAGACCTCAAGCAGGTGACGGTAGAGGGTTTGTCCGGCATGGATCTGGTGATCACCAGCTATGGCTCGCTGCTGCGCCTACCGGTGCTGGGCCAAACGTCCTGGCACTTCGTCGTGCTGGACGAGGCGCAGGCGATCAAGAACCCCAATGCCAAGCAGACCCGGGCGGCCAAGGCCCTGCAGGCCGAGGCGCGCATCGCCCTGACCGGAACGCCGGTGGAAAACCACCTCGGCGACCTGTGGTCGATCTTCGACTTCATCAATCCCGGCCTGCTTGGGAGCGCGAAGGAGTTCGGCCGCACCACCAAGGCTTTGGCCGAGCGACCGCACAACCCCTACGGCCCGCTTCGGGATCTGGTCCGGCCCTACATCCTGCGGCGAATGAAGACCGACAAGACTGTCATCACCGACCTGCCGGACAAGACGGAGGTCAAGGCGCTGTGTCCATTAAGCCGCAAGCAAGCCGCCCTCTACGCCAAGACGGTGGCGGATCTGACTGAAGCCCTGCAGGATGCCGAGGGGATCCGGCGCAAGGGGATCGTGCTGGCGACACTGATGCGGCTGAAGCAGATCTGCAATCACCCCTCGCAGTGGCTGAACGATGGCAAGTGGGCCGAGGCGGACAGCGGCAAGTGGGCCCGCCTGCGCGAGATCGCCGAGGTGGTCGCCGCCCGCCAGGAGAAGATGCTGGTCTTCACCCAATTCCGCGAGATGACGGCGCCTCTGGCCGTGTATCTAGGCAGGATCTTCGGCCGGCCCGGGCTGGTCCTGCATGGCGATACCCCGGTCAAGGACCGCCGGGCACTGGTCCAGACCTTTCAGGAGGACGAGACGGTGCCGTTCTTCGTCCTGTCGTTGAAGGCCGGGGGCTCGGGGCTGACACTGACCGCCGCATCTCACGTCGTCCACTTCGACCGGTGGTGGAACCCGGCGGTGGAGAACCAGGCGACCGACCGCGCCTTCCGGATCGGCCAGAAGAACAACGTGCTGGTCCACAAATTTGTCTGCCAGGGTACAGTGGAGGAGAAGATCGACGCGCTGATCGAGGCGAAGAAGGGCTTGTCGGACGATCTGCTGGCTGGTGGAGACGAGATCAATCTCACCGAAATGAAGGACGAGGATCTCCTGCGGCTGGTGACCCTTGATCTGAAGTCGGTCATGGCGGAGTAAGGCGGATGACTCCTTGGTTCTATGAGGGATGGCCCCCCTACGTTCCGGTTGCGGAGCGTCGGAAGCAAGCCGCGCGCGAGATCGAGAAGCTGCGCAAGAAAGGGCACCCGGTCGCCCCCGTCATCCTTGAGGGGCGCACCATTGCCCGGACCTTCTGGGGCAAGGCGTGGTGCGATAACCTGGAGAGCTATCGCGATTTCGACAACCGCCTGCAGCGCGGCCGCAGCTATGTTCGCAATGGCGCGGTGATCGACCTTCAGATCTCGGCGCTGGAGATCACGGCGGTGGTGAGCGGATCGTCAATCTACAGGGTCAGCGTCAGCATCACGGCGCTGGGGCCAACGCTGTGGCGGTCGATCTGTAGGGATTGCGCCGGTGGCATCGATTCTCTGATCGAACTGCTGCAAGGCCGGTTTTCCAAGGGCGTGATGGAGCGGATCTGCCGCCAGGACAGAGGCCTGTTCCCCAAGCCGTCGGACATCCGGTTCTCGTGCACCTGCCCGGACGGAGCCTCGATGTGCAAGCACGTGGCCGCGGTGCTGTATGGCGTCGGCACCCGTCTTGATGAGGCTCCTGAGCTTCTGTTCCGCCTGCGTGCGGTAGACGAGAAGGACCTGGTGGCCGATCTTGATACGGCGCTGCCAATTTCCAATCGGCCGCTCGATACCGGGAAGGTCCTGGAGGCTGACGATCTCTCGGCCTTGTTTGGCTTGGACATGGCGGAACCCGGAGACGCTATCCCAAGCTCTGATGCTATGCCAGCGCCCCCCGAGCCGGTGGCCCGCGCTGGACCGAAGCGGACCAGCCCAAAAGGGGTCGGACGCAAGACAGTCGTTCGGTCCCGTCCGGCACCCGCCGCTCCAAAAAAAAACACGCACGCCGCACCGCCGGCACGGCAGACCTCCGGAACCGGCAAAGCCAGTAAGACGTCCCATTCCGGTGAGCCGACCACGCGAACTCAGCCCCTGAATGATTCCACGATCCCAAAGGCGTCCAGGAGAATCCGAGATTCCAAGGCCGTGGAACGCAAGGGTCAGCGGACAATACCGAAGCCGGAGATTGAACTAACCCCGGACGGGTTTGTGAAGTGGTGGAAATGACCCCGGGCCACAGGGAACCAGGAGCGCTTGGAGCTTCTGACCAAGGTGTGACATCCCCCTTCAAGCTTGGATCAGGGTGGCCGAATGCCCATATAAGCTGCATGCCGCACAAGGGTTCTTCGCCTCGCACCCTCGACCTGTTCGAGTACACGATAACTGTCCCATCGCCTCCGGCTGATCCGGCTCCTGTCCCGCCCAAGCCGCCTGAACTGGCCAACCTGTCCGACACACAACTGGCAGAACGCCTTGGTCAGTTGATGGAGGAGTTGCAGCGCCGTCTGAAGAAGGGCAGGGGCAGACGGCCGGAGCTGGAGGCGCCAGTTCAACAGGCCAGACGGTCCCTTGAACAGCTTGTGCCAAGACCCACAAGCCAAGCCAAACCCCCGAAGTCGAGCAAGGCCGCACTCACCCTACAGGAGGGGCAGCGTAAGGCAGTCCGTGCCGCGCTTCTGGCAGGCGTCGCCCCCACCCAGGTGGCGAAGCACTTTGGCCTGTCGCTGGCTGCCGTGCGTAAGGTGCTCGCAGAGGCTGCATAAGCCCGCAGGATGGCGGATCCTTCCGTTGCCAGTATCCTGTCCTCGGACCTATCGGCAGGAGGACACTTGTGGCGGACATCTATGATGTGGTGATCATCGGGGCAGGACATAACGGCCTCGTCTGCGCCTGCTATCTCGCCGCCGCCGGTCTGAAGGTAAAGGTGGTTGAGCAGCGCTCCGTCGTCGGAGGAGCCGCCGTGACGGAGGAGTTCCACCCCGGCTTCCGCAACTCGGTCGCGTCCTACACGGTCAGCCTGCTCAACCCTAAGATCATCCGCGACCTCGATCTGCCCCGCCACGGCTTGCGGATCGTTGAGCGCCGCCTGGCCAACTTCTTCCCGCTACCGGACGGGCAGTACCTCAAAACAGGCGAGGGGGTGACCCGCTCGGAAATTGCGCGCTTCAGCTCCCGTGATGCTGAGCGCTACGAGGCCTATGCGGCCGAGATCGACGCGATTGCAGACGTGCTGCGCGACCTCACCCTGCAGCAACCACCCAACCTCGTTGACAGTGGCTGGCGTGGGGCCCTGTTAGAGGGCTGGAAGGCGCTGAGCACCGGCAATCGCCTGCGCCGGCTCTCCATGGCCCAGCGGCGGGCGCTGCTCGACCTGTTCACCAAGTCCGCCGGTGATTATCTCGACAGCTGGTTCGAGACCGACTGCGTCAAGGCTGCCTTCGGCTTCGACTCCATCGTCGGCACCTTCGCCAGCCCTTACACGCCCAACACCGCTTATGTCCTGCTGCACCACGTCTTCGGTGAGGTGAACGGCAAAAAGGGCGCCTGGGGCCATGCCATCGGCGGCATGGGAGCTATCACCCAGGCGATGGCGAAAGCCGCCCGCGACCGGGGAGTGGAGATCGAGGTTGATGCCCCGGTCCGGGAGGTGATCGTCGAGAAGGGCAGGGCGGCCGGCGTCGTGCTCAAGGACGGCCGCTCCGTTCGAGCCCGAACGGTGGCTGGCAACGTTCACCCGAAGCTCCTCTTCGACCAGCTGGTGCCGGAGGAGGCGCTGCCGCCGGACTTTCTCGCCCGCATGCGGCGCTGGCGGTCAGGCTCCGGCACCTTCCGCATGAACGTGGCCCTCTCGGAGCTGCCGAGCTTTACCGCACTGCCCGGCCGCGAGCCTGCCGATCACCACACGGCCGGCATCATCATTGCCCCGTCGCTCACCTACATGGACCGTGCCTATGACGATGCCAAGCGCGAGGGCTGGAGCCAGGAGCCGATTGTCGAGATGCTGATCCCGTCCACCCTCGACGACACCCTGGCCCCGCGGGGCCAGCATGTGGCGAGCCTGTTCTGCCAGCACGTGCAGCCGGCCCTCTCTGATGGCCGCTCTTGGGACGATCACCGCGAAGAGGTGGCGGACCTGATGATCGCGACGGTGGATCGCTATGCTCCCGGCTTCAAGCAGAGCGTGGTTGGACGCCAGATCCTGAGCCCGCTCGATCTCGAGCGCACGTTCGGGCTGATCGGCGGCGACATCTTCCATGGGGCCCTCAGCCTGGATCAGCTGTTCAGCGCCCGGCCGATGCTGGGCCATGCTGACTACCGGTCGCCACTGGCAGGGCTGTACATGTGCGGCTCGGGGACCCATCCGGGCGGCGGCGTCACCGGCGCGCCAGGCCATAACGCGGCACGGGCAATCCTCGCAGATATTGGCCGACGCCGCTCCAGACGAGCCTGACGCGAGAGGTTCCGAGGTTCACCTCGACCACCTGCCATCTGCACCTGAGGCTTCCAAACCTTTCGGGCAGCTATTCCTGCGTGTCGAAGAACTCGGCCACTGTATGTTCTTCCGGATTGTCGCCCAAGCAGACGAAATCCAAGTAGTCTTCTGGGACCTCCTCAAGGCTTTTGATCACCCGAGGCTTCTTGTCCCCATCATAGTAAGGCAGCAGGCTCTCCTCATCGGACTCTCCGTGGTCCTCATATTCAAGGGCATGGAGCAGGCTGTCGACATCCTCGGCCAGGGCAAAGATCGCAGACGGCTCCCCGTGCGCTGTGACATTGAGACGGTACAGCTTCATGTGGTGCCAGCCCTCCTGCAGCTGTTCAGGTCATACGTTTGCCCAACAGAGAAGCGGATAGCGGTTATGTCCGGGTTAAGGGATCCCGAGCTCAGGCGAAGCATCAGCCCTGTGGGTTTAGGCGCGAGGATCGGTAGCCAGACAAGGTGTAAAGCTCGACCTCTGTCAGTCGCATACAAGGGTCGGGATCTGGATGCCGGTCTCACCTGAGGATATCCACGCGCCGATGGCTCCTGTGGCTTCTTCGATCTCGTGACGCTCAATCCAGACCCAAACCGCAAGATCGGCATCCATCGACCGGCGCGCCAGCCAGTAGCTTTCTGTCGGACAGCGGCTCACTTCCGGGTAGGGGCGCAGGAACTCAACCACCGCAGCGACCGCATCGCCGTACGCGCAAAAAACCTCCCCGATGCAGCCGCTGTCGAGCGGCTGCCCGGATCGTCCGACGAGTTGCCACCAGACACGGTAAACCATAGGGAGCATCCCAGCCTCATGCTGCCCAAGGTGCCATGCCTCGACGCCTTCTGAAAGAGGTTGATGCGGTGGGTGGCCGCGGCTGTTGCACCTGCCGTGTCAGGTGTCGTTGTCGCTGGTGAGCTGATCCGGCCGCAGCCCCTCGTCCGGCGGCCCGAAGCGGCGCAGCCGAACACCGGGTCCTTCCCCACCATCAGCATCAAGGAAGATCACGCCTTGATCCTCAAGAGCAACCCGGATGGCGGCCAAGGCAGCCTCGGACGCATGTGCCTCTCCCTCGGCTTCAGCCAGCTTGATCGTGTGGAGAGACAGGCACGCGCGCCCGGCCACTTCGGCTTGGGACAGGCCGAGGAGCGCCCGTGCGGCACGCAGCTGTGCGGGGGTGATGGGTTTCTCGTGCATCACGACCGTGCCTCTGGCTCAAGACCAATCCCACATACCCAAGCCATGCGCCCAGCGAAGATTATATGGCGCGTCGGAACCGGAGACGAGAGGACGGCTACGGGAAGGACTCAGGCCGCCTTTCGGTCCTGGCCGTGAGGTTTGACATAGACCAGCTGGAGAGCATGAGGAAATGTGGGGCAACGATGCTGCTCCTCACCCTAGCCGTCCTTGACGCTGCCGTAGAATGCGTTCGATCGCACCTTTCCGGATGGCCCTGTTACTGGCTGCCCCACATTTCCTCATGCTCTCCACAGCCGTTTAACGAAGCTACGCAGCCCATGGACTGAGTGCTTGCGGGAGAGGAGTTGGGCGATCGATCTGCATCGAAACCGTCATGATGACGATCCGCCGATGATGCTCGTCACTCACCTCAACGACGGTCTGGCACGCATCGCCGTTGGGCAGCTTGTGCGAGCCAATGTCGGCAGCTGTGCGTGCCGCCTCCCGCTCGGCAGCCGCGAGGGTCTCGAACTCGGTGCCAATCTCATCAGGAATGAGGTTCACTCCATCACGCACGTTCAAGTGATAGCGAGGCATAACACCCTCGATCCTGTTGCCCTGTCCGAGCAAGGATAGTTGGCGCGCAGGTCAGGTGTCGATCAAATATAAATCGTGGGACTCATCAAATAACGTGGCCTTCGAGCAGACAAGGGCCATGGACCCGAAGGGTCGCTTGGAACTGGATTGGCACCCTGAGAAACGGAGAGCCGGCATGGGCAGGACGGGTCGCTCGTCCCCAAAAGCCAAGGGGCCCACACGGGGCAGCTTCACATCCGGTTCGAGCGGAAAGGGGTGTGCTGCACGATGGTCGTCCCGATCACATCACACGGCAACAGGCAGCATAGGACGGGCAGAGCCGATGTACCGTTTGTACGGTTCACGAAATAAAATCACCTCCTGGTACCCGGCCGCGGGAGCCACCGGCTGATCCCCCACCGCTTCTGGCGCCTTGTTGAGGACCACCGGGGTTTTCACAAAACCGCTCGACTGCACAGGTGTGCTCGGCCGCACTTCCACCTCGGCTCAGCAGGTGTATCAGCTTGATCAGCCATCGCCACCGATGGGAGAAATCTTATGGCACATGCAGCTCAACAGATACCCTCCGAAGGGCATATCCCGTCGTTCGGGATTGCCCTCGTGAGATTTGCCGTAGCGTTCCCCGTGATGACAGCAGCCATGGTCCTCTTGAGCGCATTGGCAGATTGACGATGCTCCCGGCGGCACCGTCAAGTTGTCGGAGAAGGATACGCGGACCCTGGTTTGAGGTTGGATCAGGCGACAGTCACGACGCCAGTTATCTCAGTCCAGGCCTGGAACGCCCGAGCACGGGCACGGCGATGATCAGCGGCTTTGGAGTGGGTAGAGCGGCGGAAGAGGTTTGCTACTTGATCGTGAACCGAGAGAAAGCGTTGGGCCTGACCGGCTGACTTGAAGCGCTTCATGATCCGCTCCCGTCGTCGGGTCGGTTGATGGCTGTTTTCCGCTCGATTGTTTAAGCCCTTATGCTGCCGATGCTCGACGCCGGGCATGGCCTCTCGCTTTGCAGCGGCATAGCTGGCCAGTTTGTCGGTGATCATCACGCGAGGTGCGACGCCTTGCTTCTTGAGCAGCTTGCGCAACAGCCGCTTGGCCGCCTGGGCATTGCGCCGGCTCTGAACCAGGATGTCGAGCACAACCCCGTGCTGGTCCACAGCCCGCCACAGCCAGTGCTTCTGGCCGCCGATGCTGATCACAACCTCGTCCAAGTGCCACTTGTCTCCGGGTGCTGGGAGACGCCGGCGGATCCGGTTGGCAAAGCCCTGGCCGAACTTCAGCGCCCACTGCCGAACCGTCTCGTGGCTGACCAGGATACCGCGGGCGGCCAGCATCTCCTCCACCATGCGCAGGCTCAGCGGAAACCGGAAGTACAGCCAGACGGCGTAGCTGATCACTTCGGCCGGAAAGCGGTGGGGTAGAGTCCGCGCTGGTGGTGGAAATTTGCTGACGCGGTGGGTGTTGGGATGAGGTGGTCATTGGGAGGACCGGCTATGGTGGAGTTGCTCGACTGCACCCCAGCTGAAGGAACCCCAATGACCGACGACAGACTACCACTGGCCGAGCTGATGGCGAAGGCCGACGACGGCGACTTTCTGCGCAGTGTCGCCGAAAGCGTGCTCCAGATCCTGATGGAAGCCGATGTCGAGGGCATGATCGGAGCCGCGCGCTACGAGCGCAGCGGCGAGCGGGCCACCTACCGCAACGGCTATCGCGAGCGGGCGCTCGACACGCGCCTGGGTACCCTGAGCCTCAAGATCCCCAAGCTGCGCACCGGAGCCTACTTCCCCGGCTTCCTCGAGCCCCGGCGCACGGTCGAGAAGGCGCTCGTGGCGGTGATCCAGGAAGCCTGGATTGCCGGCGTGAGCCCGCGCCGGGTCGATGATCTGGTCCAGGCCATGGGCCTGAGCGGCATCTCGAAGTCCTCCGTGTCCAAGCTCTGCAAGGACATCGACGAGCGGGTGATAGGCTTCCTGCAACGCCCGCTCGCGGGGGAATGGCCGTATCTGTGGCTCGATGCCACGTACCTCAAAGTGCGGGAAGGCGGCCGCGTCGTCTCGGTGGCCGTCATAGTGGCTGTTGCGGTGACCACCGAGGGCCGGCGCGAGATCGTCGGGCTGCACATCGGCCCGAGCGAGGCGGAGATCTTCTGGACCGACTTCCTGCGCGATCTGGTCAAACGCGGGCTAACGGGCATCAAGCTGGTGATCTCGGACGCACACGAGGGCCTCAAGGCTGCCATCCGGCGGGTGCTGGGCGCCACCTGGCAAAGGTGCCGGGTGCATTGGACCCGTAACGCGCTCGCCTACGTGCCGAAGGCGCACCAGACCATGGTGGCGGCTGGGCTGCGCCAAGCCTTCCAGCAGCCCGATCAGGCGGCGGCCCGGGCCAGCCTCTGCCATTTTGCCGACCAACTCCACAACCGCTGGCCCAAGCTCAAGGTCTTCGTCGACGACAGCCTGGATGACGTGCTGGCCTATATGAGCTTCCCGGCCCAGCACCGGACGAAGCTGCATAGCACAAACCCGCTGGAGCGCTTGAACAAGGAGATCAAACGGCGGGCTGATGTGGTGGGCATCTTCCCGAATGAGGACAGCATCAGGCGCCTGATCGGGGCGGTGTTGCTGGAGGCCAATGACGACTGGCAGCTCCAGCATCGTTACATGCAGATCGAAGGAATGACTGAGCTCGCAACACCGATGATCAACCCGCAGGCTCCGGCAATCACCCCACAGGCGAGCTGACCAATGGCCACCTCAAACCGCACCCGAATTTACACTCATTGACGGACGTGACCAGCGGTTGGCGGGCATAGCGAGGATGACAGGCGTTCTTCATCCCTCATGGATAGCTCGATCCAGCTCACTCTTCGGTTAAGTTGACGATACCGTTCCTAGAGGGCAAAGCTCTCCCCGCCGGCCGCATCTCACGCCGGGTATCAACAACCACCTTGGTGCTGTTTCACGACCCTGACACGCAGAAGCGCTGCTCAGACATTCGCTTGATGCCCCTTGGATTGGATGTAAATGTCCGAAAGCTTCCCGGCAAAGTCTGCCGAGTGTCAGTTCTGGAGCATCACGAGTTCCACCCGATCCGCCAGAAACTTGGTTCTGATGAACTGCACCGGCTGCCCTTCAAGGTCCACATCGATCGCCTTACTGATTAGGACGACGGCATCGGCTGCGCAGCTCATTAGCTCGGCGTCCTTAGCGGAAACGCGCTCTGCTGTCAGGCGGGTCTCCCGGCGGCGATAGTCGCCAACTCCTTCGCGCCGTAACGCTTCGGTAATAGAGCCGGTTTCGGCATAGGCGTCGATGATCCCGGGAAAACGTTCAGCCGAAAAGTACGATGTCGAGCGCGAGAGCGGAACGCCGTTGGCGACGGAGAGGCTGTCAAGCCTGTGAAGTCGTGTGCCGACGCGGCATTCAAGCAAGGCTGCCATCCTCGAATCCGACAAGACGTAGTCGGATTTAATGAGCCGGCCTGAGGGCTCGAGGGACTGCTTCAGCATGTTTTCGGAAAAGCGTGTACGTGACCCAATAGGATAGACGATGCGCTGCGGCTTGTTGTTCACGAACGTGCCGCGCCCACGCTCCACGCGCAGCAATCCATCTGCCGTCAAAGCTGCGATGGCACGACGGACCGTATGACGGTTGACACCATAACGTGCAGCCAACTCGAGTTCGGACGGTAGAGCGTCAGCAATGATGCCATCACCAATATGACTGCGAATATCGTCGGCCACCCGCCGCCAGCGGGTGACGCCATCTCCGTCTGGACTCATCGACACTGCCTCTCTCGAAACGTCATCAGGTTGTCACGGTCGGTACGGTAAACCATAGCCATGGATAGTTGTCTAGACAATTAGACAAGTGAGTTTATGAATGCACTCTCCCGATGAAGCCCGAAAGTGGAGGCTGGACGCCTTGGCCTCCGCCGACCCAACTAATCTAGCTGAGCGATATGCCGCGCTGGAACCTACCGCCCCTGCGGCAACACCCATCCGTGGCCCCGAGATCGGCACGGTCATGCTTCGTGGACGGGCGGGCGGTGGCGGAGCGCCGTTTAATCTCGGCGAGGCCACCGTGACCCGAGCCACAGTGAAGCTCACCACGGGCGAGGTTGGTCACGCGATTGTTCTCGGCCGCCACCTGCAGAAGGCAAGCATTGTCGCGCACCTTGATGCGCTCTCCCAACTTCCGGCCTGGGTTCAAGTGATCGAAACCGATTTCGTGACGCCAGCGCTGGCGGAACAGGATGTAGCGCGGACCCGGCAGGCCGAAGAGACGGAGGGCACGCGTGTCGACTTCTTCACCATGGTTCGCGGAGAAGACTGATGGCTGCTACAACCCTGTTGGACGGCGGGTTCACTGCTCCGGTCTTTCAATCGCAGGCCGCTTTCCGCCTGGTGATGGATGCGATGGCACAGCCGGGCCGCATCGTTAATTTGGGTCATTCGGTCCAGCCGCCTGCGCCCTTGGAGCGTGCAGCGGCGGCCTACCTGGCAACGCTCGCTGATTATGACACCCCAGTCTGGTTTGAAGACAGCGATGCGGACACAGCCGCATCGTGGCTGACGTTCCATACGGGAGCCGCAGTCACCGAGGACCCGTCGACGGCGAGCTTTGCGGTTCTGTCCAAGAACAGCCCGGTCAGTGGCTGGCCGAAATTCCCAATGGGCTCTCTATCCTACCCCGATCGCTCCGCGACACTGCTTTTGCCGGTGGAAAGCCTGCGAGATGGCACGCCGCTGACGATCCGTGGCCCCGGCATCGAGACCGTTGCCACTATCGCGCCACGCGGCCTGTCCGACGGATTTACCGAGACAATGGCGATCAATGCGGCCCGCTTTCCGCTGGGCTTCGATCTGCTGATGACCTGTGGCAGCGAACTCCTCGCACTGCCGCGTACCACCCGTCTTGATGAGGCTTGAGCCATGTATGTCGCGGTAAAAGGTGGAGAGGCGGCGATCTCAAATGCACATCGTCTCATGGCCGACCGCCGGCGTGGTGATCGCAATGTGCCGGCGCTCTCCGTCGAGCAAATCGTTAACCAATTATCCCTTGGTGTTGATCGCGTGATGGCGGAGGGCTCTCTCTACGATCCTGATCTTGCAGCGATGGCCGTTCGCCAGGCACGTGGCGATCTGATCGAAGCCATCTTCCTCCTGCGCGCTTATCGGACCACGCTGCCACGGTTCTATAACGCATGCCCTATCGACACGAACAGGATGCGCATTGAGCGCCGGGTCTCCGCGACCTTCAAGGACGTCCCGGGCGGCCAGTTGCTGGGGCCTACCTTCGACTACACGCACCGCCTGATCGACCCGTCCATGGCCGGTGACGAAGCTGTCGCGGACCCTGTCAAGCGGGAGCGCCCCACGGATGAGAGTTGCCCGCGCGTGACTGATCTTCTCGACGGCCAAGGGCTGATCGAGGCTGATGTCCCAAGCAACGATGAACCGGGTGACCTGACGCGTGAGGCGATTGCCTATCCCGTTGGACGTGAAATCCGCCTGCAGGCGTTGACGCGCGGTGATGAGGGATTTCTGCTCGCCCTCGGCTATTCGACGCAACGCGGCTACGGTCGAACACACCCCTTCGTCGGTGAGATCCGCATCGGCATGGTTGATGTCGAAGTGGACGTGCCGGAGCTCGGCTTTGCTGTGTGCATTGGCGCGATCCGGGTCACCGAATGCCAGATGGTGTCGCAGTTCAAGGGAAGCGCGGATACGCCGCCGCGCTTCACGCGTGGTTATGGGCTGGTCTTCGGGCAATCCGAGCGCAAGGCGATGGCCATGAGTCTCGTTGACCGCGCGCTAAGAGCCGATGAGTTCAATGAGCAACGGCTGGCTCCGGCGCAAGATGAGGAATTCGTGCTGGAGCACTGCGACAACGTCCAGGCCACCGGCTTCGTCGAGCACTTGAAGCTGCCTCATTATGTCGACTTTCAAGCAGAGCTCGAATTGCTGCGAACATTACGCCGCGAGGTCGAAATGGCGAGTGCTGACACACCAATGAGCGAGGCAGCAGAATGAAATATCTCTCCCTGCCTGCGTATAACTTCGCCTATCTCGACGAACAGACCAAGCGGATGATACGGCGAGCGATCCTGAAGGCGATCGCGATCCCTGGATACCAGGTGCCGTTCGCCTCCCGTGAGATGCCCATGCCTTATGGCTGGGGGACGGGCGGAGTGCAGGTCACGGCTTCGATCCTAGGACCGGATGATGTGCTCAAAGTCATCGATCAGGGTGCCGACGATACCACCAATGCGGTTTCGATCAGAGCCTTCTTCGCCAAGGTTGCGGATGTTTCAACGACGACGCGGACGGTTGACGCAACGATCATCCAGACCCGCCACCGCATTCCTGAGACTCCTCTCGCCGAGGGCCAGATCATTGTCTACCAGGTGCCGATTCCTGAGCCGCTTCGCTTCCTCGAGCCGCGTGAGACGGAAACGCGCGTGATGCATGCTCTGGAAGAATATGGCCTGGTGCATGTCAAGTTGTACGAGGATATTGCGCAGCACGGCCATATCGCCACGACCTACGCCTATCCCGTGAAGGTCGAAGGCCGGTATGTCATGGACCCATCTCCGATCCCCAAATTCGACAACCCGAAAATGCATCGCTCGCCGGCGCTGCAGCTCTTCGGCGCCGGCCGTGAAAAGCGGATCTACGCGCTGCCGCCCTTCACCGATGTCGTCAGTCTCGACTTCGAGGACCATCCATTCACAGTCCAGCGCTTCGCCTCCCGTTGCGCGCTTTGTGATGCCCACGACGTCTATATGGATGAGGTCATCACGGACGACCGCGGCGGGCGCATGTTTGTCTGCTCCGATACAGACTACTGCGAAACCCGCCGGACCGAGGGGCACCAGGGAGCGGGCCTGCCGCAGCTTGGCGCCGCTAAGGCTGATTGGGAGGCCGCAGAATGAACAGCGAACCGATCCTGTCCGTCCGCAAGCTGGAAAAGCGCTACGGCAACTTCATTGGCTGCACCGACGTTTCCTTTGATGTCTGGCCGGGCGAGGTTGTCGCGATCGTCGGCGAGTCCGGCTCCGGCAAAACCACCCTGCTCAACTGCATTTCCACTCGCATGGAGCGGAATAGCGGTGAAATTCGCTATCGGATGCGTGACCAGCGGTTCCCGGATCTCGCGGAACTGAGCGAAGCCGAGCTTCGCTTCCTAATGCGGACGGACTGGGGGTTCGTTCGCCAGAACCCGGCAGACGGTTTGCGGATGCGCGTATCTGCCGGCGCTAATGTCAGTGAAAGGTTGATGGCGATCGGTAACCGCAACTACGGCGAAATCCGGAGCCGGGCGAGCGACTGGTTGGAGCGCGTGGAGATCGCAGCCTCCCGTATCGACGATATGCCGGTGGCTTTCTCGGGTGGCATGCGGCAGCGTCTGCAGATCGCACGCAATCTCGTCACGCGCCCCCGCTTGATCTTCATGGATGAGCCAACCGGCGGTCTCGACGTCTCGGTCCAGGCGCGTGTTCTCGACCTATTGCGAATGCTGGTCTCGGATCTCAGTCTGTCGGTGATCATCGTCACCCATGATCTGGCCGTCGCCCGGCTCCTGTCGCAGCGCATCATCGTCATGAAGAGCGGAAGAATTGTCGAGCAGGGACTGACCGATCGCGTGATGGACGATCCAAGCCATCCTTACACCCAGCTTCTCGTCGCCTCGATCCTGGAGAACTGAGATGGTAACCGACAGTACGTCTGTTATGGCTGGCGCTCCACTGCTTTCGGTCGAGGATGTATCTAAATCATTCACGATCCACCTTCGCGGCGGAATCCGTCTTCCCGTCGTGGCCAATGTCACGTTTGACATCTCTTCCGGCGAATGCCTTGTACTGGGCGGCCCGTCAGGTATCGGCAAGTCGTCGATCTTGCGCATGATCTTCGGCAATTACGCTGTCGATGCTGGCCGGATCCTTGTGCGGGACCGCAACACCGGAGACGTCGCAGACCTCGCGTCCGGCGATCCCCGCCTGGTACTCAGTCTCCGGCGCGATCATATCGGCTATGTCAGCCAATTCCTCCGGGCGATCCCGCGTGTTTCGGCTCTCGACGTCGTGGCCGAGCCGCTTCTCGCGCGTGGAGTGGAGCGCAAGGTTGCCTCAAACCGCGCCGCCGCCATGCTCGAGCGGTTGAACCTGCCATCGGCCCTCTTCAATCTCCCGCCGGCAACGTTCTCTGGGGGTGAGAAGCAACGGGTGAATATCGCCCGCGGCTTTATAATTGATCACCCAATCCTTCTGCTCGACGAGCCGACAGCGTCCCTCGACGAGACCAACCGAGATGTCGTCGTCGGCATGATCCGGGAGAAGCTAGCCGCCGGAACAGCTATCCTCGGGATCTTCCACGACATTCCGGTTCGCGAGGCGGTTGCGACGAAGATCATCGATGTCGCCGCCTTCTCGACGCGGGAGGCTGCGTAATGCCCAAGCTCAATGAGCATAAGCCGCTGATTCACGCGACGGCCGATGTTGAGCAGTGCACGCTCGGCCGCTTTGTCGAGATTGAAGCACGTTCGCGCGTGAGCGAGACTGAGTTGGGAGACTACTCTTATGTCATGCAGGATTGCTCCATCTGGTGTGCCAAGATAGGCAACTTCGCCAACATTGCAGCCGCCGTGCGGATCAATGCCGCCAATCATCCCACATGGCGTGCCACGCTGCATCACTTCACCTATCGCGCAGGCGACTACTTCGAGGGCGCAGAAAACGAAGAGGAGTTCTTCAACTGGCGCCGCTCCCAACAGGTTACGATCGGTCATGATGTCTGGATCGGCCATGGAGCGATTATTCTGCCTGGCGTTACTGTCGGAAATGGAGCTGTTGTTGGGGCAGGAGCCGTCATCTCACGCGATGTCGCGCCATACACCATCGTTGGCGGCGTACCGGCCCGCCTGATCCGAGAGCGATTCACCCCTGACATAGGACGGCGGATGGATCACCTGGCATGGTGGGAGTGGCCGCATGACAAACTTTTTTCAGCGCTGAATGATTTCCGGGCGCTTACCGCAGAGGCTTTCGTGGAGCGCTATGAGGCGCTGACGCCAATCCTTCATCGAACTGACATCGAACCGTCGCCATCAAGTTATCCTGGCTCAGTAGATTTGGACGAATGGGGATGATGCAGATGACAGCAATCAGCGTTTCTAACCTCTCGAAGCGTTACGGGAAAACCCGGGCGCTCGACAACGTCAGCATCGACGTCCAGCGTGGCGAGATGGTCGCTCTGATCGGCGCATCGGGTTCCGGCAAGAGCACCCTCATCCGTCATATCGCAGGGCTTGAGGCAGGCGATAGTGAGACGGGGAAAGTCGTGGTTCTCGGAGAGGTGTCGCAGACGGCAGGCCGGCTGTCGCGTGGGCGCCCGGCCGGTCGCGTGGCAGTCATCTTCCAGCAATTCAATCTCGTTGGCCGTCTTTCCGTCCTGACCAATGTGCTGATCGGCAATCTAGGCCGGGTCCCGCGCTGGCGCGGCACGCTCGGCCTGTTCAACCGGTCCGAGAAGGAAAGGGCTGAAAGCGCCCTGGCCCGCGTCGGCATCCCCCACGTGGCAACCCAGCGCTCGTCGACCCTATCCGGCGGCCAGCAACAGCGTGCTGCCATCGCCCGCACTCTGGTGCAGGAAGCTGAAATCTTGATCGCCGATGAGCCGATTTCCGCGCTCGACCCGTCATCTGCACGGCGCGTGATGGACGTGCTGTCCACCATCAATACCCAGGACAACATCACTGTCCTCGTGTCGCTGCACCAAGTCGAGTACGCGCGACGCTACTGCAAGCGCACGATCGCCATGCGCGATGGACGCATTGTTTATGACGGGCCATCGACATCCCTTTCCAATAGTTTCCTCGCGGAGCTCTACGGCGACGCTTCGGAAGAACTGGTTCTGCCGGAGAGCCCGGCAGAACTGCTGCGAGCTTGGCCGGTCCGGCCGAACGGCCACGATCCAGTGCACATGTTAGCCTGAACCTAGGAAGATAAGCGGAGAATCTGGAATGAATGCGATGCTCAATTGGGCAGCGACGGTGTCGCTCGCCTGCACGATGTCCACGGCAACTTTGGCCCAAGAGGTCATCAACTTCGGCATCATCTCGACCGAGTCCCAGCAAAACCTGAAGACCAGTTGGGAGCCGCTGCTTGCCGACCTGAAGAAGAAGACTGGTCTTGAAGTAAAGCCCTTCTTTGCCTCCGACTATGCCGGCGTCATCGAAGGCATGCGCTTCGGTAAGGTGCACCTGGCTTGGTATGGCAACAAATCCGCCATGGAAGCTGTGGATCGCGCCAATGGCGAAGTGTTCGTCCAGAGCGTGCCGGTCGGCGGCGAACCGGGCTACTGGTCCGTTGTGATCGTCCCCAAGGACTCTCCAATCAAGTCAATCGATGATGTCCTGAAGTGTGACAAGTCCCTCAACTTTGGCCTTGGCGATCCGAACTCGACTTCGGGCTATCTTGTCCCGATGACCTTCGTGTTCAGCGCTAAGGGTATCGATCCGAAAACCTGCTTCAAGAACGTCACCAACGCCAACCACGAGACCAATGCGATGGTGGTTGCCAACAAGCAGGTCGACGCGGCTACCAACAATACTGAAAACATGGCGCTGATTCAGAAGAACCAGCCCAAGGCATTCGAGAATATTCGCGAAATCTGGCGCTCGCCCCTGATCCCTTCCGACCCGATCGTGTGGCGTAAGGATCTTCCGGCAGCACAAAAAACCAAGATCCGCGAGTTCTTCCTCACCTACGGCACCGACAAGTCGACCGGTGACGTCGCCGCTGAGAAGAAAGTTCTGGCTGGCCTGAAATGGGCCCCGTTCCGCGCCTCTTCTGACCGGCAGTTGCTGCCGATCCGCATCATGGAGCTGACCAAGTCGATTGCCCAGATCGAGGCGGACGCTTCGCTCGCTGCCGATGCAAAGAAGGCCAAGCTCGACCAACTGCAGGCGCAAAAGGCCAAGTACGAGGCTGAACTGGCTGCCGCCGGCTGAGCCATCGCAAGGAGGTGGCCCGGATATAGGCCACCTCCCCCATCAACAGCACAGAGCCTTGATAAACGGCATGGATCAGACAGCATCGACTCCGAGGCCTGCGGCCCTCACGCTTGTAAAGGCAATTGGGGATCGCGCCACTTTATCGCCGCAAGCTGGGCAGGGATCTGGCGGACGCCGCACCTTGTTTCTGCTGGCTCTGCTTGTAGCAGCGCTCTCTTGGAGCTGGGGACCGGCCGAAATAAGCCGCTGGACCTATCTTTTTACCGATTCCGGAAACATGGCCGAGTATGCGGCCGGGTTCCTGCGCCCCGATTTCAGCGACTGGCGCCATTATCTCGAGGAGATGCTGGTCACGATCCAGATTGCGCTCTGGGGAACATTCCTCGCCGTAGTGCTTTCGATACCATTCGGAATTTTGTCCTCGCATAACATGGTGCCTTGGTGGGTCCTGCAGCCCGTGCGCCGGCTCATGGATCTTTTTCGAGCCATTCATGAGGTTGTATTTGCCGTCCTGTTCGTGGTGGCGGTCGGGCTCGGCCCGTTTGCCGGTGTCATGGCTTTGTTCATTCACACGACCGGGATCCTGGCAAAACTGTTTTCCGAGGCAGTCGAGGCGATCGATCCGCGTCCCGTAGAGGCTATTCGTACGACGGGTGCATCACGCGTCCAACAGGTGGTTTTTGGCGTAATCCCCCAGGTCCTGCCACTCTGGATTTCGTATTCGCTCTATCGGCTTGAATCGAACGTTCGGTCTGCGACCGTTCTCGGCATTATCGGAGCTGGTGGCATTGGCCAGGTGCTCTTCGAGTCGATACGTGCCTTCTATTATCCTGAGGCCTCCGCAATCCTGATCATCGTCGTGATCACGGTCACGATCATGGATCTGATCTCACAGCTGCTACGCAGGCTGGTGATCTGATGCGGGTAGCAATCTACTTCACGCCGGCCAAGGATGATCCACTAACCTCGCGGGCGGCCGAGTGGCTCGGGCGCAACGCATTCGATCATCGTCCGGTACGTGACCCCGATCCAAAGATCGATGTGCTCGTGTCCGAGCCAGCACGCTACGGGTTCCATGCAACGTTGAAGGCGCCGTTTCGGCTTGCCGATGGCACGACGCTCAACGATCTGGACCGTCAACTGGCCGCATTCGCGCACAGGATTCAGGCTGTCTCTCTCGGAACGCTCGCAGTCACACGTCTGGACAGCTTCTTTGCGCTCACGGTTCAGACTGCGCTTCCACGATTGCTGCAAGTCGAGGAGGCAGTTCGGACTACCTTTGAACCATTCCGAGCCCCGCTGACCGAGCAGGAGATGGCTCAACGCAATCGACAAAGTCTGTCGGCGCGCCAGCAGGCGAATCTATCGCGCTGGGGCTATCCGCATGTGGGGCAGGACTTTCGCTTCCACATGACGCTAACAAACTCGATTGTTGACGAGGATGAGGCAGCCCGAATCGAGAAGCGGCTGCAATCCCAGTTCAATCCCGTGCTCGAGACCCCTGTCGTCATTGACGCGCTCGCGCTGTTCGTCGAGCCGAGACCGTGTGCACCCTTCTATGTTCATTCGCGCCATCCGCTTCAAATCGGCGGGCCATCCTAAGTCCTAGAGCCATGACCTCAGAAATCATATTCACCAATGCACGTATCGTACTTGCCGACGAGATCGTTGAAGGCACCCTTAAGATCCAAGATGGTAGTATTGCCGATATCTCAAGCGGGAACTGCAGGACAGGCGAGGATTGTGCTGGCGATGTGCTCATCCCAGGCTGCGTCGAGCTGCACACCGATCACCTCGAGACCCATTTGCAGCCACGCCCAAAGGTGCGCTGGAACATGGATGCAGCACTCCAGGCACATGATGGACAAATCGCGACCTCAGGCATAACGACAGTTTTTGACGCGCTGCGGGTTGGTCTGGAGGGCGACACCGAGTTCGGTTCGCAAGAGATGTCGGACATGGCCGACGCCATCGAGTCGGCATGTGCCGATGGGCGCCTGCGTGCAGAGCACTTCATCCACCTGCGTTGTGAGGTGTCGGTGTCTGACGTGGTGGATCATTTCGATGAGCTTCGAGGGAACAAACGGGTTCGCCTGGCCTCGCTGATGGATCACGCGCCCGGTCAGAGGCAATTTGTCAGCTTGGAAGCCTATCGCATCTATTACCAGGGCAAGAAGAAGCTCAGCGACATCGAATTCACCGCTTATAGTGAGCGACGCATTGCGGAATCGGCTGCAAATTCCGAGCGCAACCGCCACCTCCTTGCCGATCGCTGCCGCGCGGCCGGCATTTCAATCGCGTCCCATGACGATGCGACGCGCGAGCATGTGGAGGAGAGCGTCTCGCTTGGAGTAGCCCTGGCAGAATTTCCGACTACGATCGAAGCTGCAACATTGTCCCGCGACGCAGGCTTGCATGTGCTCATGGGCGCGCCAAATGTCGTGCGGGGCGGCTCTCACTCAGGCAATGTTTCGGCCATTGACCTGCTTCATGCCGGCGCGCTCGACATCCTGTCCTCGGACTATGTGCCGTTCAGTCTCGTCCAGGCGGCCTTTCTTCTCACCGAGCGAGCCGATATCAGCCTGCCTCATGCAATACGCCTGATCTCATCGAATCCGGCCGAGGCCGCGGGTCTGTCAGATCGCGGCCGCATCGAGATTGGGCGGCGTGCCGATCTGGTGCGTATCCAGGCTACCAGCGGCCGTCCACCCCGGGTTTGCTCAGTCTGGCGCGAGGGGGGCCGCGTTGCGTAAAGGAATGTTCGTCGCGATTGTCGGCCCCAGTGGGGCAGGCAAGGATACGGTTATCCGAGCCGTTGCGGAGGCGGTGCGCGATCAGCCTGACATCACCTTCGTGCGCCGAGTCATTACCCGTTTGTCAGACGGCGTCAGCGAAGATCATGATACGATGTCTCCGGAAGCGTTCGAAGCAGGACGTGCTGCCGGCATGTTCTGTTTGAGTTGGAGAGCGCACGGGCTCTTCTATGGTCTTCCTCAGTCAGCACTTGATGCAGAGGGGCGAGGCAACACGGTCGTCGCCAATGTGTCTCGTACCGTTCTTGCCGAGGCAGTGCGAACTTTCGACCGGGTTGCTGTCGTCGAAATCACGGCTGATCCGGAGATATTGGTCGAGCGGATCATCGCTCGTGGGCGTGAGAGTGCGGACGAAGCGAGAGGGCGCATCGCACGGTCGGTCGCCTTCCACGTACCAAATGCGGCATGCCATTACATGCGGATCGACAACTCCGGCCCAATCGATGTCGCAAAGGATCGATTGATCACGATCCTCAGGTCATCATTAGACTGATGCCGCGGAGCCAGATTCTGAGTCGCAAGACCGTCGAATCTTGAGAAGAATGGGAGGCGTCGTCACATTAACTCCGGCATGAGCCTGGGCTTGTCGATAGGTCGGCATGCCAAAGCCTGTCAGCTACAAACACCACCGCTTCCCACCTCAGGTCATTGCCCATGCCGTTTGGCTCTACTTCCGGTTCCCCTGAGCCTCCGGCTGGTCGAGGAGATGCTTCTCGAGCGCGGCATCGTTGTCTCCTACGAGACGTCTGTGGGAGGTCTGCAGCGGTTCACGTCAGTCTTTTCGGCTGTCAGGAGCCTGGTCGTGCCACTTCGTTCGCACCGGTCTGCCCTCGCCACCCATCTGTATCGCCTCCGGGCCATGGCAGAATGAAAAGCCGTGGCAGCGATCTTATTGTCGTCTCAGGTTAACGTGACATCTTCCTACAAGCTGTGAAACAAAGCATAGGCGCGTTAGATTAGCGAACGATAAGCGTGTGCGGCAGGATCTGCTCGGAGGGTTGCTCACCGGCCCATAAGGCTTGCAGTTGTTCCACAACCTTGGCGCCAAAATCCGTATAAGGGATGTGGACCGAGGTCAGCCAAGGCGCAATCCAGGCATTGAGCTTGTTATCGTCAACGCCTACGATTCTGCAGTCTTCAGGGATCCGAACACCTGTTTCCAAAGCGAGGCGGTAAGCGCCATAGGCCATGAGATCGCTCGGACAGAACAGGCCCTCCGGCCATGGCTTTCCGTCAACGAGCCTTTGAGCCGCGCTGTAACCAACCTCCAGATGGGACAGGCCCGGCGCCTCAGCCTGCCGGATCGCTTCATCGGACAGACCAAGCTCCTCAAGGCGTGTGATGAACCCACCCACACGATCGCGCGTCGCCGATGATCCTTGCGTAGGGTGGATGACCGCAAGCTTCCTGATCCCTTGTGCCCAAAGGTGATTGGCCGCATCCTCTCCGGCACGTCGGTTATCAATCCCCACAAAGGCGCCCCCTCCATCAGGGTTCCGGCGTCCAACAAACACCATGGGGTCGCCCCGGGCAACCGAGGCCGATAGCGCTTTGCTCCGTACCGGATTGACAACAATATACCCCTGAACGACCTGTGATCGCATCACGTGCAGGTATTCGTCTTGAAGATCCGCCCGGTCATGGGTGTCGCACAGGATCATGACGTAACCGGCCGAGCGCAGAGCCGTCTCGACCGAGGCTGCGATGGCCGCCATGGCCGGGTTGTCGAGGTTTGGTGATAGCATGGCAACGACGCGGCTTTCCCGCCTGCGCAGCGTCCGGCCCGCGTGGTTTGGTCGATAGCCGAGCGCCGCCACAAGCTTTTGAACCCGCTCGACGGTCTCAGCAGATGCTCGGCGGGTTTCGCCGTTCACAATGCGTGACACAGTTGCAACGGACACGCCTGCCTGAGCCGCGACCATTGCGAGTGAAACTGGTTCTTGCCCAATAGGTTTCTGTTTGTTCATGCCACCTTGTTCACCACATCCGCGGATCCTGTCGAGATCTGCAATGCTCCCATCAAGATACTTAGACCAAAGGACGATAGACAGTTTAGGCAAACGTTTGCCAAAGTCCACTCGCAAGATCGGCCTCAGCACTGCCAGCTGGGTATCTACCGCCAAGGCAGACGCGCCGCCGGCAAGCAGTCACGGACTGACGCCCGACTTGAGTGAAGCCTCACCCGATCAGGTTTCAGCGAACTCTTCCGTTCGGAGGATGCAGCCGACAACCAGAGAAGGCCTTCAATGAGATCTGATGCCCCTGTGGCGCCACAGATCCGAGCCAAGCTCGACGTTCGACGAGAAAACAAAACGGAGGAAACAATGAAGGGTACAACGATGCTCCTAGGCTGCGCCCTGTTCGCAGCGAGCCTCGGAATGAGCAACGCTCAAGCTCAGACAACGCTGCGGATGACCTGGTACTCGGACGGCAACGAGGGCGAGGTCATGTCGGATCTCCTGCGCCGCTTTGAGGGGCAGAACAAGGACATCAAGGTCGTTCTCGATCAGGTTCCGTTCAAAGCCATCAATGAGAACCTGCCGGTGCAGCTCGCGGCAGGACAGGGCCCGGACCTCGCGCGTGTCGCGGATCTCGGCGGTGTGGCCCGCTATATGCTGGATCTGCGTCCTCATCTGAAGGATCCGGCTTATTTCGAGACTAACTTCGGACCCTTCCTCGAATGGATGCGGGTCCCGGGCGACACGACCTCGATCCCGGGGTTCATGACCCAGCTCACCCTGACGGGTCCTTTCGTGAACAAGACCCTGTTTGAGCAGGCCAATGTTCCCATGCCCGGCCCGAAGGCAACCTGGGAGGAGTGGGCCATAGCCGCCAAGGATGTTGCTGCAAAGGTGCAGGCGCCGTTCCCGATCGCCATCGACCGGTCCGGCCACCGGTTCTTCAGCCTTGCCATCACCCAGGGCGCGAAGCTGTTTAACGAGAAGGGTGAACCCGCCGTTGTAGACGAAGGATTCAAGCGGGGAGCGCAGCTCGTTTACGACTGGCACAAGAACGGCGTAATGTCGAAGGAGCTCTGGGGCTCGGTGGCAGGCACCGCCTACAGGGGTGCCAATGACGAGTTCAAGAACGCGCAGGTCGTGATGTACGAGTCGGGCTCTTGGCAGATTGGGCAGTTCGACAAGACGATCGGCGACGCCTTCGACTGGGTGGCGGTTCCGACGCCCTGCGGGCCCGCCAACTGCTCCGGCATGCCGGGCGGCGCCGCGCTCGTGGCCATCAAGACCACCCAGCATCCGAAAGAAGTCGCTCTTCTGATGGAATATCTCGCCAGCGAGCAGGTTGCGGCAGAATTCTATGAACGCTCCCTCTTCGTGCCGGGCCACCTGGGCATCGCCAAGAAAGGTCTTGAGTACAAGAGCGCCTCACCACAGGGCAAGGCAGCGCTGAAAGTCTTCAACGAAGGCGTGTCGCAGCTCTCTCCGGTTGCCAACAAGCTTCAGGGCTACGTCCACAACCGTGTGATCTTCAACGCGGTGATCAGCCGGCTTGGCCAAGCCATCGCCGGAGAGGCCTCACTGGACGAGGCCTACCAGCGCATCGCGTCGGATGTGCAGCAGCAGATTGCTGAGCGCACCAAGAAGTAAGCCCGAAACCTGCCCCGGGCGATCCCGTCCGGGGCATTCTCGCTCTGGCTGAACATACCATGACCCTCACGTCAAAGACATCTCCGGTGACATCGCCGGCTCCGGCAGGTGGCCTCGCCCAATCGCGCGGGACGAACCCTGTCCTGAAACTGGTCTCTCGGATCATCGATTGGCCAATGGCGGGCCTGCAGCGCCTAATTGGCGAAAGGCGGATGCCTTATGTCTTCCTGCTGCCGAACCTTCTGTTCTTCGGCCTGTTCGTGTTCGTGCCGATCGCCATCAACTTCGTCTATTCGGTCACCGGCGGTCCTGCACTGTTTCCGTCTGAGCGCCCTTACGTCGGGACTGATCAGTATTCGTATCTGTTCGAGTGCGGGTCCTATGTGGATCCGAACACCTGCCGTGAGGACCATTTCTGGCGCGGTGTCTACAACACGCTCTTCTTCTCTCTGTTTCAGGTTCTTGCGATGGTGGGGCTGTCGCTCCTGACCGCCGTCGTGCTCAACATGAAGATCCGCGGCCGCGGCTTCTTCCGAGCTGTTTATTTCTTTCCCGTCCTGCTGTCGCCGGTTGTGGTGGCGCTGATCTGGAAATGGATTTTGCAGCGCGACGGCCTTTTGAATGCCGCCATCACCGGCTTTGGCGGTGACAGGATCCTCTTTCTCGCCGAGCCCGGCTGGGCCATGTTCTGGGCCATCTTCGTATCGGTCTGGGCCCATATGGGATTCTACACCCTCATCCTCTTGGCGGGGCTCCAGGCTATTCCGGCGGATATCTACGAGGCCGCCGAGATGGATGCGACCCCTCGGTGGCGTGTGTTCTGGCGCCTCACCCTGCCGCTGCTCTGGCCCAACCTGATCGTTGTGATCGTGCTGTCCCTCATCCGCGCCGTGCAGACCTTCGATGAGGTGTTTGTGCTCACCGGAGGCGGACCGGGCACATCCACCCTCATGGTCGTGCAGTACATTTACGAGACGGCATTCTCGAACCAGGTTCAGAATTTCGGTCTCGCAGCGGCGGCTTCGGTTGTGCTCGGCATTGTGCTCTTCGCCCTGACGCTGACGCAGCTCGCCTTCACGCAACGCAAGTCCTCGTGAGGCCGTCATGAACATTGCTCATCTCGTCACTGCCCGTCGCAACTCCAAAGGTTGGCACTGGACCGACATTGCAGCCTACGCGTACCTGCTGCTCGGCGTGCTCCTGATGTTCGGCCCGGTTCTGTGGCTGGCTTTGTCCTCATTCAAGACACAGGCCAGCTTGCTCGAGTTCCCGCCCTCGCTTCTGCCTATGTCGCAGAAGGAAGTGACCGTGCCCGGCTACCCGCAGCCGCTCCCGCTCTTCACCGTGACGATGGAGGACGGAACCACGCGGGAGCTCGCACAGGTCCGCCGCGTCGGCATCCAAGCCCAGATGATCGATCCGGCCAACCCGGGCCAGCAGCTTCGGGTACCCATCGACAAGCGGGTCCCCGTGCGCCAGTTCGCACTCGCCACGGAAAACTACACCGAACCACTGGAGCGATTTGCCTTTCCGCAGTTCCTCGCGAACTCGGTTTTCGTGACGGTGGTCGCGACCCTGATCACGCTTCTGATCAACTCCATGGCGGCCTATGCCCTTTCGATCTATGAGTTCAAGGGCAAGAATGCCGCCATGCTGATGGTGATCGGCACGCTGATGATCCCAATTACCATCATCCTGGTGCCGGTTTATTTGGTGGTGACCAAGCTCGGGCTTGTGAATTCACTCTGGGCCGTGATCCTGCCGGGCGCAGCGACACCGACAGGCGTGTTCCTCCTGCGCCAGTACATGCTGACCTTGCCCCGCGACCTCATCGAGGCGGCTCGCATGGACAAGGCATCGGAGTGGCAGATCTATTGGCGCATCGTGATACCCCTGACCCTGCCGGCGCTCGCCGTGCTGACTATTTTCTCGATCATGTGGCGCTGGAACGAGTTCCTGTGGCCGCTCGCCGTCCTGACAAAGACGGAATCCTACACACTGCAGATTGGCCTCAACGCCTTCCAGGGCGAGCTACAGACGCAGTGGCAGTATCTGCTTGCAATGACCGTGATGACCCTAGCTCCAGTCGCAATCGTCTTCGTCTTCCTGCAACGCTTCATCACCACCGGTATTGCTAATACCGGGATGAAATAACCGGTCTGGTTGGATTATGGCTGACCTTAAGCTCACCGATATCAAGAAGTCCTACGGCGCCGCCACGATCATTCATGGTGTCGATCTCGCAATCGCGGATGGCGAGTTCGTGGTGTTTGTTGGCCCCTCCGGCTGCGGCAAGTCCACGCTTTTGCGCATCATCGCTGGCCTCGAGCAGGTGAGCGGCGGCGAAATCCGGATTGATGGGCAGAGCGTCACGAACGTTCCGGCCTCGGATCGCGGGCTTGCGATGGTGTTCCAGTCCTATGCGCTCTACCCTCACATGAGCGTCTACAAGAACATGGCTTTCGCTTTGGAGAACATGAGTCTGAGCCGATCCGAGATTGATCAGCGCGTCCGCCGGGCGGCCCAAATGCTTCAGCTGACCGACTACCTCGACCGCAAGCCGAAAGCTCTCTCGGGCGGGCAGCGCCAGCGCGTCGCGATCGGCCGTGCGATCGTGCGCGATCCTAAAATCTTCCTGTTTGACGAGCCGCTGTCCAACCTAGATGCGGAGCTGCGCGTCGCCACGCGCAAGGAGCTGGCCGCCCTGCACGGAGAGATTGGCGGCACCATGATCTACGTCACGCACGATCAAGTCGAGGCCATGACGTTAGCTGACCGCATCGTGGTGCTGCGGACCGGACGCATCGAGCAGGTTGGAACGCCACTCGAAGTCTACAACCATCCGGCCAATCTCTTCGTGGCAGGCTTTATCGGTTCGCCCCGCATGAACCTGCTCCCGGCGCGGGTAGCGGGTTCCGGACAGGTCACCATTGGAAACGACACGCGATCGATTCCTTTGCCCTCGACTGGTCAGGCAGCCTCGGGGGCCAGCATCACGCTGGGCGCGCGCCCGGAGCACATTGATGTCGTAGACGAGACCCAGGCGGATCTTGTCATCACGGTCAACCTGGTAGAGCAGCTCGGGGGCGAAACCTACCTGTACGGATCGGCTCCCGGTCTGCCAGAGCTGACCGTGCGCCAGGATGGACAAGCCAGATACGACCGGAACCAGAGGGTTGGACTGCGCCTCAAGCGTGATGCGCTTCACCTTTTCGACGCGGACGGACAAGCAATCCGTATCCGTTGATACTGCTGAGGAGACAATTTCGATGAAAGCGCTGACGGAGGGCCGCTATCGCGGCCGCGACGGAATCTGGGCCGTGTTCGACCTCGGCTGGAACACGGAATTGCGCGTTGGCATCCTGGAGCAGGATATCGGCCGCGTCGTGATGAAGCGTGACGGCGGTTACCGCCTCGACCGAGGCTGGAGCATCGCGCCGAATGGACTTGAGCCCGCCTACGAAGGCAGATCGAGGGACTCCACGGAAGGGTTTGCCTGCCCGGATGCGTCCATGACGGAACAGAATGGCACAGTTGTGCTAGAGGCAGCGGGCTTGACCGCCATCATTACCCTGTCGCCATTCGGGATTGCCTGGCATCGGGCTGGAGAAAGCCGCCCGTTCCTGCGGGACCGGGCAACCCAAGCCTATTTCGTATCACGAAAGACCGGCGCACTGCAGCATGTCATGGCGCGTGATGAACACGAGCGTCACTACGGCGTAGGCGACAAGGCGGGCCCTCTCGATCACACCGGCCGCCGCTTCAAGATCGACGCGGTGGATCCCTGCGGGTTTGACGCAGAGCTGAGCGACCCCCTCTACAAAATGATCCCGTTTGTCGTTGTCGACGGCCCGGCGGGTGCGCACGGCGTCTTTTACGACAACCTTGCTATCGGCGAGATGGATCTGGGCTGCACGATTGACAATTATCACGGGCTGTTCCGATCCTACAGCGCGCAGGACGGTGACCTTGATTTCTACGTAATCGCAGGACCCAGCGTGCCGGATGTGGTGCGGCGCTTCTCCTGGCTCACCGGCGGGCAGGCCTTCGCGCCGAAGTGGTCGCTGGGCTTTGCCACCACGTCGATGACCATCGCGGACGCGCCCGATGCCGATGCGAGGATCTCGGACTTCATCGAGAAGTGCCGCTACCACCAGATTCCCTGCGACAGCTTTCATTTCGGCTCCGGCTACACATCGATTGGCCACCGTCGTTACGCCTTCAACTGGAACCGCGACAAATTCCCTGATCCGGAAGGCACCATGCGTCGGCTGAAGGAAGCCGGCATGCAGCCTGTCACCAATCTCAAGCCTTGCCTCCTGGATGATCACCCTCGGCTGAACGAAGCCATGGAGCAGGGCATTCTTGTAACAGATGGCGCGACGGACCAGCCGGCCGTGGCGCAGTTCTGGGACGGCCTGGGCTTCCACATCGACTTCACGAATCCCGACGGGCGGGCCTGGTGGCGGAATGGCATTCAGTCTGCGCTGCTCGACTATGGTGTCGTCACTGTCTGGAATGACAACAACGAATATGAGATCTGGGACGAAGACGCCATCTGCAGCGGCGATGGGCGTCCATTCCCGCAAGTCTTGGCGCGACCGGCGCAACCGCTACTCATGACGAAGCTCTCCTACGAGGCGCAGGCTGCCGACGCGCCCGGAAAGCGGCCCTATGCCATCACGCGGGGCGGCGCAGCCGGCCTGTGGCGCTATGCTCAGACTTGGTCCGGCGACAATGAAACCGCCTGGAAGACCCTGCGGTTCAATCTGACCCAAGGGCTCACCATGAGCCTGTCAGGCATGTTCAACATTGGGCATGACGTCGGTGGGTTTCATGGACCCAGCCCGAATCCGGAACTGTTCTGCCGTTTTGTCGAGTTCTGCGCGCTCTGGCCGCGTATGGTCATGAACTCCTGGAAGGACAACGGCATCGTCAACCTTCCCTGGATGCACGAGAGTGTCATTCCCCAAGTTCGTGACGTCATCAAATTGCGCTACCGGCTGATGCCCTATCTCTACACGCAGATGTGGCGCGCCTCACACGAGAACGAGCCGGTTGTGCGTCCGCTGTTCTATGACTTTCCGGAAGATCGTTCAGCCCTGGACGTCCAGGACAGCTTTATGCTGGGACCAGACATTCTGGTGGCGCCCGTTCTTGAGGAGGGGGCATCGGACTGGCAGGTGTACCTGCCGGAGCATGCAGGCGGCTGGTTCGACTTCCACGACGGACGTCACTTCGAAGGTGGGCAGACAATCACGGTCCCAGCACCTCTCGGCCGCCCGCCTGTCTTCGTCCGGTGCGGTGCCATGATTCCGGTAACCCGGCAGACCGACAAGATTGATCCGAGTGCCGACACGCAGCGCGAGCTGATTGTCTTTGGAGCTCCACCGAAGGTCACCGACGCGTACCTTTACGAGGATGACGGCGATACATCAGACTGGCAGGGCGACAGCCGGCTGGAGCTTCGCTTTATGCTGCAGCCAAGCGGTAAGGACCTCGTCCTGTCCCTCGACGTCGTCGGTTCCTACCAGCCGGCCTTTGACACGATCTCGGTTCATCCGGTCGGCATTGAAGGGCAGATCCGGATCGAAGCGCCGGTGGGAATCATCAAGATCGGGCAGGGCGCACCGGCGTTCTAGGACTGAGACTATATCGCATCAGCTCTCGAACATCAGGAAAGACGTGATCCATGAGACAGGCTTGGCGGTGGTTCGGCCCCAATGATCCGGTAACGCTGGATGCAGTTCGTCAGGCAGGAGCCACGGATATTGTGTCCGCACTCCATCATGTTCCTCCGGGTGAGGCATGGACGCTCGGCGATGTCGAGCGCCATCGCAACGTCATTGAGAGCACCCCATCTGGACGCTCGCCTTTGAGGTGGTCGGTGATTGAGAGCATTCCGGTCGCCGACGACATCAAGCGGCATGGGGTCCATGCGAAGCAGTCGATTGCGGCGTGGATCGCGAGCCTTGAGGCCGCAGCCCAAGGCGGCCTCAAGATCATCTGCTACAACTTCATGCCCGTGGTGGACTGGACCCGAACGGATCTGGATTGGCCACTTCCAACTGGGGCGACGGCGCTGCGCTTCGACCAGGATGCATTCGCGGCCTTCGACCTTTATATTCTGAAGCGACCAGGTGCCGAGAACTCCTACGATCAGGAAGCCAAAGCGCGGGCGCGGACCGTAGTCGATGCGTTGGACGACGCTGCTGTCGAGCGGCTAACGAAGACCATCGCCGCGGGCCTGCCGGGATCCACGACCGATTCCTTGAGCCTGGAGGCTTTTCGCGACCGGCTCGCCGCTTATGAAGGCATTGATGCTGCGAAACTGCGCAAACACCTGATCGAGTTCCTGGAACAGGTCACGCCGGTCGCGGAGAAGTTCACGGTTAAGCTGACACTCCATCCGGACGATCCGCCACGACCGCTTTTCGGTCTGCCTCGTGTTGCATCGACGGAAGATGACTATGCGGCCTTATTCGCGGCCGTGCCGTCTGAAGCAAATGGCATGTGCTTCTGCACGGGCAGCCTCGGCGTGCGGGCCGATAACGACCTTCCCGCCATGGCCCGCCGCTTCGCATCGCGCATCCACTTTGCTCATCTGAGGGCGACGCGACGGGAGCAGGATGGACTAAGCTTCTATGAAGCGGATCATCTCGAAGGCGATGTCGATATGGTTGCAGTCCTTGATGCTCTCCTAGAGGAGGATCGTCAGCGGCCGGAGAGCGAGAAGATCCCATTCCGCCCCGATCATGGCCATCGTATGCTTGATGACCTCTCTTCAGGCAAGCGCGTTAACCCAGGCTATACCGCAATTGGACGCCTTAAGGGCTTGGCCGAACTGAGAGGAGTGATAAAGGCATTGGATTGTTCGCTCAGTCGGAGATGACGGGGCTCTGTCGCGAATTTTGGATGAGGACAGAAAGAGGACCATTTTGTCCGAAGTCCTTCCGCAGCCAGGATGTTGAACTGCTCAGCGAGGGAGAACTGTGAACGGCAGGCATACTTCGCCTGTCCTTTCCGCATCATGTAAACCATCTCAATCCCACTCAGTATCACCCGAGCGGATGCCATCGACTTGCTCAGAGCGCCACGGTGTGGATGATCTGGCCACACTCATCCGTGACTGCGACCGTCCAGCATGAGTCATGCCGCACCTGATGCAGCAACCCGCCCCAGAGTTCCGCTGCGGTCTTCTCAGCGGCTCCTTGCGCCGTCAGTGGGTCAGGCAGATCAATGCCTTCATCGTCCCACACGAAGTTGTCCTTTGACCGAAGGTGAAAGAAGTAGCGGGTCATCTCGGCCTCCGCGTAACCAGCACCCTGACTCGTCACTGTCGTCCGAAGCAAAACATCTTGGATATCGGTGATCCTGATGAAGATGCTGCCGAGCAGCGCCGATGATCCACTCCGTCAGGGTCTCCTTCGCCTTACACCTGTCACGCTCCCGATCGCACCACTGCCTAAAAAAGCAGGAGACCACGATTGATCTCCTGCCAGTCGGGAGGACTAATGCGTAGAAGTCTCAGGAGAACTCTCGCCATCCATTCGGCTCCAATCAATGTTCGACCTTAAATGTCGTTCCCGTTCAAGGTATAATTTTGCTGAGTTTCTTTAGATTTTCAATCTATGTTTATGTAAGTGCGCTTAACATAAACATAGATTGGGTTTGGTAAACAACATGGATTGAGTTCCTTAAGCAAAGAAGGCCCAGATCGATTTTTGCTTTGACGAGAACGGAAAAGTCCCGAATGCTTTGGGATATTAGGGCGGTTCTGATCTGAGTGACGGTAAGGTGCTTGCATGTACTGCACCTGCGATGGGCTTCTCGACAGGCCGCACATCACCTCTCCTGACGGCATGCCAGACCCTGACCGGATAAGAGAGGCCAGTAGAATGGGACATAACGCTGAAGGCGCTCACGTTGCGTTGATCGTCGAGGACGATGCCGAGCTAAGGGCTCTGGCAGCGGCACTGCTAGAGGAAACCGACCTCCGGGTTGTGGAAGCATCCAGCGCCGAGGAAGCTCTGCACTATCTGCGCCACAATGCCGGAGAGGTCGCGTTTCTGTTTGCCGATGTAAAGCTCCCTTGCCTCATGAGTGGCCTGGACCTCGCGCGCACCGCCGGCCTTAAGTGGCCATGGATCAGAACTGTTCTGACCTCAGGTGCGCCGCTTGAGGAGGACCTTGATAAAGCTCTGATAAAGGTCCGATTTATGCCGAAGCCCTGGAGAGCCCTTGAGCTGCTCATGGAAGCCGAGAAAGCGGCTGAGGGGAGCCGGTATGAAACGATTGTGTCTTGCACAGACACTGACGTGGTGAGGGCGCTACGAGCGTAGTTGACTCAACTCCGATAGTTCCTTCTCGGAGCATTCACCTGAGCGCACTTTGAGGGAAGGCAACACGTGGCGCACCAAGGTGCAGATAACGCGATCCCGATCCAAAGCTCGAAAATCCACCTCGGAGACGGACTGCCTGACTATGATCGCGAGAACATTCAACGGGTCGCCAGCAAATACTTCGGACGGCTGAACACCGCCTCGGCTTACTTTATGATGCCCAACAATTTCTCATGGTCCCTGATCTGACTGCGGCTTATGCCCCCTGGGCGTGCTGCACTTTCTTGATGAGTTCCTCAAAGAGAGCATGAGGAAGTGTGGGGCAGTTTAGTAGCGAGTAGGCTACACAAGGTCTCCGGTCGGACGAAGCAAAGCCACGGGACACCCGCAATTGCCGAAACGCACCCCATCCGAACCCGACGTGTCTGATCCTTCCCAAGCTCCGGAGATCCTGCAGTTCAAGGTCTGGCTGCTCGGCAGCAGCCCCTTGATCTAGCGGCGGGTTCAGGCCCAGCCAGCATGACGCTGCGGGGGTTGCATGGTGTCATTCAGGTGGTGATGGGGTGGGAGGGCATCGACCTATTCCAGTTCACGCTCAGGACCAGGCGGTTTGGCTCTAGGGAATTGGCGGCCCGGTCACTTAGTGCAGGCACTTAGCAGCGTTGTCCCCGACAATGAGGAGCCCAGCCCCAAGACTACGATCACCCGCTCAAGGCAATGATCGTCGAGGACGCCATTGTGATATTGTGAACAGCCCCGCTAACGGTCCATCCAGCCGACCAACAAATTGGGCTTCGAGAGTAACGCTGGTTCAGTCAGGATAAGGTTATGGTCGTCGGGAAAACAAGCCTCGGCGATCTGGCCAGCCATCGTCACAGGCACCGTGACTGTCACCGTCGCCCGTGGTCAGTATCGCTGCCCAGCTCGGCCTGAGAAAGTAGCAGAACGATTACGAACTAGGGAGGAGAGTCTCATGACAGTACTGACCGCCGCACCGGCTTGGCAGGCGCTTGAGGCGCACGCCGCAGCCATGGGTGAGCGGCACTTGCGTGAGCTGTTTGCGCAGGATCCGGAACGCTTCAGACGCTTCTCGTTCCAACTCGGCGATCTTCTGCTCGACTACTCCAAGCATCGGATTACGGCCGACACCATGGAGCTCCTATTCGAATTGGCCCGATCCGTAGATGTGGAGGGCTGGCGTGACCGGATGTTCATGGGTGACAAGATCAACACTACTGAGGACCGTGCCGTGCTGCATGTGGCACTGCGCAATCGCTCCGATCGACCGATCCTGGTCGACGGCTCCGATGTCATGCCAAGCATCGATGCGGTCCTGGAAAGGATGCGGCTCTTCTCGGAGCAGGTCAGAGGTGGCAGTTGGCGCGGCTCCACGGGCGAGACGATCACGAGCGTGGTCAACATCGGCATCGGTGGCTCCGACCTTGGGCCGGTCATGGTCTGCGAAGCCTTGAAGCCTTATCAGCGACCAGACCTGCGGCCGCACTTCATCTCCAATGTGGATGGAGCGCACCTCACACACACCGTCGCCGGCCTCGATCCAGCCCGCACCCTCTTCATTGTCGCCTCTAAAACTTTCACGACCCAGGAGACAATGACCAACGCTGCCAGTGCCCGGGGGTGGCTGACCGAAGCCCTCGGCGAGGACGCGGTGGCCAAGCACTTCGTGGCGGTCTCGACCAATGCTACGGAAGTGGCACGGTTTGGCATCGATACAGCCAACATGTTCGAGTTCTGGGACTGGGTCGGCGGCCGCTATAGCTTGTGGTCTGCTGTCGGCCTGCCGATCGTGCTCGCCGTCGGGTTCGAGCGCTTTCGTGAGCTGCTCGAGGGCGCCCACGAGATGGACGAGCATTTCCAGAGCGCTCCGCTGGACCAGAACATGCCTGTTATCATGGGCCTCCTCGGAGTCTGGTACCGGAACTTCCTGGGTGCCTCGACCCTGGCCCTGCTCCCGTACGATCAGCATTTGAGCCGGTTTGCTGCTTACTTCCAGCAGGGCGACATGGAGAGCAACGGCAAGTCGGTGCGTCGCGACGGCAGCCGTGTGGACTATGCCACCGGCCCGGTGATCTGGGGTGAGCCGGGCACCAACGGACAACACGCATTCTTTCAGCTTCTGCATCAAGGTACGGAACTGATTCCGGCCGACTTTCTGGCGTCGGTGGAGAGTCAAACGCCCTTAGGCGACCACCATGACAAGCTGCTGGCCAACTTCCTGGCGCAGACGGAGGCACTGGCTTTCGGCAAGACAGAAGACGAGGTGAGGGCCGAGCTCGAGAAGAAGGGCATGTCAGGGGCCGCTCTTGAGGCGCTTCTGCCGCACAAGGTCTTTGAGGGCAACCGGCCGACAACCTCGCTCTTGTACCGGACGCTCACACCGCATCGCCTTGGCTCCTTGATTGCCCTCTACGAACATAAGATCTTCGTTGAGGGCATCATCTGGGGGATCAACAGTTACGACCAGTGGGGGGTCGAGCTCGGCAAGGAACTGGCTTCACGGATCCTACTGGAGCTTCAAACCGATGCGACAGTGCCAGACCACGACAGCTCGACGAACGGCCTGATCGACTACGTGAGACGGCTGCGGCAAGAGCAATCCCGCTAGTCAAGATGTTGCATCGCAGACAATTCGCACCACGATTCACCGAAGGACTGGTACTATGACGACCGATCACACAGACGAAGTCGGGCAAGGAAATCATGGGTTCCGGGCTGTGCTGTGGGACATTGATGGCACCCTGTTGCTGAGCGAGTCCATGCACTTTCGTGCCCTGCGGCATACCTTGGCGACGGAAGGGATAGACGTTCCCGATGAGTTTCATCATGAGATCGTCGGCCGTACCGCCAAAGTTGTCTACGAGAAGTGCCGACAGACCTTCAGTCTATCTATGAGCTTCGACCAATGGCGCCGCCTCAAGTACACCTACTACACCGCCCATGCGGCGGAGATTGAGGTGAGGCCCGGTGCAATGGAGGCTTGGCGGTTGTTCGAGCAGTCGAGGCTCCGACAGGCCTTGGTGTCAAATTCAGACCGGATCGTAGTGAACGCGAACATTCGGGTGCTGGGGTTGGAAGAACCAGGCTTTATCTCCGTGTCGATCAATGACGTGGTACGCGGCAAGCCCGACCCTGAACCCTATGAGCGGGCTGCGATACTGCTGGGGCTGAAAATGGATCAGTGTATTGCGATCGAAGACAGCCCGACTGGCGCGCAGGCGGCGCTGGCATCGGGTGCCCGCACCATTGCATGGCCCGAGGATCGAACACTGGAATTTCCGCTTGGCATCCATCCTGTCGCAGACCTGGAGCCAGCCGTTAAAGAACTCCTCTGGAACGCTGCCTGACATCAGTTAGTTCATGATCTCCTCGCAATGGCGCGACGTCATTGTTAACCAAAGATCGAGAGGCTCAGGAAATGATGTCTCAACAAGAACTAATGCCATAATGTTAAACCCCGCGAAATTCCGATAAGCGTGTGTGGACGGCATGGAACTCGCCGAGCAGGTCTACCGGCGCTGGCCGCACGTGCTGCTGATTTCCTCCGGCTATGCCCGTCCGCATCCCGACGAGATCCCGGATTACGGGCAGTTCATGCCGAAGCCCTATCACGCGGCCACCCTGGTCCGGCACATCCACGACCTGATGCGGCCATGAGCGGACTGGCAGGGCCGAGAGAGACTTGCCGGGGCGGACCGTTTCCCGCCCTTCGGCATTGGCGATCTGCCTGGGCGTCCAGGCCGTAGCCCTGACCTGCCGGACGGTCTTGTTCGCCACAAGCCTCTCCTGGCCCTCAGTCATTGTCGTTCGGGATGTTCAGCACGTGGCCGCAGGCCTTGCAGTGGACGGCGTCAAGCTCGTGACGCTGCAATCCGCATTGCGGGCACGGGTGCATCACCTTGCCGCCCGGGCGGAAC
>JAESFL010000287.1_pt1 | contig 42419 bp, 39 predicted proteins | sample 9269401 | NCBI WGS metagenome assembly JAESFL01 (sample SAMN14506025, study PRJNA617098) | algae metagenome | isolation source: Gloeocapsa sp. UFS-A4-WI-NPMV-4B04 and co-occurring heterotrophs from desert... | place: USA: Utah | collected 2006-10-01 | reverse complement strand
ATCACCGCCGGATCGAGAACGAGGCGGCACCGGTCGATCCCGTCGCTGCCCGTGACCGGCTCGATGGCACGGATCGCCTGCCGACAGGTCAGCGTCCCCTTCATCACCCAGTAGATCGAGCCGCCGCCGGCAATGGCCTGCGCCCGTTTGGGGAACATGCGGGTGACGTGCGCCGTCACCGGCTCCTGGCCGAGGCGCAGAGCCTCGGCCCGGTTATGGGCGATCCGTGCCTCCAACTCGTCGATGGAGGCGGGACCGACGCAAAGTTTCAGAAGATGCAGGGCCATGACACCGGCCCGTATAAACCCAATCGGCGACGATGACGCGCGCGGCGGCCCGCCGCGCCGTCAGGCAAACAGCGCGATCTTCTCCTCGATGCTCAGCGTGTCGAGATCGGGAAAGGCGAAGGCGAGGTCGTCGTCGTCCCCCAGTGCGATGGCCGCCACGACCAAGGGCTGCGCCACCAGCATGACCATTTCAGAATCGGCCTGGGCGGTGAGATCGGTGGCCGGTGTGTCAGCCTCGCCGACCGACTCCATCTCGTCTTGCGCGAATGCCTCGGCGACGGCTTCCGCCTGTTCCGTCTCCAGCGCGAGTTCGAGCGTGCTCTCGGCTTCCCCCGCCGCGATCGCCTCCTCGGCCCAAGCCATGTCGAGGATCACCGGATCGGCTTCCGACAGCAGTTCGGCTGCCTCGGCGTCCGCTTCATCGACGCTCAGCGTCTTCAAAGCCGCGAGGTCGGCCGAGATCTCGTCGGCCAGCAGCATCGCGGGGGAGACCGGCTCGACCGGCGCCTGCGCGGCTGGCTCCTCTCCGCCCAAAAACCCCTCTTCGTGCTCCGGCAGGGGCTCCTGCGGGGCAACCTCCGGCAGAAAGGCGAGGTCGTTGTCGAGAACCACGACCGGCAGCGGCGGCCGGGTCGCCTGAGGCGGCACAGGCGCCGCTTCCATGTCGAGGAAGCGGTCGACGTCGCTCTGGTCGAGGGCGGCCGCAGCCTCCGCATGTGCATGCGGGTCGAGGACCGGCACCGCGTCGTCGGGATTGCCCCAGATCCCGATCATCGAGGCGATGCGACTCTCGAGATAGCGCAGGGTGTGCACCACGCGGCTGGTGCGCTGCGCCGTGAGATCCTGGAACGAGCAGGCGGTGTAGATCTGCGTGGCGTGCCGGTCGAGGGCGTCGCAGAGCTCGGAATCCACTCCGGTCTCGCGCAGCGTCCAGGCGGCTTCCTGCACCTCTTCGGCGGCGCTCAGAATGTCGGAGGTCGCCCGCTCGGTGGCGCGCACGATCGCGTCGAGGGCCTCCGACGCCACGGTCAGGCGGCTCTCGCCCTGCTCGGCCGTCGAGAGGGCGGCCACCTCCGCGCGGGTGCGGGCGATGGCGTCGGCCATCTCCATCAGGTCGCCGCGAAAGCGCCCGACATCGTCCGGCCGATCCGTCGTCGTGACGACGTTCTCGATGCGCCGGATCGCGTCCAGCAGCACCTCGGTGTCGGCGTTGCGGTTGCGGCGGGCATATTCGGTGAGAAACCAACGGCCGCGTTCGGTCTCCCGGACGGCGTCCTCGATGGCATCGTATTGCGACGCGTCCAGCGGCGTCAGGGAACGGGAACTCGACATCACACCCCGCACAGACTCGGCCCCCCCGCGAGGCGTGCCGCGACCATCGACGGTCGATGCGAGATTGACAGGCGCGCTTTAACGGCGGCTTACGCTTTCGCGCGCTTCGCCCCGCCGCGCGACGTTTTCTGCCGATCAGAGGGGCGGCCCGCTTCGCCGCGATCCCGTGACACGTACAGCTCCGACCGGTGAGCCCGATCCCGTCCGGCTCGGCCTCCTCTACGCCGTGGTCTTCGTGGAGATCGGCATTGCCATGCCGTTCATGCCCGTCTGGCTCGGCGCGCTCGGGCTCGATGCCGGGCTGATCGGCCTGTTGCTCGCTCTGCCGATCGCCACCAAGGTCATCGCGACGCGGCCCCTGATGGGGTTGATCGACCGCGGCGTGCGCCCGCGCACCCTGCTCGTCGCCGGCAGTCTGACCCTGGCGGTGAGCTACGCCCTGATGCCCGTGGCGGCCGCCATCGCCGCAGCGCTGCTCGTCCCGCTGATCGTCGCAAATGCCGTGGCGCAGGCGCCGCTGGTGCCGAGCATCGACTACCTCACGCTCGCCGCCGCCCGCCGCTCGAAGCAGATCGATTACGCCCGCATCCGGCTCTGCGGCTCCGTCGCCTTCCTCGCTGCCAACCTCGCGGGCGGCGCGCTGCTCGGCGTGCTGGGCGATCAAGTCGCGGTGCCGCTGCTGCTCACCGCGCTCGCCCTCGTCGCGACCGTCGTCGCCGCCTCCGGTCCGGAGGCCGGGCCCGCCGTCTCGCGCTCCGCCGAGACGGGGGTCTCCCCGCCCCTGCCGCGGGTGCTTCGGCTCTCCATCGCCGCGGCGGCGCTGATCCAGGCAAGCCACGCCGCGATCTACGCCTTCGGCAGCCTCGATTGGGCGCGCCACGGCGTCTCGCCCCCCTGGATCGGCGCGCTCTGGGCGGTCGGCGTCGCCGCCGAGATCGCGCTGTTCGCCGCGGTCGGCCGCTTTCCGGTTCGCTGGCGCAGCCCGTTCCGCCTGCTCGGCCTCGGCGGGGGCGCCGCTCTGCTGCGGGCCCTGGGCCTCAGCCTCGCGGACGGCGACCTCGCCCTGCTGCTGCCGCTCCAGATGCTGCACGGCCTCACCTTCGGCGCGACCCATCTCGGCGTCATGGCGGCGGTGTCCGGCTTCGCGCCTGAGGGCGCTCGCGGCCGGGCGCAGGGGACGGTCGGCGCCTCGACCGCCCTCGTCTCGGCGGTGGCCACGCTGGCCTGCGGCGCGGTCTACGGCGCGTTCGGCGGCCCCTCGACCTTCCTGATGATGGCGCCGCTGGCGCTCGCCGGCCTCGTCCTCGTCGCACTGGCGCAACGCATCCATGATCCCCGGCGATTTGGCGGCGGCTCACCCCATACGGTATAGGCCCGATCTCGGGATTCCAGAGGGATCATCCCTTTGGCGGGGTATCGGGGCGGCGTCCCGATCAGCGGCTTGGCCCGCCGCAGCGTCGAAACCGACGGATCGGATTCGACGCATCTTGGTAAGGATTTCGTTTCAAGATTTTCGGAGCGGAAGCGGGAGCGGCGCGTGCGGATCGCAGACGGCTCAAGCATCGTGGAGACTGCGGGCGCCGACCTCGATGCGGGCAGCGGCCGGGTGATCCTGCACGGCCGCTGGACCGCGGATCAGGGGCCGGCGGTGGAGAGTGCCTCGGCGCGGATCGCCGCCCAGGGCCGCAGCCAGCCCGTGCTGGTGGATCTCAGCGGGCTGGTGCGCCTCGATACCCTCGGCGCCTGGGTGCTGGAGCGGACTCGCGCCGAGATCGAAGCGGCGGGCGGGCGGCTGGCCTATGCCGGCGCGCGGCCGGAGCACCGCATCCTGCTCGGCGAGATGGGCCTGCGCGAGCCCGAACCGGTGCCGCGCGATACGCGCAATGTCGGACTGCGCTTCCTCGATTCCACGGGCCGGCGCGTGGCGCAGGGCGGCAGCGAGATCCTGGCCGGCATCGCCTTCCTCGGCGAGGTGGTGGCCGCCGCCGGCCGGGTTGCGCGCCGGCCGCAGACCTTCCGCATGGCGGCGCTGGTCAACCAGCTCGAACAGGTGGCGCTGCGCGGCGTGCCGATCATTGTGCTGATCTCGTTCCTCGTCGGCGGCATCGTCGCGCAGCAGGGCATCTTCCAGCTCCAGCGCTTTGGGGCGCAGAGCTTCGTCGTGAACCTGATCGGCCTCCTGATCCTACGCGAACTCGGGGTGCTGCTGACCTCGATCATGGTGGCGGGCCGCTCCGGCTCCGCGTTCACCGCCGAGATCGGCTCGATGCGGATGCGCGAGGAAGTCGATGCCCTTCGCGTCATGGGCCTCGATCCGATCGAGATCCTCATTCTGCCGCGCATCCTCGCTCTCGTGATCGGCTTACCCCTCCTGGCTTTCCTCGGCTCGCTCGCCGCGCTCGCCGGCGGCGGCCTCACCGCCGCGATTTACGGCGGCATGACCGTCGACGCCTTCCTGGCGCGGCTCCAGGCGGCGGTGTCGTTCCACCACTTCGCGGTCGGGCTGATCAAGGCGCCGTTCATGGCGCTGACGATCGGAATCATCGCGACGATCGAGGGCTTCGCGGTTCAAGGCTCGGCGGAATCGCTCGGACGCCACGTCACCGCCTCAGTCGTCAAGTCAATCTTTATGGTGATCGTGCTCGACGGCCTGTTCGCGGTCTTCTTCGCCGCGATCGATTTCTAGCCTCATGCGGACGGAAGACGGTCGGACAGCGCCCTTGACCACCCCTCACCTTTCCTTGAACGGGCAGGAGCCCGGCCAAAGCGACGCGATCATTCGCGTGCGCGATCTCGTGGTCGGCTTCGGCCACCGCACGGTGATGAAGGGGCTCAACCTCGACATCCGCCGCGGCGAAATCCTGGGATTTGTTGGCCCCTCGGGCCAGGGCAAGTCGGTTCTGACGCGGACCATTCTCGGACTGGTGCCGAAGCGCTCCGGCACGATCGAGATCTTCGGCGAGGACGTGGACGGCCTCACTGTCGCCCGTCGCCGCCAGTTGGAGCAGCGTTGGGGCGTGCTGTTCCAGCAGGGCGCGCTGTTCTCGGGGCTGACCGTCAAGCAGAACATCCAGATGCCGATGCGCGAGCATCTGAAGCTCTCCGAGCGCCTGCTCGACGAGTTCGCCCGCCTCAAGATCGAAATGGTCGGCCTCAAGCCGGATGCCGCCGACAAATACCCCTCGGAACTCTCGGGCGGCATGATCAAGCGCGCGGCACTCGCCCGCTCGCTGGCGCTCGACCCCGAGATCCTGTTCCTCGACGAGCCGACCTCGGGCCTCGACCCGATCGGCGCGGGCGAGTTCGACGACCTCGTCTCGACCCTGAAGAGGACGCTCGGGCTCACCGTCTTCATGGTGACGCACGATCTCGACAGCCTCTACACCGCCTGCGACCGCATCGCGGCGCTCGGCGACGGCCGGATCATCGCGGCAGGGACGATCGAGGAGATGCTGGCGAGCGACCATCCCTGGCTGCGCTCCTACTTCCACGGCAAGCGCGCCCGCGCGCTGGCCACGCCGGCTCAGGCCGTGCCGCCGGGTTACGCCCATGCGTAAGCCCTCGATGATCGCCCACGGTGCGGTTGCGCACCGCTTCGCCCCTTCGGATCGGATTGAGAGCTGAGCCGATGGAGACTCGCGCAAACTACGTGCTGATCGGCGCCTTCACCATCGGCGTCGTGCTGGCCGCCTTCGGCTTCGTGTTCTGGCTCCAGGGCGGCTCGCGGGGGCAGGCGACCCAGGCGATCCGCATCGTGTTCTCCGGCTCGGTCGGCGGACTGGCCAAGGGCTCAACCGTGTCGTTCAACGGCATCAAGGTCGGCGAGGCGCTCGAAGTGCGCCTGCTGCCGCAGGATCCGCGCCGCGTCGTCGCCGTGGTGCAGGTCGATCCCTCGACCCCCTTGCGCGCCGACACCCGCGCGCGCCTCGATTCCGCGATGCTGACCGGCGTCTCGCAGATCGCGCTCTCGGGCGGCAGCGCCGACGCACCGGCGCTCACGCCGGGCTCGGGCGACAAGATGCCGACGATCTTCGCCGATTCGAGCGACATCCAGGACATGATGGCGGCGGCCAAGCAGATCGCGCAGCGCGCCGACGACGTGCTCCAGCGCCTCGATAAGGTGGTGGCCGGCAACGAGGGCGCGATCAACCGCACGCTGGCCAATGTCGAGGCTTTCTCGAAGACGCTGGCGGATGCCGGTCCGTCGATCGCCGGGCTCGTCAAGGCGGTGGACGGCCAGCGCCTCAACCGCGTGATCGAGAACGCCGACACCTTCTCGACCGCGCTCGCCAATGCGAGCCCCGACATCGAGGCCGGCCTCCATGACGCCCGCGCGCTCGCGGCGAAGCTGAGCGCCTCCGCCGACCGGATCGACGGCGTGCTCAAGGGCGCCGAAGGCTTCCTCGGTTCCGCCTCCGGCCAGCAGGGATCGGGCACCTTCGCCGAGATCCGCGAGGCGGCGATCTCCGTGCGCGAGGCCGGCAAGGCCTTCCGCGCGCTCTCGGAGAATCTCGACAAGCGCACCGCCAACATCTCGACGAGCTTCAACCGTCTGTCGGGCACGAGCCGCCGCGAGGTCGAGGCGCTGTCGACCGACGGCCAGCGCACGCTCAACACCCTGAGCCGCGCCGCCCGCAGCCTGGAGCGCGACCCGTCTCAGGTGATCTTCGGTGGCAAGCCGTCGTTGCCGGAATACAACGGTGGCCGCTGAGCGACCCGGATTCGGGAGGATGTGTCGGCACGCACGGCGCAGCTTGAGCGTTGGCGTATGCTCCCGCGTGCTAGAGGGGGCGTCAGTCTCTCCGACAGCGTATGGACGGTGCCTGAGCGTATGACGCGTCTTTCTCCCTCGCCGGCCCTTCCGGGTCGCCTCCTGCGGGCAGGCGTCCTGCTCGCGCCGCTGGCGCTCCTCGGCGGCTGCGGCGGCGGCACGCCGCTGACCTTCGACCTCGCCGCCCTGCCGGGGCAGGCCCGCGTCGGCACGGCCGCGCGCTCCATCGTCGTGTCCGAGCCCGTCGGCCTGCAGCCGATGGAGGCCGACCGCATCATCGTGCGCGAGCCCGGCGGCTCCCTCTCGTTCCTCGGCGGCGGCCAGTGGGCCGATCGCCTGCCGCGCCTGATCCAGACGCGGGTGATCCAGAGCCTGGAGAATACCGGCCGGCTGCGCTCGGTCTCGCGGCCCAGCGACAAGGTGCCGTCGGACTATCAGCTCGTCAGCGAGATCCGCGAGTTCGACATCAACTCCGGCACCGGCGAGGCGGTGGTCGACCTCTCGGCCAAGCTGATCGCCGAGGGCAGCGGCCGGGTCGTCAACGCCCGCGTCTTCACCGCGCGCGTTCCGGTGCCGAAGGTCGATCCGCAGAGCGCCGCCGCGGGCCTCGACGCGGCGCTCGGTCAAGTGCTCGCCGACCTCGTGCGCTGGGTGAATTCGAGCCGTTAGCGCATCGGCGTCCCGGTGCAGGTTGGGCCGCGCCGCCCGGTCTCGAAGGGACTGAACTGGCATCCGTCATGGCGAGGCGAAGCCGTGGCAATCCAGGGCTCTGCACCGTCCGGAGAGGTCGCCCGCTGAGCCGCACCCGCTCCGCTTCGCGACGGCGGGCTGTCGAACCCGCGGGGATCGACCGGAAACGGATCGCTCGCCGGTCCGCGATCAGGCGTCCAGGGCCGCCAATGTGGGCCCGCGCAGGGAAAGCGGCACGGCGATCAGTTCGCCGTGGCGCGGCTCCGGACAATTGTAGACGGCCGGCCGCCCTTTCAGGTCGCAGACCGCCCCGCCCGCCTCGCGGACGATGAGGTCGGCGGCGGCCAGATCCCAGTCCCGCGCATCCCGCGACACGAGGCCGAGATCGATCCGGCCCTCGGCCACCCGCGCGAGCCGCAGGGCCAGCGACGGCACCCGCTCGATCACCGTGACCGACGGCCGGGGTCCGAGCCGGGCCGCGCCGTCGAGGAGGCGATCCTGGAACGGCTTCGGACCGGTGACGCGCGCGCCCTCCAGCCTCTCCTGCGCCGCGACGCGGATGGGCGTTCCGTTGAGGGTCGCGCCCTCGCCCGCCACCGCTTCATAAAATTCGTCCGTCGCCGGCGCGAAGACGCCGCCGATCACCGGCTCGCCCCGCGACAGCAGCGCCACCGCGATCGACCAATCCGGGTGCCCGGACAGGAAGGCGCGGGTGCCGTCGATCGGATCGACGATCCAGACCAAGTCGTGGCCGAGCCGCACCGGATCATCGCTGGTCTCCTCTGAGAGCCAGGCGGCCCGCGGCTCGATCTGCGACAGGCGCACCTTGAGGAAGGCGTCCACGGCGACGTCGGCCTCGGTGACCGGTGAGCCGCCGGCCTTCGACCAGACCCGCGCGCTCGTGTGCTCTCCTTTCCGGAAGGAGGGCAGCGCGAGCGCGGCGGCCTCCCGCATCGCGTCGTGCAGCACGGGCCGCAGCGCCGCGAAGGAGGATGTCGTCTGGGTCATGGATCCGGTCGGAGCCGTTCGTGCGAGGCCGGCCTCATGCCGATTGAACGGCGCCGACGCCCCTTCGTTCTAGGGCATCGATCGGAAAAGTGGCCATCGGTTTTCGGAAACGCAGCGATGCAAAGCCGGTTGCGGCACGCCGCGGACGGTTCGAGGCCGCGCCGCGACGGTCCCGGCGGTAAACGAGGTTACCAGCATTTCTACCAATCCCGGCAAGGGTCCGTTGAGCATCCGACAGGCTTCAGCTCGATCCACGAACGCTTAACGCTCACTCTTAAGGCGCCTTGGGGGAGACGACTGGCACTGTGCTTGTCAGATCAGCGCGTCCGACAGAGACCGCGACACGGGATAGGGCGTCGAACCGATGATGACTTTCGAGATCGCGAATCTGAACTGTCGGCCCGGCTGCGATGAGGCCAACACGCAGAGCATCGAGGCCCCTGTGATGCTGCTGCCGGCTCTCGGCGCGACCTATGGCAGCGGCAAGCTCGCCGGCGTGGCCCTGTCCTTCGCCGACGACGCGGCCGATGCCTGCGGCGAGGATCGATTCGCCCTGCTCCTCATCGACGGCGAGAGCGAGGTGGCGATGCGGCTCGGACCGTTCCCCGAGGAGGATGTCGTGGCGGTGTGGCGCGACATCTCGGCCAAGGGTGGCCTGACCCGCATGCTCCTGCGCGAGGACGGCGACATCGTCCCGGTCTCGCAGCAGCTCGGCCCGGTCGTGCTCGGCAAGGGCCGCCAGCGGCGGCGCCACGCCGCGCTCAGTGGACGCCGCCCGCGCTTCCTCGTGCGGCGCAAGACCGCCCGCCTCCCGGCCCGGCCCTGCATTCACCGGGGCGAGAGCGAGATCATTTCGCGCGGCTGAGGCGCTGTCCCGCTCCAGCTATGTCTACAGCCGGCTTCGTCAGCCCTTGTCGAGCGGACCGTCCGGAGCGCGGTCGGCCGGGGCACCGTTGTAGCCCTCGAACCATTCTGTGCGCTCGGGAGAGTTCGGCGGATAGGGGCATGCGTCGCGCGGGCGTCCCTGGCTGCGGGCACGAGCGCCTTCCGCGATCGGATCGGCGGGGGGTCGGTGCGGATCTGTCTCACTCATGCGACCGGATATGGCGCGCGGGCAGGGCTCCGCCACGGCCGGATCAGCGCAGACCCTGCCACAGCGCGTCGGCGGCCAGCCCTGCGAATAGGATGAGGCCCGCGTCGCGGTTCGAGCGGAACAGTGCCAGGGCGCGCGCGCCGTCGCGCTCGGAGAGCTGCATGACCTGCCGGGCGAGATGGGTGGCGAACAGTCCGAGCCCGAGCCAGCTCAAAGGCCCGGCCCCGGCGCCGACCAGCGCCGGCACGAACAGGACGACGGTGCCCGCGTAGCAGAGCCCGACCGCGCGGCGCAGCCCCGCCCCGAACAGCCGGGCCGAGGAGTGGATGCCGACGATCTCGTCGTCCTCGATGTCCTGGACCGCGTAGATCGTGTCGTAGCCGACGATCCAGAGGATCGTGCCCGCGTAGAGCCATAGGGCCGGCGCGTCGAGGCGGCCGAACACGGCGACCCAGCCCATCAGCGCGCCCCAGCCGAAGGCGAGGCCGAGCACCGCCTGCGGCATCGGCATCACTCGCTTCATGAACGGGTAGATCGCCACCGGCGCCAGCGAGAGCACGCCGACGAGGATCGCGGTCGCATTGAATTGCAGCAGCACCGCAAGGCCGACCAGCGCCTGCGCCACGAGGAAGGCGGCGGCTTGGCGCGTCGTCACCTGCCCCGAGGGCAGCGGGCGCGAGCGGGTGCGCTCGACCTGCGCATCGAACTTGCGGTCAGCAATGTCGTTGTAGGTCGAGCCGGCGCCGCGCATCGCCACGGCGCCGATGAGGAACAGCACGAGGTGGCCGGGATGGGGTCCGGGATTGCCGGCGGCGATGGCAGCGAGCGCCGCCGACCACCAGCACGGCAGCAGCAGCAGCCACCAGCCGATCGGTCGCTCGATCCGGGCGAGCCGCAGATAGGGCCGCGCCGCCGCCGGCGCGAGCCGGTCGGCCCAATGGCCGGCGACCGCGTCGGCGACGCGGCCGGAGCCGGGCTCGGACGGAGAGGGCAAGAGTGCAGCGGCGCCGGCGGGTTAGAGCGCGCCGCTCAAAGCGCGCCCTGGGGCATGCGGAACGAGCCGGACAGGCCAGGGCCGCCCAGCAGGCCGCCGCCACCGCCGCCGTTCTGCGCCTGGGCCTTGGCCTGGGCTTCCATCTTCGAGGCCTGGGCGGCGATGCCGCAGACCTTGGTGCGGATCGTCGCGACCTTGTTGTGGTCGGCCTTGAAGCCTTCCGAGAACGAATCGGGGATCGAGCACCATTCCTTGTTGGCGGTGATCCACTTGATGCCGGTGGTGCCGTTGGCCTGAAGCTGGCCGAACAGGGAGCAGGCCTCCTGCGGCGTCATCTTCTTCTTGGAGTTCGAAGCCGAGTTGGCCTTGGCCACGAGGTTCTTGCGCTCGATCAGCGTCTTCTGGATCGCGCCGCAATCGGTGCCCGCCTGCTGCGGCACGGACTGGGCGGGCGCGGCCGGGGCCATCGGCGCGGGGATGCTCATCGGCGCGGCGGCCGATGGCGCGGGCTCGGCGGGGGTATCCATCGACGGCAGCGGCATGCCACCCATGCCGCCCATGCCCTGGGCCACAGCCGGCCCGGCCAGCAGGACAAGGCCGAGCAGAGCGGCGGCGGTCTTCGTCGGTGCAGTTATCCTGGCAGACATTCGGCCCGGTCCTTCTCCCCGCATGCCGCGACGGGTGTGCCCCCGATCCCGCAGCGCCTCCCCGGCGCGCCCCCCGGCGCTTGACGCGACGGGGCCGGCGGGGAGGCTTGAACGTGTTTCGATGCGGCAGTCTTCTGCGCACGGGATTGTGGCGCCAATGGTGCGTTCCGCCGCTGCGGGACTGCGGGCGTGGGAAACACTTCGAAACCCGCTGCACGTGGCATTTTCGCACCACCCGCCACGAGGGGCCGCACGGGATCCGATTGACAGCCGATGGCGGCCACGCGACGAGACCGTCCTGTCTGCGAGAGACCATGGCCGCCTACGACTTCACCGCCCCGCGCCTGTTCGTCGAAGCGGATCTGGCGGAAGGACTCGTCCTGCCGCTGGAGCGGGCGCAGGCGAACTATCTGCTCACCGTGCTGCGCCGCGCCGAGGGCGAGCCCGTCCTGCTGTTCAACGGGCGCGACGGCGAGTGGCGCGCCGAGATCGTGCCGCAGGGCCGCAAGAGCGCGGATCTGCGGGTCGTGGCACAGACCCGGCCGCAGCCGGCTCCGGCCGACCTGCACTACCTGTTCGCGCCCCTGAAGACTGGCCGGCTCGACTACGTGGCGCAGAAGGCGGTGGAGATGGGGGCCGGTCGCCTCCAGCCGGTCTTCACCCGCTTCACCCAAGGCGAGCGGATCAAGCTCGACCGGCTCCAGGCCAACGCGATCGAGGCGGCCGAGCAGTGCGGCATTCTCGCGATCCCCGACATCGGCGAGCCGGACCGGCTGCCGGCCTGCCTCGGCGCGCTCGCGCCCGAGCGCCTGCTCGTGTTCTGCGACGAGGACGCGCCCGTCACCGATCCGGTGGCAGCCCTGCGCGGGGCGGCCGACCCGGCCAAACCGCCGCCGCTCGCCGTTCTGGTCGGCCCCGAGGGCGGGTTCCACGCCGAGGAGCGCGCCCTGATCGCGGCCCGCCCCAACACGGTCGCCCTCTCGCTCGGTCCGCGCATCCTGCGAGCGGATACGGCGGCCGTGGCGGTGATGGCGCTGGTGCAGGCGGTGCTCGGCGACGCGCGGTGACCCGGCCCGCTTCGAGGATGTCTTAAAGAATGACGCTGCCCCGCATCCTCCTCCTGTCCCTGGGCGGGACGATCACCATGACCCGGAGCCTTGAGGGGGGGATCGTGCCGACGCTGACGGCGGCCGACCTCGCCGCCTCGGTGCCGGGACTTTCCGCGGTGGCGCGGATCGAGACGTTCTCCCCCCTGCGCCGGCCGAGCGCGGGACTCACCCTCGACGACCTGATCGGCGTGGCGCGCACGCTCGACGAGCGCCTCGCAGGTGATTGCGACGGCGCCGTGGTGATCCAGGGCACCGACACGATCGAGGAGACCGCGTTCGTCCTCGACACTCTGATTGCCGGCAACAAGCCCGTCGTCGTCACCGGAGCGATGCGCGGGCCGGAGAGCGCCGGGGCGGACGGGCCGGGCAACCTGCTGGCCGCGACCATCGTCGCGGGGAGCCCGGCGGCGCGGGGGCTCGGCGTGCTCGCCGTCCTCAACGACGAGATCCACGCCGCCCGCCTCGTACAGAAGGCCCACACCGCCCTCCCCTCGTCCTTCCGCTCGCCGCTGGCCGGCCCGCTCGGCCTCGTGATCGAGGGTGAGGCCCGGATCTTCTTGCGCCCGCAACGGGCCCCCGTCGTCGCCGGATCGTTGGGCGACGAACCGGTCCCTGTGGCGCTCCTGAAGATGGGCATCGGCGACGACGGGCGCCTGCTCGCCGCCCTGCCGGACCTCGGCTTCCGAGGCGTCGTGATCGAGGGGATGGGCGCGGGCCACGTCCCGGAGCCCCTTGCCGAGATCATCTCCGGCCTGGTCGAGCGGATTCCCGTCATCCTCGCCTCACGCGCGGAGACGGGCCCTGTGTTCTCGCGCACATACGGTTATCCCGGTGGCGAGATCGATTTGCTCGCCCGCGGCGTGCTCTCGGCCGGCATCCTGTCGGGGGTGAAGGCGCGGCTGCTGCTCCAGATCCTCCTTCGGGCCGGCGTCGATCGGGCGGTCTACGCCCCATACTTCGCGGATTCCGGACCACCGGGTTTGGCGCCGCAAACAGAAGCTTGAGGCATGTCTGCCATGCGGTCGGCGGGCGCGTTGTTCAGTCTTGCGGCGTCCTCTAAGGACACGACATCCGGTGAGGCCGCTGCCGGCCCCGTCCGGTGGCGGATCCTCGGCGCGCCGCTGATACCCTTCGACCGACGTTACCTTCGAGGCAGCGCATGGCGCGCGACACGTCCGACACGACCCCGCTGACCACGCGGGACGAACTGATCGCGTGGTTTTCCGCGGGCGAGAAGCCGCGCGAACGCTTCGCCATCGGCACCGAGCACGAGAAGATCCCGTTCTATACGGCCGACCACGCGCCCGTGCCCTACGAGGGCGAGCGCGGCATCCGGGCGCTCCTGGAAAATCTCGGCCGCGAGACCGGCTGGGAACCGATTCTCGACGGCGGCAACATCATCGGGCTCGCCAACAACGAGGGCGGCGGCGCGATCTCGATCGAGCCGGGCGGCCAGTTCGAGCTCTCCGGCGCACCGCTGCCCGACATCCACGCGACGGCGATCGAACTCGAGGAGCACCTCGCCGCGACGAAGCGCGCGGCGGAGCCCCTCGGCATCGGCTTCCTCGACCTCGGCATGAGTCCGAAATGGACCCGCGAGGCGACGCCGCAGATGCCCAAGAGCCGCTACCGCATCATGCGCAACTACATGCCGAAGGTGGGCAAGCTCGGCCTCGACATGATGCTGCGCACCGCCACCGTGCAGGTGAACGTCGATTTTGCTTCCGAGGCCGACATGGTGCGCAAGATGCGCGTCAGCCTCGCGCTCCAGCCCGTCGCCACCGCGCTGTTTGCCAATTCCCCCTTCACCGACGGCCGGCCCAACGGCTTCCTGTCGCGCCGCTCCGAGATCTGGCGCGACACCGATGCCGACCGCACCGGGATGCTCCCCTTCGCCTTCGACGATGGCTTCGGCTACGAGGCCTATGTCGACTGGCTGCTCGACGTGCCGATGTATTTCGTCAAGCGCGGCGAGACCTACCACGACGTCGCCGGTGCCTCGTTCCGCGACCTGATGGACGGGCGCCTCGCCCAATTGCCGGGCGAGCGGGCGACCGTCTCGGACTGGGCCAACCACGCCTCCACCGTCTTCCCGGAAGTCCGCCTCAAGCGCTTCCTCGAGATGCGCGGCGCCGATGTCGGCGGTCCGGCGATGATCGCGGCGCAATCGGCCTTCTGGGTCGGACTCCTCTACGACGAGACCGCGCTCTCTGCGGCCTGGGACCTCGTGCGCGGCTGGACCGCCAGCGAGCGGGAATCGATCCGTGCCGCCGTGCCGCGGCTAGGGCTCCATACCAGCATCGGCGGCCGCTGCCTCGGCGCGGTCGCGGCGGAGGCATTGGCCATCGCCCGCACCGGCCTGCAGGCGCGAGCGCGCCGCGACGGGAACGGGCGCGACGAGGCGGTCTATCTCCAGCCCCTGGAAGCAATCATCGCCGCCGGCCGCAGCCACGCCGAGGATCGGCTCGCCGATTACGAGGGCCCGTGGGAAAAGTCGGTGGATCCGGCCTTCACCGCCTGCACGTTCTGAAGTCGAGATCGGAGCACCAGGATGGGTCGGGTGCCGCCTGCGCGAACGCGCGTGCCGGCCCCGACCTGACCCGCCCGTAAAATTGCGCTGATCATTCGCCCGGCACGCCGCGGAGCCGGATGCGGCGAATTTTCCTTGCGGACAAGCTTTGCCGTTGGAACGCGTTCGGCACTGCGTTGTTCCTCTGCGTGTTCCTTAATGGCTAAGGAGTCCGCATCCATGTCCCGCATCACGACCCTGACGCTGGCCGGCCTCACCGCACTGGGCTTGACCGTGACGGCCGTCCCGTCGGCCGAAGCCGCGCCTCTGCCCGCGATGAAAGCCGCGCAGGTCGGCGGCGGCAACACCACCGTCGACACCGTCCATTGGCGGCGCGGCTACTACGGCGGCTATTACGGCCCCCGCTACGGCTATGGTTACGGCTATCGGCGCCGCAATGTCGGCGGCGCGCTGTTCGCGGGCGCGGCGCTCGGGCTGATCGGCGGGGCGATCGCCGCCAGCGCGGCGCCCCGCTACTACGGCTATCCGGCCTATGGCGGGTACTACGGCTATGGCCGCCCCGTCGGCTATTATGGCGGCTATGGCTACGGCTACCCGGCGTATGGTGGCTATTACGGCTACGGCCCCTACGGCTGGTAACAGCCCTTTCCAGCCATCCAGACGATCGCCCCGCCGGCCGGGTTCAGCCGGCGGGGTTTTTTCGTGCTATGCGCCGCTGCCATGCCCGAGATTCCGCAGGACGGCGCGGTCGAACTCGACCTCAGCGGCCTCAAATGCCCCCTCCCCGCCCTGCGCACGCGCAAGGCCCTGCGGGCGCTTGCGCCCGGGGCGCGCCTTGCCGTGACCGCGACCGACCCGCTCGCCGGGATCGACATCCCCAACGTCGTCCGCGAGGAAGGGGCGGCACTGGAGGCGCAGGAGCGGGACGGTCCTGCCGCGCGCTTCCTGATCCGCCGCGGCCCCGACCGGGCGCGCGAGCCAACCTGATCTCGAACAGCCCGATCCCAAACCAGCCCTCCCGAGGAGACGCCATGCCCCCCGAGATCCGCGGCACCCGCACCGTTCACGACGGTTGGGCCAGCTTCGTCGTCGCCGAGGTGACGACGCCCGAGGGCGCCGAGGTGACCCGCGAGATCGAGGATCACGGCGAGGCGGTCTGCGTGCTGCCCTACGATCCGGAGCGCCGGGTCGCCCTGCTGATCCGGCAATTCCGCGCCCCACCCTTCTTCACCGCGGGCGTGACCGATCTGCTCGAAGTGCCCGCGGGCCTCCTCGACGAGGCGGATCCGGCGGAGGGTGTGCGCCGAGAGGCCTTCGAGGAGACGGGACTGCGACTGTCGCATCTGGAACCGGTCTCCACGGTGTGGAGCCTGCCGGGGATCTCCACCGAGCGAATGCACCTGTTCCTCGCCCCCTACGCGGAGAGCGACCGTGAGGGGCCGGGCGGCGGCCTGGCCGAGGAGCACGAGGCGATCACTATCGTCGAGATGCCGCTCCCAACCCTCGCGGCCATGAGCGAGGCCGGCGAGATTACCGATATGAAGACGCTGGTGCTCCTGCTCGCCTTGCGCCTGCGCCGCCCCGAACTCTTCGCCTGACACGCCGGCTTGCGGACCGGCCGGCAGCGCCTATCATCCTTCTCGCGCGGAACGGGTTCTCTCGCACCCACGGAGGCCACCGCGCGGGAGATGCGCCCATGTCGTTCTTCATCGGGATCGCCGGCCCCTGGCTCGTGGTTTCCGCCCTCCTCCTGATGTGGCACCGGCGGGAAGAGGAGCGTCCGGCGCGGACCGTGCCCGCCGAGGCAGGCGGGTATCCGCCCCGCGCCTGAGGCTTCGTGGGCGGCCTCGTCCGTCGGTTCAAGGCCAGCCCTCTCCGGCATGGCGCTTCGGCCGCGCCGAACCAACGGCCACGCCGCGGGTTGTCGAGGCTCTGCGCCCCGTCGCGGCCCGAGGTCACCGGCTGGTCCGGACGACTGCGACGGATCCCGCGCATTCCGTTCGAACCCGACGCGCCGCTCTCTGCGGGGGCCGTCGAAGCTGGAGTGACGTATGGACATCGCCCTCGACAAGGTCACCGAGATCATCCTCCGGCTGCGGGCGGTCGAGGTGAAGGAAGGCGTGACCGATCCGGACTCGGGCTCCAACCCGACCGATGACGGCTCGATCGACATCCTGACCAGCGGCACCGACGACGCCACCGAGCAGGAGATCCGCAGCATGATCGCCGGGCTGAACGAGGACGAGCGGGCCGACCTCGGAGCGCTCCTCTATATCGGCCGCGGCGACTACGAGGCGGTGGAGTGGCGCACGGCGGTCGCCTTCGCCAAGGAGCGCGAGGCGGCGGGCGACACGGTGATACGCGAACTGCTCGGCACGCCGGACGGGGCCTCGCTGCTCGAGGAAGGCCTCGACGCGCTGGGCATTCCCATGGACCCGCCCGAGGCGACTTGAGGCGGCGGTCACGGTATCGGCGCGAAACGGGTGTTCCGCGCCGATACCCGATGACCGGTGAAACAGATCAGGGTTCGCAGGCCAGCGCCTTCGCACCGACGGCGACGAACTGCGCCGCGGTCCGCAACTCATCGCTGATCCGCGGCGTGCGGGCCACCACGGTGGCCTCCCTCGCCAGCCGGTCGTTGCAGGCGCAGGTGGGCAGCCCCTGTCCCACCGGCGGCGAGCAGGCATCGTGGTGCATGCAGGCCCGGTCGAGGGCATCGACCGGAGGAAGTCCGGCGCCGCGGCTGCCGGGGCCACAATAATTGCCGTGAAAGACCAGGGCGCCTTGCGGCAGCCCGTTGCCGAGATCGGGCGGGTTCGGCGCCTCGATGGCGGGGGTCTCGACCACCGGCGCGGCGACGGATTGAGCGGAAGCCGCCGACGGCGCGAGCGCCAGAAGCGCAGCCGACAAACCGGCGGCCAGGGAAAGGCGCCGGATGGCGGGGAAGGCAGGAGTGGTCACGGTCCAAGTCTCTCCGTTTGATACGCTCCCCTCAAAGCCTTCCGCGGGCCGGGCCGATCGCCCGTTTGGGAAGGCTGAGCCGTTCAAACGATTTTTCCCTGACTGCGGTTCATTATTTCAGGCAAGAAACAAGCCAGGAGCTTGCTTTTAGAATCGAGCGCTCAGGCCGCTGCTTGCCGAGGCGATTGCGGAGGTGGGCGCCGTCGAGAGACGCGATCAGCGGCCGCGCAGGATCAGCCGGTCGCCGCGAACCTCGTAGGAAGGCAGCCGATCGAGGAAGCTCTGACCGAGCAGGTTGGTCGTCAGCGCGCCCGGCCGGCTTACCATCGCGTCGACGTTGCGCTCGGTGATCGGCCCGACGGTGATCGCGTCGAGCCGGATCGGCGCCGTCAGCGCGGTGCCGTTGGCCGTTGAGACGCGCTGGGTGAAGGCGCTTTCCGGCGGGCGGATGCCGAGCCGCTCGGCGGTCGCGGCGGTGAGCACGACGCTGCTCGCCCCCGTGTCGAAGACGAAGCGCTCCTCGGCGCCGCCATTCACCGTGGCCAGCACCGAGAAATCGCCGTCGGAGCGGCGGGTGATCGTCACCTCGCCACCGGGGCCGAGGACGGCGGTGCCGGGGCGCAGCGCCCCGACCACGTTGGCGCCGACCTGCTGCGCGTCGTTGCGGTAGGTGTAACCGATGACGATCACCGCGCCGATGGCGAGCCAGATCAGGATCGAGCTCACGGTCCTTCCCGGCATCGCGAGCGCCTGCCGCCAGCGCCCGGCGGTGAGCAGCAGCAGCAGCGCCGTCGCCGAGACGAGTCCGGCGACTTGATCCGAATCGAGCCCCATCACCGGGCCGCCATCGTGGTTGGCGATCAGGACGACGAGGCCGATCCCGAGGATGGCGAGGCCGGCCCACATCATCACACGCGGATCTCCCGCTGAGGGTAGGCCCGTCGCAACCGCTCGGGCAGCACCGCCATGACCGCCAGACGCTGCGGCTCGGAGAGCGAACCCCACAGCCCGATCTCCTCGCGCGTGCGGCCGCAGCCCTCGCACAGGCCGGTCACGGCATCGAGCACGCAGACCTTGGTGCAGGGTGAGGAGGGTTTGTTCGCAGGAGTCGCCAGCATCGTCCGTGCAGATGGGACGGAGCGGGGCCGTGAATCAAGGCCTGACCGGCAACCTCATGCCTCCCGCGGGTCGTCGGACGGGCTGCGCTTCAACCATTGGATCGGGTGGATGAGGATGCGCGTGCCCACATCGCCCTCCCACCGGGTCCGCAACCCTTGCGCTTCCATCGCCGCCACGATCTCGGCGGCGATGGCGGCCCTGGTGTCGTCGCGGTCGTCGAACGAGCCGAAGGCGAGGTAGAGCCCCTGGCCGAAGACGACCGCCTCGACATCCTGCCCGTGATAGAACACGAACCCGCGCGAGGCGCGCCCGCGCTCCTTGCGCCGGTGATAGACCTCGGCCGCGTCCGAGATCCCGTCGGAGCGGGTGTAGCCGGCGCAATGCAGCGCGATGATGCCGGCGGCGTCGAGTCTGTCGAAGGCGATGGCGAGACGGTCGAAATCCGTCTCCAGCGGCCAAGTCGCCTCGTCGGCCCGCTTGCGCGCGAAGGCGCGGGCCACTTCCGCCTCGACCCAGCGACGATCGTCGGCCGCGATCACGTCGGGGTTCAGATACGCGTCGAGGATCGTCTCGCGCGTCGAGGCCTCCGTCTCGAAGCCGCCGCGGGCCAGGATCTCGATCTGCTCGGCCGTGTCGGCCCGGTCGATCTTCTCGACGGGCGTATCGGAGGGCGTCCGGACCGGTGCCTCGGCCCGTCGGCCGGCAAGGAGTCGACGGAGGATCTTCAGCATCGTGCGGACCTCGCCTACGCCGTCGCAGCCACCAGAGCCAGCAGCACGGTGATCTCGCCGATCTGCTGGCAGGCGCCGACGACATCGCCGGTCTGGCCGCCGATCTTCCGCTCGGCGAGCGCGCTCAGGCCGAAGGCCGCGAGCGGTGCGAGGATCAGTGCGAGGACGAGGCCGAGCGCCGGCAGGCCGAGGGCGGCGGCGATCCCGGCCAGGATCAGGCAGAGCAGCCCGGCAATTCCGAGCGTGGCTCGGCTGGGCCGGCCGACCGCGGCACCCGCACCGCCGGGACGGGCGGGATCGAGGATCGCGAGAGGGATCAGCGCCACCGTCCGCGACAGGGCGGCGGCGAAGAGGAGCGCGGCCGCGGCGAGCGTGCCGGAGCGATCCAGCAGGGTCGCGAGCATCGCCGCCCGCAGCGCCAACCCGAGGAACAGCGCGGTGCCGCCATAGGCGCCGATGCGGCTGTCGCGCATGATTTCCAGGCTGCGCTCGCGGCTCTGCCCACCGCCGAACCCGTCGGCGACGTCGGCCAGGCCGTCCTCGTGCATGGCGCCGGTGATGAGCGCGAGGGCGACCAGCGCCAGGGCGGCGGCGACGAACGGCCCGAGCCGGATCTCCCAGGCGAGCACCAGCACCAGGGCGGCGGGCACCGCGATCAGCAGCCCGGCGAGCGGCAGCACCCGGGGCACGGTGCGGAAATCCGGTGCGGCATAGGGCGCCGGCTCGTCGGGCAGGGGCGGGATCGGCAGGCGGGTGAAGAAGCGAAGGCAGGCGGCGAGGTCGTAGACCCAGTCCGCGCCGGGAAAGGGCGGTCCGGGATCGCGGCCGCTGCGCTCGATCATTCCGTCCCCCTTCGTCCGGCCGCCTGGACCCGCGGGCCCATCCGCTTTTATAGCGCCGGGAGCCTCCTGCCTGCTACGCGGCGCCGTCGTCTATCCGGTGGCAATTCCCGCGCCGATCGGGCGACCTCCTTTCGCGGTGGCCCCGCCCCCGACGCGCACGAGATCTCCCATGACCTCAGACCAAGCCGCCTCCCCCTTCGCCGACATCCGCCGCCTGCTGACCGAGATGCCCGGCCCGGACGGGGACGCGGTCGCCGCGATTCGCGCGCGCGACGCGCAGCTCACCAAGCCGCCGGGGTCGCTCGGGCGGCTCGAAGGGTTCGTGGAGTGGCTCGGGGCGTGGCAGGGCAAGGCCAAGCCTACCCTCGACCGGCCTATGGTCTGCGTCTTCGCCGGCAGCCACGGCGTGGTGGAGCGCGGCGTCTCGGCCTTCCCGGCCGCGGTCAACCGCCAGATGCTCGAGAATTTCGCCGCCGGGGGCGCGGCGATCAACCAGCTCTGCGCCGCCTACGGCCTCGGCTTCCGGGTGTTCGACCTCGCCGTCGATCTGCCGACCGGCGACATCTGCTCCGGCCCGGCGCTGGACGAGAAGGGCTGCGTGGCCACCATGGCCTTCGGCATGGAGGCGGTGGCCGCGGGCACCGATTGCCTCGCGGTCGGCGAGATGGGCATCGGCAACACCACGGTCGCGGCGGCGATCTACGCCGCGCTCTACGGCGGCGAGGCCGAGCACTGGGTCGGACGCGGCACCGGGCTCGACGCGGCCGGCCTGGCCCGCAAGGCGCAGGCCGTGCGCCTGGCGCTCGAGACCCACAAGGATCATCTGAGCGACCCGTTGGGGGTGCTGGCGCGCCTCGGCGGCCGCGAGATCGCGGCAATGGCCGGCGCCATCCTCGCCGCGCGGCTGCAGCGGGTGCCGGTGGTGCTCGACGGTTACGTGGCCACCGCCGCGGCCGCCGTGCTGCACTCTGCCGACCCGCACGCCCTCGACCATTGCCTCGCCGGCCATCGTTCGGCGGAAGGCGCGCATGGCGAGGTGCTGGAGCGGCTCGGCCTCACGCCCGTCCTCTCGCTCGACATGCGGCTGGGCGAAGCCTCGGGCGCGGCGCTGGCCCTCGGCCTGTTGAAGGGCGCGCTCGCCTGCCACCGCGACATGGCGACGTTCGAGCAGGCGGGGGTTTCGGGCAAGAGCGCGGACTAGACGTCTTTTCAGTCGAGGGGCTTGGCAAACTCATCCCCCTCAGGCCGAGGTGCCGAGCCAAGGCTCGGCCTCGAAGCACGGCCGAACGGTCGATCCCGAACAGCGATCCTGTCGCGTCGGTCTGGCAGGAGAAGCGTCGCGGCGTGCTTCGAGGCTGCTGCACCGCTCATCAGCTTGAGGACCGTGGTGACTGGCTGAACCGGTTGGTCGAACAGTGGCCGAAACCTCCGTCAGGCCGCCCGCGCGCGCTTGGCCGGCCCCGTCTCGGCCGGGACCCTCTCGGCACCGAGATTCATGGCGGGCAGAGTGTCCATGCCGCGGCTGGCCGGGAAGGTGACGATCACCTCGGTGCCCTCGCGGGGCTTCGACTTGAGCTGGAAGCCGCCGCCGTGGAGGTCGATCAGGCCCTTCACGATCGGCAGCCCCAGGCCCGAGCCCTGCTCGGCGGTCTTGATCGCGAGCGAGCCGCGCCCGAACGAGGACATCACCGTGCCGAGTTCGTCCTCGGGAATGCCGGGGCCGGAATCCTTGACGCTGACATACTGCCCGCCCGACGAGGTCCATCCGACCTTGATCGTGATCTCGCCGCCGGGCGGGGTGAACTTCACCGCATTCGAGAGCAGGTTGAGCACGATCTGGCGCAGCGCCCGCTCGTCCGCCCAGAGACGGGGCAGGGAATCGTCGATGAGGCTCGTGAAGGTCTGACCCTTGCTGCGGGCGCGCAGGGTCATCATGTGGCGGCACTCCTCGACCGTGTGGGCGAGCTGCACCGCCTCCTCGCTCAGGTCGTAGCGCCCGGCCTCGATACGCGAGAGATCGAGGATCTCGTTGATGAGGTTCAGCAGGTGCATCCCGCTGTCGTGGATGTCGGTGGCGTATTCCCGGTAGGCCGGGGCAGTGTGGGCGCCGAACACCTCGTTCTTCATCACCTCCGAGAAGCCGAGGATGGCGTTGAGCGGCGTGCGCAGCTCGTGGCTCATGGTGGCGAGGAAGCGGGACTTGGCGAGGTTGGCTTCCTCCGCCCGCCGCCGCGCCTCGTCGGAATTGGCCTTGGCCTGTTCGAGTTCGGCGAAGATCGCGTCCTTCTCCGCTCGTGACTGCAGGGTGCCGACGGCGGAGGCGTAGAGGCGGCGCGCGAGGCCCGCGAAGAAGACTTGGCTCGCCACCGTCATCGCGACGAGGAGCATCGTGTCCATGTCGCGGGAGAAGATCAGCAGCGACAGGGCCGCCAGCATCAGCGGAAGCAGGCCGGACAGGGCGGCGACCGGCACGGTCGCGGCGAGCATCGTCGTCACCGCCGCGACGATGACGAGGCCAAACAGCGCGAGGGTATGGGAATCGGGAACGCCGACGAGGAGCAGCATCGCCCAGGCGAGGCTCTGGCCGAACTCGGCGGCGATGAAGAGGCGCCCCCAGCGCTTGAGGGGCAGGCTCTCCGGCGCCTGCCGAAGGAAGCGGCGGCTCAGGAGCAGCATCATCGCTGTGGCGGCCAGCGCTCCGGCCGCCCAGAACGCCGCGGTCACGGCCGGCACCCAGATCGAGGAGGCCCCCGCGACCACCAGTGCCAGCACCAGAAGCGGGATGCCCGCACCCACCCGGTACTGGGCGTAAAGGCGCAGCAGTTCGTAGTCGAAGGCCCGTTCCAGGCCGCTCGTCGAGGTCAGCCGCTCCCGGGCCGAACGCATGTCCCGCGCGATGCCGCGGCGCTTGGCCACCTCCTGCGAGGAGGGACCGCGTCCGCGCTGAACCATCTCCGCGGTAAGGTCGGCCATAACAGTCGAGATCGCCAATCGGGAGCGGAATGCGGGGACCGGTCGTGGTCTTGCGGCGCACGGGGCAAGGTGGAGTGCCCACAGCCTGCCCCCGAACCGTTAAGAAGCGGCTTCGACAGTCCCGCGAATTGCACCGATCCGAGCAGCGCCACCCCCATTTCGTATTCAGGTGCGCTACCGCACATCAGAAACGGACGCCCGAGATCAGAATCGGAACGATTCCAAGTGACGTCTCGAAGTGCGGCTCCCGAAGCGCCTCCCCCGGCGGGACGTTGGCTGCGAGTCCGGACGCTTCGCGCCCACGTCGTTCCCGGAGTGCGCCCATGCTGACCCTCAACCTGAACGGCGTGGTCCGGGAGGTCGATGCCGACCCCGACATGCCCCTGCTCTGGGTGATCCGCGACCGGCTCGACATGACCGGCACCAAGTATGGCTGCGGCATCGCCCAGTGCGGCGCCTGCACCGTGCATGTCGATGGCCAGCCGGTGCGCTCGTGCCAGACCCGCATCGGCGATGTGGGTGAGGCCAAGGTCACGACAATCGAGGGCGTCCAGGGCAAGGTGGCCGACGCGGTGAAGGCGGCGTGGCGCGGCCTCGACGTGGTCCAGTGCGGCTACTGCCAGTCCGGCCAGATCATGTCGGCCATCGGCCTGCTCACCGACAACCCGAAGCCCAGCGACGCCGACATCGACGGCGCCATGGACGGCAATGTCTGCCGCTGCGGCACCTATCAACGCATCCGCGCCGCCATCCACGAAGCCGCCCGCTCGCTCGCCTGAGCCGCCTCGCAATCCACCGCATACAGGAGCCTGGCATGCTCAAGCCCGATCTCACCGCTGCGCCCGTCGCCTCGCGGCGCGCCTTCCTCACCGGCGCGGCGGCGGGGGCCGTGCTGCTCGCCTTCCGCCTCGACCTGAAGGGCGCCCGCGCCGCGGAAGGCTCGGACGCGCTGTCCAAGGCCCCGGCCCAGCCCAACGCCTTCGTGCGCATCGCCGCCGACGACACCGTCACGGTGATGATCAAGCACCTCGACATGGGCCAGGGCAACACGACCGGGCTGGCCACCATCCTCGCCGACGAACTCGACGCGGATTGGAGCCAGATGCGCGTCGCCTTCGCGCCGGCCGATGCCAAGCTCTACGCCAACCTTCTGATGGGCCCGGTCCAGGGCACGGGCGGCTCGACGGCGATCGCCAATTCCTGGTTCCAGCTCCGCAAGGCGGGGGCGGCCGCCCGCGCCATGCTGGTTTCGGCGGCGGCCGATCAATGGGGCGTGCCGGCTGCTGAGATCACCGTTGCGAAGGGCCTCATCAGCCATCAATCCGGCAAGCAGGCCCGCTTCGGCGCGTTCGCCGAGGCTGCCGCGGCCAAGCCGGTGCCGCAGGAACCGCGCCTGAAGGCGCCGGCCGAGTGGACGCTGATCGGTCAGCGCGTGCCGCGCATCGACTCGATCGCGAAGACCGACGGAACCGCGATCTACTCCCTCGACATCCGCCGCCCCGGCCAAGTGACGGCGCTGGTCGCCCACCCGCCGCGCTTCGGCGCCGCGGTGAAGGCGGTCGATGCGGAAGCCGCACAGGGCGTGCCCGGCGTGGTCGGCATCGTCACGATCCCGACCGGCGTGGCGGTGATCGCCCGCGACACCTGGAGCGCGATGAAGGCTCGCGAGGCCCTCAAGATCACCTGGGACGATTCCGCCGCCGAGACCCGTTCGTCGGACGCGATCCTCGCCGAGTACCGCGAGACCGCCAAGACTCCCGGCCTCGTCGCTTCGCAAGCCGGCGACCCCGACGGCGCGATCAAAGGATCGGCGAAGGTGCTGGAGGCGGAATTCGCCTTCCCCTACCTCGCGCACGCGGCGATGGAGCCCCTGAACGCCACGATCCAGCGGGCGGCGGACGGCAGCTACGACGTCTATGCCGGATGCCAGATCCAGACCGTCGAGCAGGCGGTGCTGGCCGCCACGCTGGGCGTCACCACCGACAAGGTCCGGCTGCACACCCAATGGGCCGGCGGCTCGTTCGGCCGGCGCGCGACCCCGGGCGCCGACTACTTCGCCGAGGCCGCCGCGATCGTGAAGGCCTGGGACGGCAAGGCGCCGGTCCACCTCGTCTGGACTCGTGAGGACGACATGGCCGGCGGCTATTACCGCCCGCAGGTCTTCCACACGGTCAAGGCAGGCTTGAACGAGAAGGGGCAGATCACCGGCTGGCGCCACACCATGGTCGGCAAGTCGATCATGATCGGCTCGCCCTTCGAGGCGATGCTGGTGAAGAACGGGATCGATTCCACCACCGTCGAGGGCGCCTCCGATACGCCCTATGCGCTCCCCGCCTACCGGTTCGAGGTGCACAACGCCCGCGAGGGCGTGCCGGTGCTGTGGTGGCGCTCGGTCGGCCACACCCACACCGCCCACGTGATGGAGGTGTTCATCGACGAACTGGCGCATGCGGCCGGCGCCGATCCGGTCGCCTACCGGCTCTCCCTGCTGACCCGCGCCCCGCGCCTGTCCGGCGTGCTGCGTCTGGCCGCCGACAAGGCGGGCTGGAGCCGGAAGCCTGGCGAGAAGGGCCGAGGCCTCGGCGTCGCCGTGCACGAATCCTTCGGCTCCTACGTGGCGATGGTGGCCGACGTGACGGCCGGCGATTCGAGCGTGCGGGTCAACCGCATCGTCGCGGCGGTCGATGTCGGCGTGGCGGTGAATCCGGACATCATCCGCGCCCAGGTCGAGGGGGCGGTGGGCTTTGCCCTGTCGGCGGTCCTGCGCAACCGCATCACCCTCAAGGACGGCGTGGTGCAGGAGCGGAACTTCGACAGCTACCAGCCGACCCGCATCTCCGAGATGCCGCGCGTCGAGGTCCACATCGTGCCCTCCGAGGTCGCGCCCACCGGCATCGGCGAGCCCGGCGTGCCGGTGCTGGCGCCGGCCATCGCCAACGCGGTCTTCGCCGCGACGGGTCAGCGGCTGCGCGCGCTGCCGCTCGATCTCTCGGCCCTGCGCGGCGCGTAGTCGATCCGGCCCGTTCGCGGGTCCGTCCGCGCCCGCGCGGACGGTGGCTTCGCGCTGGGGCCGGGCGGGGTGAAAGCGGATCGGGCGCGACCGTCCGGCCAGACGCTCGGCCTACCCTTGCGTGCTTTACAACCGTATCAGAGTGCCCCTTAGGTTGAACCCATCGAGCCACAGCGGAGTGTGGGATGGGTGCGAAGACGGATCCGCCCGAGCGGCCGTCGTCTCCCGGCACGGCGAACCGGCTGCCTCGCGAGGACGATTGGGCCGAAACGCCGCTCGGCCCGATCGAGACGTGGCCGGTTTCGCTGCGGTCGGCTGCCGGGCTCGTGAACGATCTGGGCGCACCGGCGGCCCTGGCCTGGGGCCCGGCCCTGACGATCCTGTGCAACGACGCCTTCCGGGCGCTGGTCGGCCCCGTCCCGGTCGGACGCGCCTTCCCCACCCTCGCGCGCACCGGACATGACGCGGAGAGGCTGGCCCTCCTCCTCCGGCAGGCCGGGTCCGGCGACGCGATCACCGTCGCCGGCCTCGTCCTCGGCACGGAGCTGTCCGGTGCGGGGCTCACGCTCTGTCTCAGCCCGGTCCGCGATCTGGGCGGCGGAGCGGCAGGGGTCCTGGTGCTCGTCACCGGAACCGGGGCAACGGTTACGGAGGGCCGTCGCAAGACGCCGCTCCGGGCCGGCGCGGCGACGGACAGCGCCCTGTTCCAGACGATGGGACAGGGCTTCTGCGAGCTCGAACTCGAGCGTGATGAAGAGGGCCGTGCCGTCGATTTCCGCTTCGTCGCGCTCAATCCCGCCTTCGAGCGGCTGATCGGCCTCCCGGCGGCGCAGGCGCGCGGGCGGCGGGCGCGCGAGGTGGTGCCGGATCTCGATCCCTGGTGGGTTCAGACCTACGAGCGGATCGCCGCCGCGGGCATGCCGGCACGGTTGGAGCATACCGACACGAAGGGGCGCTGGTTCGAGATCTCGGTCTCCCCGCAGGCGAACGATCGGCTGCTGGTCCTCTACGACGACATCACCAAGCGCAAAGCGGCCGAGACGGCCCTGCGGGATCGCGAGGAGCGGCACGCGTTCCTCCTGGCGCTGAGCGACGCGATACGCACGCTGACCGATCCGGCCACGATTCAGAACGAGGCCTGCCGATTGCTCGGCGAGCGGCTGGATGTCGACCGAGCCTACTACGTCGCCATCGACGAGGCCGCCGGAACCGCGCGGGTCGCTTGGGACCACCTTCGCGGCGACGCGCGCTCGATCGCCGGCGAACACCCCATCGCGGATTTCGCATGGTCGGTCGACATCCTCCGCCGCGGTCATTGCCATGTCGTGGCCGACACGCAGACTTCGGCCGCGGTCCCGCCGGCGCACCGTGCGGGCTTGGCGGCTCTCGGGATCGCGGCCTGCCTGGGGGCACCGCTCATCAAGAACGGCCGCCTGGTCGGCGCGCTCTGCGTCACGCAGGCGATCCCGCGGGATTGGACGGAGACCGATGTCGGGTTGCTGCGCGACGTCGCCGAGCGGATCTGGTCGGCGGTCCAGCGCGGACGGGCGGAGGCGGACATCCGGCGCAAGAACGCGGTGCTCGAAGGGATCAACCGCATCTTCCGCGAAGCGCTGGCCGCACGCACGGAGGAGGAGCTCGGCCGCGTCTGCCTCGCGGTCGCCGAGGACGTGACGCAGAGCGCCTTCAGTTTCATGGGCGAGATCAACCACGGGAGCGGCCAGTTCGACGAAGTCTCCATCAGCGATCGCGGCTGGCACCACTTCGCGATCGACGATCCTGCCTTCCCGAAGGGCGTGCCTCCGAAAGGACTTAAGCTCCACGGCCTCTACGGCCGCGTGCTGAAGGACGGCAGCAGCCTCATCGCCAACGATCCGCAGGCGCATCCCGACCGGATCGGCACGCCGAAGGGGCATCCGCCGCTCAAGGCCTTCCTCGGCGTGCCGTTGAAGCGAGATGGGCGAACCGTAGGGATGATCGGCCTCGGCAACCGGGAGGGCGGCTTCAGACCGGAGGATCGGGAGGCTGCCGAGGCGCTGGCGCCGGCCATCCTCCAGGCGCTGCTGAGCCGGCGGACCGCCGACACCCTGCGCGACAGCGAGGAGCGGTTCCGCAACCTGACCGAACTCGTGCCGAGCTTTCTCTGGCACATGGATCGCGAAGGGAAGATCACCGTCGCGAACCAGCAATGGTACGACTACACCGGCCTGACGCCCGACCAGGTGCAGGACGGCGGCTGGGTCGCCGCCCTCCATCCGGACGATCAGGACGAGACGTGGCAGGTGTTCGGCGAGGCCCTCGCCACCGGCCGCGCCCTGGAGCGGCAGCAGCGCATCCGCCGCCGGGACGGGACCTACCGCTGGTTCCTGATCCGCCATGCCCCGGCCCGAGACGCGGAGGACCGGATCGGGCGCTGGTTCGGTGCGGCCACCGACATCCACGACCAGTATCTCGCAGCCGAGCACCTGCGGGCGGAGGAGGCGCGCCATGCCTTCCTGCTCGACCTCGCCGACCGGCTGCAGGGCCAGACCGATCCCGTGGCGACCCTGCGCGTCGCCGTCGAGACGCTCGGCCCTCATCTCGGCCTCAGCCGGGCCGGCTATGCGCGCGTCTACGCCGACGGCGAGATCCTCGAACGGCAAGTCCGCTACAGCGCGGTCGAGGAGCCGCATCTCGGGCCGCTGCGCATCCGGGATTTCGGCGAGAGCTTTCGCGACCGGTGCCACCGGGGCGAGACGATCATCGTGGACGACACCCGCGCGCTCCGGAATCCCGAATTCTACAGGAAGGTGGACATCGGCAGCCTGCTGGCGGTGCCCCTGGTGCGCGACGGCCAGTTGCGCGCCCTGTTCTTTCTCGACGACCGCAAGCCACGGGCGTGGTCACGCGCCGAGGTGGCGTTGGCCGAGGACGTGGCCGCCCGGACTTGGGATGCGGCCGAGCGTGCCCAGGCCGAGACGGAGCTGCGCGCCAGCGAAGCCCGGCAGCGCGCCCTGGTCGAGGGCATTCCCCAACTCGTCTGGCGGGCGGATCAGGCCGGCGGCTGGAGTTGGGCGAGCCCGCAATGGTACGCCTATACCGGCCAGACCGAGGCCGAGAGCGGCGGCTCCGGCTGGCTCGACGCGCTCCACCCCGACGACCGCACCCGGGCACAGGAGGCCTGGAACGGAACCGACCCGGCCAGCGCCCTCACCGTCGATTACCGCATCCGCCACGCCGCGGAGGATCGCTACCGCTGGTTCCAGAACCGGGCGCTGCCCGTATGCGGGGAGAGCGGCATCGTCGAATGGTTCGGCACCTCCACCGACATCGACGACCTGCGCCGGCTCCAGGAGCAGCAGGGCGTCATGGTGGCCGAGCTGCAGCACCGCACCCGCAATCTCATCACGGTGGTGCGCTCTCTGGCCGAGCAGACCATGGCCGGGAGCACCTCCATGGAGGTGTTCCGCAGCCGCTTCTACGGTCGGCTCGCGGTGCTCTCGCGCGTGCAGGGCCTGCTCTCCCGCTCGACTCTCGAACCGATCACCCTGCACACCCTCATCAGCACCGAACTCGATGCCCTGGGCGCCTGGGAGGCGGCGGAGCGCATCGTCCTCGAAGGCCCGCCCGTGCGGTTGCGCAAGGCGACGGTGCAGACCTTCGCGCTCGCCCTGCACGAACTCGCCACCAATGCGCGCAAGTACGGTGCGCTCGCCGACCGCGCCGGGCGGCTGAGCGTGACGTGGCACACCTACACCGAGGGCGAGCGGGCGCGGCTGATCCTGCACTGGCACGAGACCGGGTTCCAACGCTCCGCCGAGGAGACCATTCCGCAGCGGCGTGGCTACGGCCGCGAGTTGATCGAGAAAGCCCTGCCCTACTCGCTGGATGCGCGCACCCGCTACGAGTTGAGCGGGACCGCCCTGCACTGCATCATCGATCTGCCGCTGACCGAGCGGCACAAGCCGAGCCGATAACGCAGCCGCCGCTTCGTGGGAAAGGGCCCGGATCGAGCATCCGGGCCGCGCGCATCGGCTTCGGGGACCGCAGCCTCGGGGACTGCGCTCACCAACGGTAGGTGAAGCCTCCCTTGACGGCATGGTCCTGGGCGCGGGCGCCGACCTGACCGGTATAGGCCAGGCCGAGCGTCGCGCTGGCCGAGACCCGCAGATCGAGGCCGGCATTCGCCACCAGGGCGTCACGGTCGATCGGCATGCCGGCGCTCACGAAGGAGGCGCCCCCCTGGAAGGCGAGCAGGGCGGTCGGGATCACGTCGCCGAAGGCACGGCGGTAACCGACGAGGCCGTGAGCCGTGACCGGGGCGCCGAAGCCGAGATCGAGCAGGGTCTGGGCACGCAGGCCCACGGTCGCCGTGCCGACGCCATTGTCGCGGCCGAGCCCGCGCAGGGCCGCGGCCCCGCCGGTCTCGAGGAAGCGATCCTGACCGATATGGACGTAGGCGCCGCCGACGAAGGGCTCGATGTAGGACAGCGGCGTCGGGATCGCACCGTCCGGAGACAGGACCGCCCCCGGCGCCGCGAGCGCGAAGCGGTAGCCGAGTTCGCCGAAGCCCTGGATCGTCCGGCCGCCGTAGCGGGCGGTCTCGGTCTCGGAGAGGCCGGGCAGGGTCACGCTGCGGCGGGTGCGCAGGCTGTTCTCGGCGTAGACCGCGCCGAGGCGCAGGGCCACCGCCCCGAACTCGGTGCCGCCATAGACGCCGCCGAAGGCGCTCTCGATCTCGCCCGTCTGCAGGCGTCCGGCCGTGTCGAGGTTCGTGCGGCTGTAGCCGCCCGCGACGCCGATCCGGACGCCATTCTCGAGCCGCAGATCCGCCCCGAGCGCGAAGCCGGCGGTCTGGCGGGTCAGCCCCGCGGCGTTGCCGTCGCTGCGGGCGTCGCCGAAGCTGCCGAAGCCCTGCCCCCACAGGCCGAACACCCGCGGATCGAGGGTCGCAACGGCCATCGGCGCGGAACGGCCTGGCAGGTCGGCGGTGTAGGTCACCGGCACGGTGCCGGACGAGGCCGGCATGGTGCCGCGGCGCAGCCGGTCGAGCAGGGTCTCGCGCACGAAATAAGCGGCCTCGAAAGCGGCCGAGGTCGTGCTCGCATGGATGTCGCCGGCCAGCCCGGCGAAGGCGCCGGACGCCTGTGCGCGGCTCAGGCCGACGACGCGGTCGTTGAGGATCGAGCCGGTCGCGGCGTCGAGCCCGGCCGCGGCGGTAGCCTCGTTGCGGGTCCGGCCGAAGGCCGCGAACGGCGTGCCGTTGCGCGCGATCGTCAGGTCGACGGTGCGGCCGGTGTAATCGAGGCCGCTCACCAGGAAGGCGTAGTCCGGTCCGCGGACGTCGTCGAACCGGCCGGTCACCGCGCTCGCGGTGAGGATGCTGTAGCGCCCGGTCGGGTTGACGACTCCGTCGAGCGGCGCGAGCGCGACGGTGCCGCCGAGAACCGCCTGCCCCGTCACTGCGACGCGATCGGCGGCGTTGCCGGACCCGGTCTCGATCCGGAGTGTCGAGCCGGGGGCGAAGCGGACCTCGCCCGCCACCGTCAGCGTCCCGAGCGGACCGCCCTGGCCGCCGCCGGGGCTGACCGTGCCGCCGCTCTGGGCCAGGAGCCCGCCGACGATGCCGGCGCCGCCGAGCACGCCGCCCGAGGCCAAGGTGGCGCGGCCGGCCACCGCGCCGTCGGCGATGAGGGTGCCGGTGTTGCCGATGGTGACGTCGGTGGCGACCCGGTCGCGCGGATCGAGCTGGAGCGTGCCGGTGACGTTCCCGAAATAGGTGGAGGCCGCGTAGAGGTCGATGCGGGTCCAGTAGCTCAGCGGCGTGCCGTAGAAGGCGGCGAGCGCCTCGGCCTGGGTGTTGACGAGGATCTGGTTGATCGTGCCCGTCTGCAGGCTGGCCGTGAGCCCGCCCGCCGGGGCGATCCGCTGTGCGGCGGCGCTGCTTCCGCCGTAGAGCGGCGCGAGCAGGATCGAGGCGTCGGGGCCGTTGGCCGGCGCCGCCTCGCGCGGGGCTTGCGCGAAGGTGAGCGTCGGCAACCCATAGCTCAGGCGCTGGCGATAGAGCGCCGCATTGGCCTCGGTGACCAGATACGGGTTGCCGGCGGTGTTGGCGGCGCTCTGCGCGCAGGCCGCAACGGTGGTGCCGCACTGGGCCGCGAGGTAGCCCTGGATCTGCGCCGAGGCCTGGGTGAACAGGCTCGGCATATCGAGCGCTGTGCCCGTGGTCGCGGCGTTGTCGCGATACATCGGGTTAGTGAGCGCCTGCGCGACGTCGTAGCTCGCCAGCGCCCGGCCGGCGATCACGTCGAGGGGATAATGCACGCCGAGCACCACGCGGCTGTCGCCGTACTCGGCGCCGCGGGCGAGCATGCCCTGGTATTGCTGCGGCACCAGCATCGCCTGGAGGATGCTCGTGGTGAAGCCGTAGGTGGTGTGGCCGCTCGGGAAGGCCGGGTTGGTGGTGATGCCGGCGAGCGCAGTCGGATCGAAGGCGACGTAGCGGCCCGGCGCCACCTGCGCGGGTCGCGAATTGCCGTAGACGTTCTGGCCCGGCTGGGTGTTGGTGACGCCGTAGGCGAGATCGTAGACGCTGCTGGTGAGGCTGGGCAGGCCGTTGGCGGTCGGCAGCGTGAAGCCGGCCGGGGCGACCGCCGGAACCGCGACGTAGTTGGCCGGCGTCACCGCCGGATTGTTGGCCGCACCGTTGGCGAGGTAGTTCTTGGCGACCGCCGAATCCGAGCCGGTGAAGCCGTTCGCCCGGACGATCAACTCGACCACGCGGCCGAGCGGACCGGCAGTGCCGGCGGCGGTGCCCTGCTGGTAGAGCGTACCGAGCCGCGGCCCGAGCCCGCCGACGGTCTGCTGCGGAACGATGCCGTTGACCGGTCTCTGCGCCGGCAGGCCACCTGCAAGATTGCCGCCGGCGCCGTAGGTGCCGAGGCCGGACGAGGCGAGGTTGTTGGTTGCCGAGCCGAGGATGAGCTTGTCCGAGATGGCGCGCTGCTGCCGCGGGAGGTCGGCGGCGTTGTTGAGCGAGACGCCCTGATCGAGGTTGCGCGTCAGGGTCGCGCGCCCGGCCTCGCTGGCGTTGAGCGACAGGAACGGCCCGAGCAGGTTGAGGACGTTGGCGTTGGCCCCTGTGATGTTGGCCGTCTGCGCCTGCGCCGCCGTCGCACCGAAGGCGCCGACGAGCAGGGCCGCGAGTGAGACGCTGCTTGCGTACCGCATGACTTGTTCTCCGGTGTCCGAATCGGCGGAACCGCCGCAGGGACCCTTGAACAAGCAGCTCGGCGACGCTTATTCATAATCGTGTCATATTGATCTTTGATGGCTTCGTGGCAACTGCGCAACACATGGTCGATAACAAAATAAGGCCGGGATTATCAGTAAATTTGCCAGCTCAATATTTGCTATGCCGTCGCCAGCGCTCCTTCGATTGCCCGCGCGACGGCAAGCGCACGCCCGTCGTCGCCGAAGCGGGCGATCACCTGCACGCCGAGCGGCAGGCCGTCGCCCGGCACCGGCACGTGGACGCAGGGCACGCCCATCAGCGTCCAGAGACGGTTGAAGCGCGCATCCCCCGTCGAGCCGAGCCCGTGCGGGGCACGGCCGATGCTGGACACCGTGAGGATCGCGTCGACATCCGAGAACAGCTCCTTCAGCAGACGGCGCGCCTGGTGCGCCTCGCGGCGGGCGGCGTCGTAGTCGGCCGCGCTGAGATCCTGCGCCCGGTCGAGCTGGCCGCGCAGGACCGGCGGCAGGGCGTCGCGGTGCTCGGCATATTCCCAGGCGAGCGCTTGGCGCGCCTCGAAATCCTGCACGGTCGGGTGCGCGGCCCAGGCCCGCGCGAAGGGCTCCGGCAGGACGAGATCGCGCACCGACGCCCCGGCCCGCTCGGCGGCGCGGGCGGTCCGCTCGAGGGCTGCGAGGGCGTCGGCGTCGGGGCTGCCGGCGAAATCTTGGAGGCACAGGGCGAGGCGCGGGCGCTCCGTTGCCGCCGTCTCGATGCCTGGCCGGTCCGCGATCAGGGCCAGCGCATGGGCGATGTCGGCGACCGACGCGCCGAACAGGCCCACCGTATCGAGCGCCCAGGAGAAGGTTTTGACGCCCACCGTCGGCAGCAGCCGGAACGAGGGCTTGATCGCCGCCACTCCGCAGAAAGCCGCCGGGCGGATCACCGAGCCGCCGGTCTGGGTGCCGAGCGCCAGCGGCAGCATCCCGGCGGCGACTGAGGCGGCCGAGCCCGAGGAGGAGCCGCCCGGCGTGTGGCCGGGATCGTGCGGGTTCACGGTGGCGGCGGGATCGAGGCCGGCAAAGGCCGTGGTCGCGGTCTTGGCGAGCGGCACCGCGCCGAGCGCCCGCAGCCGCGACACGATCGCCGCGTCCGCCCTCGGCCGCCAGCCGGCATGGATCGGCGAGCCGTACTCGGTCGCCATGTCGGCGGTGTCGATGATGTCCTTGATGCCCACCGCGATGCCGGCGAGCGGCCCGGTGTCAGGCACCGCCGCCTCGGGCGCGGTGCGCAGCACGGCGCCGATGCGGCCATCACGCGCGGCGATCCGTTCGCGCGCCGCGCGAACCGCATCCGCGGCGGAGAGGGTGCCGTCGGCGATGCGGGCGCGGATGTCGAGCAGCGATATCATGCATCTTCGAGTCACCGCCCGTCACCCATCTGTCAACAGCGCTCCACATGGGGGCAGGCGCGAGGCAGCATCGTTAGCGGCTCGTTTACGCGACGATGCGCATCGTCGCGTCCATGTGGCGTAAAGCGTTAGCGTTCTCGGCCCTGGTGCTGTTCGGCGCGGGGCTCACGGGCTGTGCGATCAACCGGTTCGAACGCCGGGAGGCATGGCGCGACCAAGCCGAACAGATGTGCATCGCCCGCAAGCTGGTGCAGCCGACGGCCTATGTCTCGCTCGCCAAGGAGATCGACGGTCCCGGCCCCTGCGGCATGCAGCAGCCCTTCCGGGTGACGCGGCTCGGCGGCGGCACGGTGGCACTCAAGCAGCGCATGACGCTGGCCTGCCCAGCGCTGGCCGAGGCCGAGGCGTGGCTCGCCGACACGATCCAGCCGGCCGCCAATCTCTATTTCGGCGTACCGGTGGCCGAGATCAACGCGGGCTCCTATTCCTGCCGCGGCCGCAACAACCAGGTCGGCGCCAAGCTCTCCGAACATTCCTTCGGCAACGCGCTCGACATCATGTCCTTCACGCTCGCCGACGGCCACGTCATCACCGTCAAGGGCGGCTGGCGCGGCACCGAGGCCGAGCAGGCTTTTCTGCGCGAAGTCTTCGTGGGAGCCTGCGCCCGGTTCTCGACCGTTCTGGCGCCGGGCTCCAACGTGTTCCACTACGACCACATCCACGTCGATCTGGCGATGCACGACCCGCGCGGCCTGCGACGCGTGTGCAAGCCGCTGCTGAAGTTCGAGTCGCAGCTCAACGCCGCCAACGGCTCGCCGCGTCCGCTGGCCTCGCCGCGCCCGCCCGCGCGCCAGACGATGCCGACTCAGGCGCCGATCGACGTCGAGGAGGACGATCCCTACGGCGTCGCCCCCACCTCCTCGCGTACCACCGGCACGCGGGTCGCCCGCGCCCCGGCCGCTCCCGCGCCGACCGCCTACGCCGCCGCACCGGCACCCCGGCGCGCCCCGGTCCCGGCACACGACGCGGCCTACGCGCCGCTGTCGCTGGCCGCGCCCCAGGTCTCGGATCACGCCCCGGACGAGCCGATCTATTAATCCGTCCAGGGTGTGCCCGGCACACCCCAGGCCGGCCCAAAAGCGGCGCCCGCGCCCGGTCGAAGCTTGACTTGAGCCAAGCGCGGCGCATCGTCTTTCGCCCATCCGGTGCCCGCCGCGACACGCCCTGCGAGGGCGGGCGTCGCGCGGTACCCTCAACAGGCGGATCAGAGCGGCATGCGCCCGAACCTTCCCCTCGCCGTCCTGGCGCTCGGCCTCTTCACGGCATCGTCCGTGCTGCCGGCGCTCGCCCGCTCCGGCCGCGAGGAGATCTCGCCGGCCGAGGAGCAGACCTTCCCCTACGACGCCGACATTCCCGGCTGCCAGGACACCGGCGTTCTGGAAAAGGTCTCGACCCAGTTCGCCGAGAAGGAGGCGAAGTTCTGGAACTCGTCCCTGACGATCGTCTCCTATGAGCGGATCGAGCGCACGGCGTGGCGGCCCTACGGCGTCGACTTCATCCCGCGCCGCTACTGCTCGGCGCTGGCCACCACCTCGGACGGGGTGCGGCGCAAGGTCGATTACTCGGTGCGCGAGAGCCTCGGCATCATTGGCTCGACCTGGGGCGTCGATTTCTGCGTCCACGGCCTCGACCGCAACAACGCCTACGCCTACGCCACTGCCTGCCGGATGGCCCGGCCCTGATCGATGGTTGAGAAAGGTGGGCGGGCGGCGGACACACGCTTGACTTGTACTCCGCCCCCGGCATCGTCCTGAGACGTCCCGCGCCCCGAGTCCCGTCCATGCCCCGCCTCCGCCGCCTCGCTGCCCTGGCCCTCGGCCTCACCCTGGCCTCCGGAGCGCAGGCACAGGATTTCGGCGGCTTTCGCCGCGGGGCTGAGCCCGGCTCGTTCGACTTCTACGTGTTGGCGCTGTCGTGGTCGCCGACCTATTGCGACGGTGAGGGCGCGCGTCGCGACCGCAATGGGCAATGCGCACCGGGCCGCGGCCTCGGCTTCGTGGTGCACGGGCTGTGGCCGCAATTCGAGCGCGGCTATCCCTCGAACTGCTCGGCGGTGGAGCGCCCGCTGACCCGCAGCGCGGTCGAGGCCGCGGGCGAGATCATGCCGAGCGAGGGGCTCGCCCGCCACGAGTGGCGCACCCACGGCACCTGCTCCGGGCTCGATCCGGTCGCTTATTTCAAGGCGGTGAAGACGGCCCGCGAGGCGGTGACGATCCCCGAGGCCTTCGTGAAGCCGCAGGGCGACATGCGGGCCGCCCCAATCGAGATCGCCCGGCAATTCGTGATGGCCAACAAGGGCCTGCGTCCGGACATGATGTCGGTGACCTGCCGCCGCGGGCAGTTGCAGGAGGTGCGGATCTGCTTCTCGAAGGATCTGCGCGGCTTCACCCCCTGCCCCGAGGTCGCGCGCCAGAATTGCCGCGCGGGCGAGGTTTCGGTCGAGGCGGCGCGCTGACGCGGGCGCGACTTTCCTGTTAAGCGCGGTCCTCAGACAGCGAGGACCATGCCCTGAACTACCGCCACGCCTTCCACGCCGGCAATTTCGCGGACGTACTCAAGCACCTCGTGCTGACGCGCGTGCTCGTGCATCTCTGCGCCAAGGACAAACCGTTCCGAGCGATCGACACCCATGCGGGCCTCGGCGTCTACGATCTCGAGGCGGACGAAGCCGGGCGCACCGGCGAATGGCGTGACGGCTTCGGCCGGCTCGACGCGCCGTTCGAACCGGAGGTCGAGGCCCTGCTCGCGCCCTACCGGGCGGCGGTCGCGGCGGTGAAGGCGCGCTTCGGCCCCACCACCTATCCCGGCTCGCCCGCGATCATTCGCGAGCATCTGCGCGCGGGCGACAAAGGCGTGTTCGTGGAGTTGCATCCGGCCGACGCGCAGACGCTGGCGCAGCGCTACGCCAGCGATTCCCGCACCAAGGTGATGCATCTCGACGGCTGGACCGCCCTCAACGCGCTGATCCCACCGCCGGAGCGCCGCGGCCTCGTGCTGATCGACCCGCCCTATGAGGAGCGCGGCGAGATCGACCGGCTGGGCGCGCACCTGTTGAAGGCCGCGCGGAAGTGGCCGACCGGGACATATCTCGGCTGGTACCCGATCAAGGACGTCGCCGGGATCGACCGCATGGCGGCGGCACTCGACCAGGGACTGGAGCGGCCGGCGCTTCGTCTGGACCTGATGATCGAGCGGCCCGACGATCCGACGCGGCTGACCGGCACCGGCCTCGTCGTCATCAATCCACCCTGGATGCTGACGAGGGAGGCGGAACTGTTCCTGCCGGCCCTGGCGGAGCGGCTGGCCCGCAGCGGCTACGGCGCCTTCCGCTGCGAGCGGCTCGGGCCGAAAGGGTGAGAACCCGCCCGCTCAGTGCAGGGTCCCCTCTCCCGGCTCGGCCGGATCATCCGCCGCGTCGATCGCCTCGGCGAAGGGGAATTCCAGGACCACCTCACCCGCCTCGTCGGTGACGACGAGGATGGCCGCGACGAGACGCGGGTCACCGCCCTCGTCCTCCAGGCTCGCCCGGATCGTCGCCCGCGCCACCCGCCACGCCTGATCGGGATCGCGCAGCTCCACGCCGTCCTCGTCGGTGAGCGTGTCGGCGGCGATGCGGGTGTGGAAGAAGTAGCGCGGCACGGGGGAGGCTCGCTTACTTGGCCGGAGCGGGCTGCGCGTTCTGTCCGCCCGCCTTGTCCTTCTTGTTGGCCTCGTGGTGGCCGATCACGCAACCCGCGGCGGCACCGGCCTTGCCGTGGCCGGCCATGCTTCCCGCCGCACCGCCGACGACGGCGCCCTTAAGGCAGCCCTTGGCCTCGGCCGGGCCGGCGAGAACCGCGACGCCGAGGGCAAGGACGGCCGCTGTGAGAACCGGATTCTTCATCGCTTGAGCCTCTCATGAAAGCATCGCCCGGAAACCGAGGTCCGGGCCGATGCGAGCGGGTGAGACGCCAACCAGCCGCCGATCGCATCCGTTCCGTCGGTCAGGCCGCGACCCGGCCTTCGAGCGGGAACACCTTGGCCGGGTTCATCAGCCAGGCCGGATCGAACACATTGCGCACCCGCATCTGCTGTTCGAGGTCAGCTTGCGCGTACTGGAAGCGCATCAGCTCGCGCTTCTCGATGCCGACGCCGTGCTCGCCGGTGAGGCAGCCGCCGACCTCGACGCAGAGCTTGAGGATCGCGTCGCCCGCGGCCTCCGCCTTCTGCAGCTCGCCCGGCGTGTTGATGTCGAACAGGATCAGCGGGTGCAGGTTGCCGTCACCGGCATGGAACACGTTGGCGACGCGCAGGCCCTTCTCGGCGCAGATCGCCTCGATCCGCTCCAGCACATGGCCGAGCTGGCCGGTGGGGATCGTGCCATCCATGCAGATGTAGTCGGAGATGCGGCCGGTTGCGCCGAAGGCGGACTTGCGGCCCTTCCAGATCGCGGCGGATTCGGCCTCCGACTTCGAGACGCGGATGCTGGTCGGGTTGAAGCGCGCGGCAATGGCCTCGATCCGGGCCAGCATGTCGGTGCATTCCTCGTCCGAGCCCTCGACCTCGATGATCAGCATCGCGGCGGCGTCACGCGGGTAGCCGGCTCCCGAAAAATCGTCGGTGATGAGGATCGCCTCGCGGTCCATGTACTCGATGGCGACGGGGATAATGCCCGCCGCGATGATCGCCGCGGTGCAGGCGCCGGCATCCTCGACCGAGGAGAAGCCGACCAGCGCGGGCCGGGCGCCTTCGGCCGCGCGCAGGATGCGCACGGTCGCCTCGGTGACGATGCCGAGCTGCCCTTCCGAGCCGCAGATCAGGCCGAGCAGGTCGTAGCCGGGCGCATCGAGATGCTCGCCGCCGAGCTCGACCACGGTGCCGTCGTTGGTCACCAGCGTCACGCCCATGAGGTTGTTCGTGGTCACGCCGTATTTCAGGCAATGCGCCCCGCCGGAATTCATGGCGATGTTGCCGGCGATGGTGCAGGCGAGCTGGCTCGACGGATCGGGGGCGTAGAAGAAGCCCTCGTGCGCCACGGCCCCCGAGATCGCGAGATTGGTGATTCCGGCCTCGACCCGAGCGGTCCGGTTGGCGAAATCGAGATCGAGGATGCGCGTCATCTTGCCCACCCCGAGAATGATCGCGTCTTCCTGTGCGATGGCGCCGCCGGCGAGCGACGTGCCGGCGCCGCGCGGCACCACCCGCACGCCGTTGGCGTGGCAGAAGGCCATCACCGCCGAGACCTCCGCCGTCGTCGAGGGCAGCACCACGGCGAGCGGCATCTTGCGGTAGGCGGTGAGCCCGTCGGTCTCGAAGGCGCGGCGCTCGTCCTCCGTCGTCACCAGGGCTTCCGGCGCGACCAGCGCGGACAGCCCCTCGATGATCGTGTCGCGGCGGGCGACGACATCCGCATCCGGTGCGGGGAAGGCGATCGACATGGCCGGCATCTCCTCCAGAAATGGGTTCGGCGTCTTCGCTCGGACGCGCGTTGTCGGACTGGGCTCACTTCGACGGTGCGTCCGCGCTGGTCGGTCATCCACAGGTGCCCTACAGGGCCTTCAGCCCCGCTTCAGCCGCCTGATCCCAGTTTTACCCGGACGACGCCGACAGCGCATTCTAGCCGAAACACGTTCGAGACGCACAAGTGGTTCCTGCCGACCCATGCAGCCACCGAAAGGAGCGTGAGCGTCTTCGTGAAGTGGCCTCGACTGGACGCCTGCCCGGCTTAGTCTATATCTGTTCTAAGGCTAAAAGCTCTGCCATAAGCAAGCCGGCTTCGGCCGTTCCAAGGAGGAAAAAAACGATGCGTCATCTCATCCTCGGCGCCGCCTTCGCGCTGCTGCTTCCTGTTGCCGCCCATGCCGAGGGCGATGCCGCCGCCGGCGAGAAGGCGTTCGCTCCCTGCAAGGCCTGCCACAACTTCGAGAAGAACGGCGTCGGCCCGACCCTGAAGGGTGTCTTCGGTGCGAAGGCTGGTGAGGGCGCCGATGGCTACGCCTTCTCCGACGCGCTGAAGAAGTCCGGCATCACCTGGGACGAGGCCAACCTCAAGGAGTGGCTGATCGATCCGAAGAAGAAGGTCCCCGGCACCAAGATGGTTTTCCCCGGCGTCAAGGACCCGAAGAAGGTCGACGACATCATCGCCTACATCAAGTCCAAGTCCTAAGTCCCGAGCGGCGCCCTCGCGCCGCTCTCTCGGAAAACGGAAAGCCGCCCTTCGGGGCGGCTTTTTCGTTTTCGGCCTGCTGTGGAGAGAGCCCCGTCATGCCCAGATCGATCGACGCCATGGTTAGGGCGGAGCCAGACTTCGGCGGGACCCATCGCGCTGGCCCGACGGCGGGCTCCTCAAACGTCGCGCGGCCTCGCCGATACGGCGTCCGCTTCGATCCCGTGGAACCGCGCTTCAGCCGGATGCATTGGCCGCCGTCAGATCGGTGCTACCGGCGCGGGCGTGAAGCTCGTCACGCATCAAGGCCAGGTTGTCGAGCAGCGCGCGCCGCTCATCGAGGGTCATCCCAGTCATGCCGCCCACCGTGTGGGGCAGGCAGTCCATCTTGCCCTTGAGGCCCCGCCCCTTCTCGGTGAGGAAGATGCTGACCTGACGCTCGTCCGGCCGGTCACGGGCGCGGCGAACATGGCCGGAGGCTTCGAGGCGCTTGAGGAGCGGCGTGAGAGTGCCCGAATCGAGGAAGAGGCGGCTGCCGATCTCTTTGACCGAAAGGCCCTCCTCCTCCCACAGCACCAGCAGCACGAGATATTGCGGGTAGGTCAGTTCGTGGTGGGCCAGCAGGCTGCGGTAGGCCCGCCCGAAGGCATGCGCCGCCGCGTAGACGGCGAAGCAGAGCTGGTTGTCGAGGGATTGCGGGTCATCGCGGCCCGTTTGACTCATGACACTCTTCCTCGGTGCGCACGCGACGCACTGGCGTTTCGAACCCGCGGTCAGATCCGACACTGGCCGATATGGGGGCGGCGGGCCGCCTTCGCGAATCGCCGGGCCGCCTCGCGATCCGCCGACGCCTCCGAAAAGACCCCCGCACGGAAGGCAGCAGCCTCTTTCGGCTCTGTGATCTTCCGCGACAGGCATCCCCGCCGACGGCAGCCGCGCGGCAGAAGCCCTGCGACAGACCTAAGACTCGGACCCTAAAGAAAAATCGCCGTGGGTACAATCGAACCACGCGCATGGCTTTCGCGGCGATCCGCATAAAAGATTCGCTTCCGAAGCCGGAACGGCAAGAAACCGCCGCTCACACCTCGAAAACGGGAGATTGAGCCCCTGCTTCGAGCGTGCCGCTCCATCATCGACCCAAGCACGCTGCGTGACGCTGCGACACCCATCCGGTCTGTCACCTCGGATATCGCCCCCGCCGTCATCGCGAGCGACAGCGAAGCGATCCAGCGCGCGACCTGTCCGGCAGGGGCGCGCCCTGCATCGCTTCGGCTTCGCCTCGCCATGACGCCGAGGAGACCGAACTCATCAATCGGTTTTGGTATGAACCGGCTCGGCGCAGGCCGAAGTGGGTGCCGTGCGCCGCTTAGAACCTATCTCGCTAGGCGCTGAGGCTCGGCGCCCTAGTTTGTCGGGATGACCGAGCCTCGCAAGCGCCGCCCGAGCAAGCCGTCAGTTCTGGACGACGGCTATCGCCTGCCCGACGATCTGTG
>JAESFL010000286.1_pt1 | contig 42440 bp, 35 predicted proteins | sample 9269401 | NCBI WGS metagenome assembly JAESFL01 (sample SAMN14506025, study PRJNA617098) | algae metagenome | isolation source: Gloeocapsa sp. UFS-A4-WI-NPMV-4B04 and co-occurring heterotrophs from desert... | place: USA: Utah | collected 2006-10-01 | reverse complement strand
GCGAGCGCGCTGAACAGGCCGGCAGCGAGGAGCAGGATTGCGAAGATGACGAGCGCGCGGGCGGCGATACCGCCGGCGGCCGCGGCGCCGCTGGCGGAAGCAATGCCGGTGACGATCAACGAAAAGACCAGCGGGACGATCGTCATTCGCAGGCCATCGAGCCAGAGGCTGCCCACCGGTTCGGCAATGGCAAGCAGGGCCGGGAGCCCCGCATATCCAGAAGCCGACAAGGCGGTGCCCGTGCCCAGTCCGAGGAGCAGGGCCAAGAGGATGCGCAGCGTCAGGGACAAGCGGCGAGGTCCCGTACCTCAGGAGCGAATTTGGCTGCCATCGGCCATCAAACTCCTCCTTTTGCTGCGCCGTGACTCGCGCTTTTGGACAGAAGGCTGTCGAATTCGGGCCAATAGGAATGCCGCCACTGGCGGCGGCGCGATTCTTCGCCCTATCCAGGCCGAGGCGGGTCGCCGACACGTTCCCGTCTCGTGGCCCATATTCGACAGCAAGCCGGCAATCTGGTAGTTGAGGCAGGAGCCAAGAGCGGAAGAGGGCAAGAGCGGAAGAGGGGGCGTGATGAAGCGCAGCTGCGATCTCCCACTTACCATCCGGCCGGTGGTTGCGATCGAAGACGTTTACCCCGCCGGCTTCATCGATCCTTATCACACCCATCATCGGTCGCAGCTGTCCTACGCCACCTCCGGGGTCATGGCCGTGATGACGGAGCAGACCAGCTTCGTTCTGCCGCCGCACCGGGCGGTCTGGCTTCCCGCGGGAACCATGCACCAAGTGACCTGCAGCGGCCCCGTCAACATCAACACCCTCTATATCGATCCTGACCTGCCCGATCAGCCCCAGGTCTGCCGGGTCTTCGAAGTGTCAGGGCTGGTTCGCGCCTTGATCCACGAGATCCTGACCTTCGATCATGCTTATGACGTGGACGGACGGGAGGGTCGGATCGTCCGCATGCTGCTTGACGAGATCAAGCGCATGCCGACTATCCCCCTCCAGGCGCCGATGCCGCAGGATCGTCGGTTGCGGCGCGTCTGCGACATGCTGATGGCGGATCCTGCCGATCAGCGCAGCCTGGATGCCTGGACCAGAGTAGCGGGGATGGGCCGGCGGACCTTCACCCGCGCCTTCAAGGCCGAGACCGGGATGAGCCTCGCCACTTGGCGGCAGCAGGTGCGGCTGATGGCGGCGTTGTCGCTGCTCAGCAGCGGTCGCCCGATCACGACGGTCGCCTACGACGTGGGTTACGATAGTCCCAGCTCCTTCACCGCCATGTTTCACCGCGCGCTCGGAGTGCCGCCGAGCCTCTACGCCCGAGGCAGTCTTTCCGCCTGAAGGCCGAAAGGGGGACGTTGCTCCAGCTTCCCTGGCGGAACGATGTCTGGCCCGATTCGATCAGCGGCCGATCACCCGCTTCATTAGAAGCGGCTCCGCTGTTGCGGAGAGAGGATGAAGCCAGGAGCCGCCCCGACATTGGTGCGCCGCGCGTTCCGGCCCCGCCTGCTGGCCGCGCTTGCCGCCTTCGCTTGGGCGGGAGAGGGTGCCGCTGAGGGCGGCATCGATCTCGGCCTTCTCTACACCTCCGACGCGCTCGCCAATCTGGAGGGCGGCATCCAGCGCGGAACGGCCCTGCTCGGCAAAGTCGATGCCGTCGCGCAAGTCGACGGATCGGCATGGGGGCTCCCGGGCGTGACGGGTTACCTCAACCTCCAATTCGTGCACGGCCGGGCCTTGTCCGAGGAGCTTGTCGGCGATGCCCAGGTCACCAGCAATATCGAGGCCGTTTCCGCCTTGCGTCCCTTCGAAGCCTGGCTTGAGTTCGCGCTAGCGGGGGATGCCGCGAAGATGAAAGCAGGACTTGTCGACCTCAACGGCGAGTTCGACGTCCAGAATGTCGGAGCCTTGTTCCTCAATTCTTCGCACGGAATAGGGCCGGATTTCTCGCAATCCGGCCTCAATGGTCCCTCGATCTTTCCCACCACGTCCGGAGCTATCGTTCTCAGCGGGCGGCAAGGCAAATGGAGCGGCCGCGTGGGTCTGTTCGACGCAGTCTCGGGTGACCCGGACCGGCCGCGGCGCACGCGTATCGGTTATCCGGGGGAGAACGGCCTGCTTGCCGTCGGCGAAGTCGAATATGGTCTTGGCGAAGGCAGCGCCGTCAAAACCGGGATCTGGACCTATACCGGCCGCTTCGATGCGCTGGATGTGTCCGGACCAGACGGCGATCCGCGGCGGATCCGGGGCAACCGGGGCGGTTACGCGACCATCGAGGCACGGCTCGCCTCGCGCGGCGACCGATTCCTGGATGCGTGGGTCCGCGCAGGCTTTGCCGACGCACGGATCAATCCGATTTCGTCGGCTTTGCTCGGGGGCGTCACCTGGGGCAATGACAAGGGAGCGATTGGGCTTGCCGTTTCGCGTGCCGTTCTCGGCGGACCGGCACGACGGGCGGCGATACAGGAGGGACCTCGCCCCAAGCGGGCGGAGACGAACGTCGAACTGACCTATCGTTTCGCGCTTCGGCCGGGCGTGGTGGTCCAGCCTGACGTTCAATATGTCGCAAACCCGAGCTGGCGCAGGGATATCGGAGACGCCCTCGTCGCGGGGGTGCGCGTGATTTTCGAAATTCCTTGAACCCCCAATTCGCCCCGGCATCTTGTTTCTTTGGCCCGCCTCCGACAGCAGCCGCTGCCGGCATCTGCTTCACCATGGCTGATCCTGGGGGCGAGGAAGTGATGCGCGGCTTCTCTGGTCTTTTCTTGATGATCGCGACGGCTGCAGGTTCGCCGGCCGACGCGCAGCACGATGGGCGCGTTGCGGCGCTCGAAGCAAAGCTTGGAGCGCAGGAAGCGCGGATCCGAGCGCTGGAGAGGCAGCTCGAGCACGTTCTTGCAGACAGACCACGCACTGTATCCGCTTCCGCCGCTGCGCCGGCTTCGCCAGCTAGCGCCGCCGACGCCTTTCCCACGATAAGGCCGAGGGGTCGGCTCCAGGTCGACGCTCTTGTGGCGGGCAGGGAGGCGACAGGCACTCAGATAAGGCGGATACAGCTTGGAGCCGCGGGGTTGCTGGCGCCGGCTTTGCGCTATCAGGCCGATGTGGACTTTGCGGGCGGCCGCGTCTCGCTCGAAGATGCGCTGCTCGCTTATCAGGCCGCCCAAGGGACGGAGCTTATCGGCGGCTACTTCAAGCCGCCGATCACTTCGGACGAGCTGACGTCCGACCTCTTCACCTTGTTTCTGGAGCGTTCCGCATTCGCCACGAGCTTCGCCCCGGGACGGCGGGTCGGGGCGGGCGTCGCTTATCGGGGGCAGGGGTGGGGATTGCGGGGCGGCGTGTTCGGTGAGCGCGACGATGCGATATTGGATCGCGATCGGAGCGAGGGGTGGCTCGTCGCCGGCCGCGCCCATGCCGATATCCTCCCTGGCGACGGCGTACTGCATGCAGCCGTATCCGGTTATTTCAGCCGTATCGGAAGCGAACGCCTCGCGACGCTGAGCCTGCGCCCCGAAACCAATCGAGCGCCCCCCGTCCTCAACACCGGCAGCTTCGAAGCGGACGGCGGCGGCTTCATCGGGGCTGAATTGGGCTATGGCGGCGGCCCGATCACTGTCCAAGCGGAAGGCGGAAAGCTCGCTTACCGCGGCGGGCCCGCGGATCCGCGCTTCTGGGGCTTTTCGGCTCAGCTCGGATGGCGCATCACCGGCGAGGAACGTCCTTATGACGCAAAAAGCGGCATTTTCGGGCGGCTAACGCCGGAAGGCCGATCCGGCGCGGTCGAGGCCGGGCTGCGTTTCACCCACGTCGATCTCGATGATGAGGGGGTGGATGGGGGCCGGCTGACGACCTACGGCGCGGTGCTGAACTGGTATCCCGTCACTCGGCTGCGCATCGCCGGAAACATCATTCACGCGGTGACGGACCGCGCCGCCGGAACCGAGTCGGGCGAGACCCTGTTGACGGTTCGCGGAGGGATCGACTGGTGAACGTCAGAAAGCCTCTGCTCCGCGCTCATCGCTGGGTCAGCCTCGCCTTCCTTGCCTTTTGGCTCGTTCAGGCGGTGACGGGCATGCTGCTCGTCTTCCACTGGGAGATGGATGATGCCACCGTTTCAGGCGCCCGGCGGCCCGTTGACCTGGCGGCGATCGAGCGCAGGGCTGCGCAGCTTGCCCCTGCCGGATCGGGCGTCGCCGTTTCCTCCATCTGGTCCACGGCCGGCGCACCGGATCGGTTCGACGTGTCGCTTGAAGGGGAGGCGCCGGGCCTGTCGCGCAGCGTCAGGATCGATGGGCAAGGAAATGTCCTGCGCAGCCGCTCCGACGATGAGCGGATCGGCAATGGAGGCATCTTCACGACCTTAGTCCTCATCCACCAGAAGCTCCTCCTGGGAGACACGGGCAGTTGGATCGTGGGCTTGAGCGGGATGCTGCTCCTTTCCAACATTCTGCTTGGGCTCACGCTTGCCTGGCCTCGCCGGGGCATGTGGAAGCAATCCTTGAGCCCCGTGGCACGCGGCGGCGCCGCGGCGCGGCGTTATGGCCGGCATCGCGCGATCGGCTTATGGGCCGCAATTCCGGCAGCCTTGCTCGTCTCGTGCGGGATCATGCTCGTCTTCGAAGGCGGAGTATCCCGGCTGTTGCGCGCCACACCGGTTGAAGCGCCCGAAATCGCCGGCCCTACGCGCATCGGTCTCGCGCAAGCGGCAGCAACCGCTCTCGGCCGCTATCCCGGCTCCACATTGTCGGGCGTCGCAAGTTTCCCGGACGAAGAGAGTGCCGTCTACCGGATCCGTGTGCTGCAGCCGGGGGAGTTACGCCGTGCCTTCGGCACCACCAATATTTTCGTGAGCGCCGTGGACGGCCGGATCGTGGCCGAATTCGACGCGCTGACCGCGTCGCCCGCCCGCCGCTTCGTCGACAGTCTCTTCGCCTTGCACACAGGGGAGGCGGGGGGAATGCTCGGGAGATTGGCCGTTTTGGCGATCGGCGCCTGGCTGCTCACCATGATCACCCTTGGAGCCGCGCTATGGCTGGCGCGCCGCCCGAAACAGACGTCCGAGAGGAAGCAACAATGAGCCTCACGCATTCCGACGCGTTGGAAGCGCGCCGCACTACCGATGTCGATCCGGACATCCGCCGCTTCCATCAGATTGTGTCGGACGATTATGCGTCGCACGGCGATTTCGACACTTTGAGTTTGCCCGAGGCGCGCCGAGCGGCGGAGCGGGTCCGGGCTCGCTGGAGCCAGGGTGGGCCGCCCATGGCCGAAACGCTGGACCGGGTCGTGCCCGTCACCGGCACCCCGATCCGCGTTCATGTGCCGGGGAAGAGCGTTGGACCCGCACCGGCGCTTATTTACGTGCATGGCGGCGGTTGGACCCTTTTCAGCATCGATACGCATGACCGGCTGATGCGGGAATATGCGGCGCGCAGCGGCGTCACCGTGGTCGGCATCGAATACAGCCTTGCTCCTGAAGCCAAGTTCCCACGCCAGATCGATGAAATCGTCGAGCTCGTGGCAATGCTTCGACAGGATGGCGAGGCGCTCGGGATCGACCCGGACCGGATAGCGATTGGCGGCGATTCGGCGGGCGCGAACCTTTCGGTTGCGGCCAATCTCGCCCTTCGGGATGCCGGCTCGCGCCCGCTGGCGGCGATGCTTCTCAACTACGGAGCGTTCGGGCCGAAGCACACGCCGTCCTACGATCGTTTTTCGGGTCCAGATTACATGCTGACCGGGGACGAAATGGACCTGTTCTGGCAGAATTATGTCCGCGACGAACGGGATTTCGGCAATCCGCTTGCCGCGCCGCTCATTGCGGACCTTCGCGACATGCCGCCTTCATTCTTCACGATCGCCGAGTGCGACATCCTCGTTGACGGCAATTATGAGATGGCGGAACGTCTGAAAAGGGCAGGAAGCAAGGCGATTGTTGCTTCCTTTCCTGGGGCGACGCACAGCTTCCTCGAAGCGGTTTCGATCGCGGAGATCAGCGATCGTGCGCTTGATGCCGGCTCGCAATGGTTGAAGGGGGTGATGAGCGGATGACCGTGCTTCTGATCGGCTGCGGCCGGATGGGCGGTGCTCTCGCCAGAGGCTGGAAGGGTAGCGAGGATGTCGTCGTCTATGATCCCGCCGGCGCGAGCTTGGATGGTGTGACCAGGCTCGCAAGCTTGGCCGAGGCGGGCGGTCTCAAGCAACCGCTCACCGCGGTGATCGCCGTCAAACCACAGATACTGAGCGAGGTGCTTCCCTCGTTGCGGCCGCTCGCCGAGGCAGGGGCTCTCATTATCTCTGTCGTGGCGGGCGCCACCTTGACGATGATGGCTGAAGCGCTGGGTTCTGCCGCGCCGATCGTCCGCACCATGCCCAATACGCCCGCTGCCGTGGGCCGAGGGATTACTGCGGCCGTCGCGGTGCCCGCTGTCACGATCGAACATCGGGGGCGCGTGTCCGAATTGCTGTCGGCTGTGGGCGAATTGGTGTGGCTGGAAGACGAGCGGCAGATGGATGCGGTGACCGCCGTGTCGGGCAGCGGCCCGGCCTATTTTTTCCGTTTCACCGAGGCGCTGGCAAAGGCGGGATCGGCCGCCGGCCTTCCCGAAGCGATCGCCATCCAGCTTGCGCGGGCCACGTTCGTCGGCGCCGGCGCCTTGGCGGATTCACGCGGGGAGGATGTCGGAGTGTTGCGGCAGGAAGTTACCAGCCCCGGCGGAACAACGGCGGCGGCGCTGGCGCGCTTCGATGAAGACGCTGCGCTGGACCGTCTCGTGCTCGAAGCCGTTGAAGCGGCCGCCGCACGCTCGCGCGAGTTGGGGTCGTGAGCCGCTATGTGCCCCGCTCGGACGAGGATGTGCTGAAGCTGGTGCGGGATTATCCGCTCGCCTGGATCATCTCGAACGGTCCGAGCGGATTTGCGGGCACGCCGCTCCCGTTGCTGCCCGAAATCGGCCCGGACGGACGAATCACCTCGTTATTGGGGCATTTTGCGCGTTCAAATCCTCAGGTGGATCTGCTTGCGCGCGATGCCCGGGCCGCCATCCTGTTCCAAGGTCCGCAGGGATATGTGTCGCCCCGTCTCGTCTCCAACCTCACTTGGGGCCCGACCTGGAATTACGCAGTCGCGAAATTCGACACCGAAGTTCGGTTCGTGCCGGAAGAGACTGACGCGGCGCTTCATGCCCTCGCGACCGCCCTCGAAGGGGGCCACGCCGAACCGTGGACGCCGGAGCGCATGGGGGACCGTTACGAACAGCTTCGGGGCCGCATCATCGCGTTCCATGCAGTCGTTCTTGGCGTGGAAGCGAAGTTCAAGCTCGGGCAGGACGAAGCTCCGGAGACGTTCGACCAGATCGTCGCCGGCATCGAAAACCAGGAGCTTGCGGACTGGATGCGAAGAACCGTCCGTGGCTAAGACTTTCGACCGATACGTGGCCCGCCGCCAATAGAGAAAGACCCGTTGGCGAAAAGCGGACTCGCGGATTGGGAGTAATCTTTCGGCAACAAAAAGGGGACCAGGCCGTGAACCACGGGAAGACACTGAGCATGGCGGCATTCCATCGAGGAAGCGCGTCCAAATTTGCGCCTCGGCTCCTGAGGCACTTGCTTTTGGCAGGCGCGGCGTTCTCGTCCGCTCCGTTGCTGGCTCAGGCAGCGGACCCGCCATCGGCTGAAGCGGGCGCTCCCCAGTCGGGTGACAATTCGCAGGTGTCGCCAAACCCCAGTGCCACGCCGGTTGAAACAATTCGGACCGAAGAAGGGGAAATTATCGTCACGGCCCGAAATTACGTGCCGAGGGGAAGCGTCGCGGCCAACAAGACCGACATCCCGCTCATTGAAACGCCGCAATCGGTGTCGGTCATCACCCGCGATCAGATCGACCTCCTGAACTTCGTGGATGCACAGCAGGCGGTGCGATACACGGCTGGGGTCTTCGGTGAGAGTTACGGGCCTGACCTCCGGTTCGACTTCCTCACCGTGCGGGGCTTTACGCCCAAGCAATATATTGACGGTCTCGCCGCTCCGATCAGCAGCACCATCTACTCGGTCGGCGTCGACCTTTACGCGTTTGAGTCGCTAGACATTCTCAAAGGGCCCGCGTCGGTCCTCTACGGCAACGCTCCTCCCGGAGGCATTTACAACCAGATTTCCAGGCGCCCGCAGTGGGAGTTTGGCGGCGAAATCGGCGCCAAATATGGCGAAGATGATTATAAGCAGCTGAACGCTACCCTGACGGGCCCGGTCTCGCAGAATGTGAGCGCGCGGTTCACCATGCTGTACCGCGATCGCGGCGCGGAGCGTCGCTTCGTCAGTTCCGAACGCATCCTGGGAGCGCCAGCGGTGTCCTTTCGGCTTGGCGGCAGCACCACGCTGACCGGCCTTGCTTATTATCAATGGGACAAGGTCAAGGGGGAAACGAACGGCTTTCTTCCGGTCTTTGGAACCTTGCTGCCTAATCCCAATGGCAAGGTCCGGCGCGACATCAATCTGGGGGAGCCGGATCTGAACATCTATCGCCGCCGTCAGTACGGACTCGGCTATGATCTTGCGCATGAATTTTCAGATCGCGTCACTTTTCGCTCGAACATCAAGTACAGCCGCTATCGGGAGGATACGCCTAACGGCGTCTATGGCGGCGGCGGCCTCCTGGATGCCGACTTCAACGGAACACCCGACGATTTTCGGACGGTAAGCCGTTTCAACTTCACCTACCGGGAGAAGGTAAACAGCTTTGCGGCCGACAATCGTCTGGACGCTCGGCTGAATATGGGCGCGTTGGAGCACAAGCTTCTGCTCGGGATCGATTATCGCAACGTCTTCAATCTCGCGGAATTCGGCTTCGGACCAGCGCCCTCGATCGACCTGTATAATCCTGTTTACGTGCCAGGGCAGGTGATCACGCCCGCCTACAACACGTCGTTCGGTTTCCCCGTTGCGGAGTTCAATAATCAGCGGCTTAAGCAGACCGGCATCTACGCGCAGGATCAGATCAACATCGGCAATCTCTTTGTCACGATTGGCGGACGTTACGATTGGGTGAAGATCCGCAACTACACGCTCGACGACGATACCAAACAGGACGAATTCACCTACCGCGTCGGGGCCAACTACGTGTTCGAGAGCGGCTTTGCGCCCTATATCGGCTATGCGACGTCGTTCGAGCCGGTGCTTGGCTCCGACGTCGTGACCGGCGAAGCGTTCAAACCCAGTACTGGGCGCCAGATCGAAGGTGGCATCAAATATGACGGGCGTAACCTGCCGGCCGACGTGAGGGTGTTCGCGACCGCCGCTTTGTTCCAGATCCGGCAGAAGAATGTCGTCAGTACCACCCCGAGCGTGCTTCCCGTCGGCGGAACTCAGACCGGCGAAGTGGAAGTCTGGGGTGGCGAGCTCGAGTTCGTGGCGCGCATCCGGGAGCAGATCTCGATCAACGGCTCCTACAGCTACAACAAGAGCAAAGTGCTGGAGAGCTCCGTCGCCGTGGAAGTCGGATCTCCGCTGCCGACGACCCCGAAGCACAAGGTCTCGTTGTTTGCGAACTACACGATCCAGTCAGGAGCGCTTGCCGGGCTCGGCTTTGGCGTCGGCGGCCGGTATACGAGCAGAAGCGCGGGCAGCCTGCCCGGACCCTTCAACCCCGTCGTTTACTTCGGAGAAGCCGCCACTTTGTTCGACGCCATCCTCACCTACGACACGCCGGACTGGCGGTTTGCGGTAAATGGCTCCAACATCCTCGACAAACGCTACGTTGCCCGCTGCGCCGGCCCGGCAGGTTGCACCTTCGGCGCCGGACGGCAGGTCATCGGAACGGTCACCAAGAAGTTCTAGCTGCGACGAGGTGAGAGGGGCCGCATGCCTTCGAGTTGCGTAATCCGGCCGACCGTTCTCGTCGCACTGCTGTTGCTCGGGGTGATGCCGCTTTCGGCAGCCAAGCGGGAGCGCCCCGCCGCGCCTGCTCGCGCTCCGTTTGGAGCGGATCCCTATCCCAGCACCTACCGGCCGCTTCCGCGCCAGGATGTGATGATCGTCGATGCCACCATCCTGGACGGGGCGGGAGGGCGGATCGACGGCGGCGACATCCTGCTGAGGGACGGGAAGATCGCTGCGATAGGCCCCGATCTTGCTGCCGAGACCGGCACCCTGTTGGTGGACGGTCGGGGGAAGTGGGTGACCCCTGGGATTATCGATGTTCACAGTCATAACGGCCCGTTCGCCCTGCCGCTCACCTCGATCGACGACGAGTCCTCCGACGTCGCGGATCTCAGCGGCCCCAACGTTGCGGACACCTGGATCGAGCATGCGGTCAATGTCCAGGATCCGGCCTTCGACCGTGCCCTCGAAGGCGGCGTGACGACGCTCCACATCCTTCCCGGCTCCAAGCCCATTTTCGGCGGCCGCTCGGTGGTGCTGAAGCCGGTGCCGGCAAACCGGGTCTCGGCCATGAAGTTCCCGGACGCTCGCCCGGGCCTCAAAATGGCTTGCGGCGAGAATCCCAAATCCTTTGGAGCCGGCAAGGGAGGTCCAACCAGCCGTCAAGGCGTCGCCGCCTTCATCCGTACGTCCATGCTGAAGGCGAAGAAATACGCGGATGGCGCGCCGCGCGGAAAGCGCCGAGGCAGGGCCGCGCCGCCTGAACGCGATCTCAAGATGGAATCGCTGGCCGGCGTGCTGACCGGCGAAATCGACGTTCACATGCATTGTTATCGTGCCGACGACATGGCGGTGATGATGGACATTGCGCGTGAACTCGGCTTCACCATCAAGGCCTTCCATCATGCCGAGGAGGCCTACAAGATCGCGCCCTTGTTGCGGGAGCAGGGGATCTGCTCCGCGGTTTGGGCAGACTGGTGGGGCTTCAAGATGGAGGCGAGCGACGGCATCCGTGAGAATGCGCCGTTCCTCGACGCGATCGGCGCCTGCGCCATCATCCATTCCGATTCTCCACAGGCCGGGCAGCGGCTGAACCTTGAAGCCGCCAAGGCCGCGGGCGCTGGGCGTCGGGCCGGGCTCTCGCTGCCGCCGGAGAGGATTATCGCCTGGATCACCAGCAACCCTGCCAAGGCCTTGGGGCTCGGCGACCGGATCGGCACCCTTGCCCTCGGCCGAAATGCCGACCTCGTCATCTGGTCCGGCGATCCGTTCAGCGTCTACACGAAGGCGGACAAGGTTTTCATCGACGGAGCGGTGGCGTTCGACCGTGAGGCGGGCTCACGGCGACCCCGCTCCGACTTCGAGTTGGGGCGGCCTCAGGCGGAGCGGCAGCGATGAGGCTGCTCCTCGCGCTCATTTTGCTGCTGGTATTCGGCGCCCCCGCTCCGGCGGAAACTATCGCCATCATCAACGCGACGGCCTTCACCGGAAAGAGCGCGCAGCCGCTCAGGAACGCAACCATCTTGGCTGCCGATGGGCGGATCCTTTCGATGGCCGCCGGCGGGGCGCCGCCTGCCGGGGCTCGGGTGATCGATGCTGCCGGCAGGATGGTGACCCCAGGCCTGATGAACGGGGCGACGCATCTCGGCCTCACCGAAGTCTCGGCCGCGGAGGAGACCAATGACCAGGCGGTTTCCTCCGGGCCGCTCGGACCCGCGTTCGACGTTCAATATGCGTTGAACGCCAACTCCGTCCTGATCCCGGTTGCGCGCGCGGATGGGCTGACGAGGGCGATGAGCTACCCCGCCGGCGCGTCGACCGCTCCCTTCTCCGGAATGGGCGCGGTGATCCGCCTGATCGACGGACCCGACCTCGTCGATCGCCCGCGGGCGGCGATGTTCGTAGCGGTCGGGAGTGCGACCTCCGCCAAGACCGGCGGCTCGCGCGCCGGCCAATGGGCGCTGTTGCGCAACCATCTCGATGAAGCGCGGGTCTTTGCGCTTTCGGCCAAATCGCTGGCGCCGCGGGATCAGCTGCTCAATCGCCTCGATGTGGCTGCGCTCGGCGACGTGCTCGCCGGAAGAATGCCGCTCGTGATCGCCGCGCAGCGCGAATCCGATATCCGCCAGGCCGTCCGCCTGGCCGCCGACTACCGGATCCGGCCGGTCATTCTGGGCGGCGCGGAAGCGTGGCGAGCCGCTTCCGAACTTGCGGCCGCGAAAATTCCAGTCGTCCTTGATCCCATGGCCAATCTGCCGATGAGCTTCGACCAGATCGGCGCGCGCCTCGACAATGCCGCGCTTCTTGATCGAGCCGGTGTCACCATCGCGTTCACGGTGCCCGGCTTCGGCATTCACCTCAGCTACAATGCCGGTTTCGCGCTCCGCGAGGGTGCCGGTCTCGCCGTCGCCAACGGGCTTCCCTATGCCGCCGCGCTCAATGCTTTGACGATCAACCCTGCCCGGATCTGGGGCATAGCCGATCATTATGGCGCCATCGCGCCGGGGCAGGACGCGGACCTCGTCATATGGGATGGCGATCCGCTCGAGCCGTCGAGTGCGCCCACCATGGTGTTCGTCCGGGGACGCCAGGCCTCGCTCGTTACCCGCCAAAGTGAGCTGCGCGACCGCTACGCACCTCCGCGCGGCGCCGGCCCGGCTCACCCCAACCGGCAATGAGGCACGTCCGGCTTCTCGCCCTGGCGTTGCTGGCTACCTCCCCGGGAACAGCGCAGGAGCCGGGGCGTCTTGGTACGCCGCCGGTACAGCCGGATGACGGAAAAGCGGAAGACGGGCCGCGCCCGCTCCAGCCGGCCGGACAAACGCTCCCTTTGAAGCCGGCCCGGCGGATCGCCTTTTCGACCGACGTCGCGACCTGGGCATCGGTCGATGTCTCGCCGAACGGACGGACCATTCTCTTCGACCTGCTCGGCGACCTCTACGCGGTCGGGGCGGCGGGCGGGCGCGCAAAGCGGATCGGCGGCGGCATGGCGGTGGAGGCCCAGCCCGTCTATGCGCCCGACGGAAAGTCGATCGCTTTCGTCAGCGACCGATCGGGCTCCGAGAATCTCTGGGTCGCCGGACCCGACGGAAAGGCGGCCCGGCAGATCAGCTTCGGCGATGATGACACCGTCCTGGTCTCACCGGCCTGGAGCGCGGACGGCCGCTTCATCTTCGTCAGCCGCTATCGTTCCGACCTCAATGCCTATGAGCTTTGGCGTCACGATCTTACGGGGGGGGCGAGGTTGCTGATCCCGATCCGTGACAAGCCGGACACGCCGAGAAGCGATTGGCGAAGCAGCCTCGGCGCCGCTGCGTCGCCGGACGGCCGTTTCCTTTATTTCGCCCGGCGCACCGGATCGTCGAGCCCCGAAGAGATGGACGAATGGACGGTTGTTCGCCGCGACCTCGCCAGCGGCGACGAATTGACGATCGTCGGCGAACCCGAGGCGCCAGGAAAGGCGGGGAACCCCGGCGCCGCCTTTCGCCCGGCTTTGTCTCCGGACGGAAGGCTGCTCGCTTATGCGGCGCGGGTAGACGGCCGGACCGAGCTCCGCTTGCGCGACTTGATGACGGGCGCCGACCGCCGGCTCGCCTATCCGATCGAGCGGGACCAACTTCAGGCATCGATGTGGCAGGATATCGTGCCTCGATACGACTTCACGCCCGACGGAAAGTGGATCCTGCTCAGTCGCAACGGCCGCCTGGAGCGGCTGCCGGTTCAAGGCGGCGAAGCTTCCCGGATCCCGTTCCTGGCCCGCATCGACCTCGAGCTCGGCCGATTGGCGCGGGCCGACATCCGCGAGGAGACCGGGCCGGTCCGCGCACGGATCATCCAGACGCCGGAAACCTCCCCCGACGGGCGCCGGCTCGCCTTTTCCGCTCTGGGTCGCCTCTACGTCATGAACTTGGCGGCGAACGCCCTGCCGCGGCACCTCGCGACGCCCGCGCCCGCCTTCCACCCGAGCTGGAGCGCCGACGGCCGCCGGGTCGCCTTCGTCACCTGGACGGCGCGGGAGGGCGGCCATGTGTGGACGGCACCCGCCGACGGCTCTGCGCCGCCGCTGCGCGTCACCCGATCCCCGGCTTATTATACCAGCCCCGTCTTCCGGCCCGGAACCGACGAGATATTGGCCGTGCGGTCGCCGCACGCGGCGCGGCTCAGAACCTATATGGAATATGGCAATCTGCGCGATGCCGAACTGGTCGCCGTGCCGGCCGCGGGCGGCGCCGCACGAACGATCGTTTCCGCCAAACTCGGCAGCAAACCGCAATTCACCATCGAAGCCGGCAAAGCCTATTTGCTGTTCGAAGACGGCCTCAATGAAATCGACCTTTCGACCGGCAGGCGGGGGCTGGTGGCGCTCGTCAAAGGACCCGGCTGGTATTTCCAGGACGGCCCGGTGCCTGTCGACGACGTGCGTATCAGCCCCGACGGCAAATGGCTTCTCGCGCAGGTCGCGCAGCAACTCCACCTTGTCGCCCGCCCCCCCGCGGAGCGGCCCGAAGTCGACCTCGGCAAGCCGCGCGCGCCGCATCGCCGTGTGACGGCGGGGGGTGCCGACTTCTTCGGGTGGAGCAGGGACGGGCAATCGGTCGAATGGACGGTGGGTTCGACATTTTCTCGCCGCGGCTTCAAAGACATAGCGCTGAATCCGGCCGGCCGTGCCAACTGGTCGGCCGACAAGGGTGGACGCGCCGTCGGATCATTCAAGGCCGTTGTGGAGCTTCCTCGCGACGTGCCGCAGGGCCGCCTGCTGCTGCGCGGCGCCCGAGCGATCACCATGGCCGGAAGCCAGGTGATCGAGGACTCCGACATCCTCGTTGCCGATGGCCGCATCGCCGCGATCGGCGCTCGCGGCACGCTTGCCGTTCCGCCGGGGACCTTGATCCGTGAGGTTCCCGGCAAGACCATTGTTCCCGGCTATATCGACACGCATGATCATGTGGCCGACATCCGCAGGGATGTGATCGATTTCGAACCCTGGGGTTTGAGGGCACGGCTCGCTTACGGCATCACCACCGCGTTCGACCCGTCGACGCTGACCGTCGACATGCTCGCCTATCACGACTTGCTGGATGCAGGGCTGGCGCTCGGGCCTCGTCTCGCTTCGACGGCGACGGCGCTTTTTTCGATGCAGCGTTTTGCCTCGCTCGACGAGGTCCGCGAGGTGCTCCGCCGCTATCGCGACGATTACCGGGTCCGCAACATCAAACAATATCGAACGGGCAGCCGCAAGGTCCGCCAGTGGATAGCCCAGGCGGCGGCCGAGCTCGGCCTCCAGACCACCGCCGAGGGCGCGCTGGCGATGAAGCTCGACCTCAGCCACGTCCTCGACGGCTATGGGAGCCAGGAGCATGCCCTGGTGGCGGTGCCGCTCGGGCGCGATTGGGTGGAACTGATGGCGCGATCCGGAACCGCCTATACCACGACCCTGCAGATCACCAATGGCGGTCCGCCCGCGCAAGACGCCTTCATTGCCGAGCAGAACCCTCACGACGATCCCAAATACCGCCACTTCACACCTCATTTCGCCGCGGACCAGTCGACCCGGCGCCGGGAGTGGCGTTCGGGGGAGGAGTATCGCTACCCTGCCGTCGCGGAGGGCGCCGCCGCCATCCACCGCGCCGGAGGTCTGGTCGGCATGGGGGCGCATGGCGATATTCCCGGGATCGGCTATCATTGGGAGCTGGAGGCCCATGCCGCCGGCGGCATGAGCCCGAACGAAATCCTTCGCGCGGCAACAATCGGCGCGGCAAGGGCGATCGGCCGAGCCGCGGAGTTGGGCAGCCTCGAGCCCGGCAAGTTCGCCGACCTCGTCATACTCGACCGTGACCCCCGCGAACACATCCGCAATGCGCGCGAAATCAGTGCAGTGATGAAGAACGGCAGGCTCTACCAGGGCAATACCTTGGACCAGCTGTGGCCGGACGCCGCGCCGCTGCGGCCGGCCTGGTTCGCCGACGATCAATGGCTTTTTGGAGGAGAGAAGAAATGAATTGGACCGGGGCCGCTGCCTTGCTGCTGCTTGCCGTTTCCGCCGAGGCGCAGGCCCAAACGCCGCAGCCCGCGCCCGTGCAGCGGCAGCTCGTCGAAATCTACCGCATCGCGCCCGGCCAGCACGAGGCGTTCCTCCGCTTCATTGCCCGTGCCGATGAGGCCAACCGCTTGGCTGGCCTGCCGCCGCGCCAACTTTACGTCCACAGCGACGGCGCCGAGTGGGATTTCATGCTCATTCAGCCCGCTGAGACGCCGAAGGACAAAGCCGCCGCCTCGGACGCCGCCTGGCAGAAGATGGGCCTTCCTTCCGGCGCCGACTTCTTTCTCGAATTCCGGCAGTTTATCCAGTCCCACAGCGACACTTTCGTGCGAGGCCCGACCACGGCGGCCGACTTTCTTGCCACGAAGAAAAAGTAATTTTCCGCTCGGATTGGTTCGAGCAAGGGCTCGTGACGAGCTCCGGCAGCATCTGAACCCGAGGGAGTGACATGCCGCACCCGGTTGCCGAGCATCATTATATAGGCCGCACCGGCTGGCTTCGTGCCGCCGTGCTCGGCGCGAATGACGGCATCATCTCCACAGCAAGCCTGATCATGGGCGTCGCGGCCTCCGGCGCTTCACGGCCTGAAATCCTCGTCGCCGGAACGGCGGGGGTTGTGGCCGGAGCGATGTCCATGGCTGCCGGCGAATATGTTTCCGTCAGCTCCCAGTCCGACACCGAACGGGCGGACCTCGCCCGCGAGAAAGCGGCCCTGGCCAATGACTTCGAGGGCGAGCATGAGGAACTCACGCAGATTTATGTGGAGCGTGGCCTCGACCGCGACACGGCGGAGAAGGTCGCCACCCAGCTGACCGCTCACGATGCCCTTGGCGCCCATGCCCGGGACGAGTTGGGGATCTGGGACATGACGATGGCGCGCCCCGTCCAGGCAGCGATGACCTCCGCGACCACTTTTACGGCCGGCGCTCTGGCTCCCTTGCTCATCGTGCTGCTCGGGCCGGCCTCGACCTTGCCTCTCTGGGTTGCGGCCGCCTCGCTTGCGTTTCTCGCCGGCCTCGGCGCGGTTGGCGCAAAAGCTGGCGGGGCAAGCCTATGGCGCGCCGCGTTTCGCGTGATCTTCTGGGGTGCGCTTGCGATGGCTCTCACGGGCGGCATCGGTCGCTTGGCCGGCACCCATCTCTGATCCGGTCGTCTTGACGCCTGTGGCTCATCACTGTTCGACTTTGAACAGCCCTGTCCGAAATCGCACAGCGGCGGCAGAGCCCGCCGGCGCCAAGCGCGCCGCGCTCGCGCTTGCCGGCAGTGGCATGGCTCTTGCCTATGACTTTCGCTGAGGCGGAGCGAGAGGCAATTGGAAGGAGGCGGACTCTTTGCTTGGCCGAGCCGTGCCTTCTGGCTAGAAGCCGGGGGGCGCAATTGCTGTATTGTATAGATAAGACACTTGTGCGAAATAGGGCCGCGAAATGACCGAGCATAATTACGAGCCTATGCGCCGAGCCATGGTGGCCAGCACGCTCCGCACCACGGGCGTGAACGATCCCCGCGTGCTGGCGGCGATGGGCGCGGTTCCGCGCGAGCGCTTCGTGCCGCCGGAACGTGTCGCCATGGCCTATGCGGATACGCTTGTGCCGCTCGGCGGTGGACGCGAGCTCAATTCTCCGCTCGCGCTTGGACGGATGTTGAGCGAGGTGAGCCCGCAGGAGGGGGAGCGGGCGCTGGTGATCGGCGCCGCCACCGGCTACGCCGCCGCCGTGATGGCGCGCCTCGTCGGACCCGTCGTGGCGACCGAAGAAGATCCGGCGCTGATCGAGTTCGCCCGGCACGCGCTTGCCGGCACGGGCGTCAAACTGGTGAAGACGCCGCTCACCCGCGGCTATGCGGATGATGCGCCTTATGATCTCATCCTGGTCGACGGTGCCATCGAGTTGGTGCCGCAGCCGATCATCGATCAGCTGGCGGATGGCGGCAGGTTGGCGGCGGCGCTGCTCGATCAGGGGGTGTCGCGAGTATCGATCGGTCGGCGCGTGGGGGAAAGCTTCGGCATCGCGCCGATGACGGATGTTGCGGCGGCCGTCCTGCCGGGCTTTGCGCGACCGAAGGTGTTCAGTTTCTAAAAGAGCGGAGTTGGGTGTGATGCGGGGAGGATGGGTGCGGTTCCGGAGCGGTTTCCGGGGAAAGTCGCGCCACTGCCATTTCGCGGCTGCGGCCGTTGGAGCGCTGCTGGTGGCGGGCGCGGGCCAAGCCGAGACGCTGCGTGAAGCGCTTGGCCGGACCTATAACACCAATCCAACCATAACCGGCCAGCGCGCGCAGCTTCGCACGCTCGATGCCGGAGTCGCGATCGCGCGAGCGGCGGGACGGCCGCAGCTCTCCGGAACCGCGGGCTTCAACCAGGATGTGCTGACCACCGTCCGGAACGCCGGCAGAGGGCGCGATTTCAGCGCGGGGGTCGACGTCAGCTACCCTTTGTTCAACGGCGGCCGGGTCCGGAATTCGATCCGCGCCGCTGATATTCGCGTGGAAGCGGGCCGGGCCAATCTGCGCGCCACCGAAGGCGACGTGTTTACGGAGGCGGTGGCTGCCTATCTCGACGTGATCCGCGACCGTTCGATCGTGACCCTAAACCAGAATCAGGTGCGCGTGCTGCAGACCAATCTTCAGGCGAGCCGCGACCGGTTCGAAGTCGGCGATCTGACGCGCACCGACGTCGCTCAATCGGAAGCGCGGCTTGCGCTTGCGCAGAGCAATCTTGCCACCGCTCAGGGGCGGCTGCGGGGAAGCGAGGAAAATTACCGGCGGGTCGTCGGCGATCTCCCCGACGAACTCGAGCCGCCGCCTCCGCTGCCGGCGCTTCCCGGGACGCCCGAGCAGGCCGTCGACATCGCGCTTGCCAACAATGCGGACCTCGTCTCGATCCAGGCTCAGGCCCGCGCCGCGGGGCTCGACGTCGCCGTGGCTCGTGCCGATCGTCTGCCGACGCTGTCGGCGGTGAACACCAACCGCTATTTCAACGCGCTCGGAACGGCCGATGAATCGGCCGGCACGGAAGAAGGGTTTCTCCAGAACAGCACCGCCACGGCCGGCGTCGGCCTGGCAGCCAGAATCCCGCTCTACCAAGGCGGGGTCGTCGGTGCGCGGGTGCGTCAGGCACAGGCGGAGCAAAGTCGGCTGCTCGAACTGGGGATTGCCGTTGAACGTTCAGTAGTCGCCAACGCCCGCGCCGCCTTTGCCTCCTATCGCGCGTCGCTGGAGGCGGTGGAATCGAACCAGGTCGCCGTGTCCGCAAACAGCCTGGCACTGGAAGGCACGCGCGCCGAACAGACCGTCGGCACCCGCAACGTCCTTGATGTTCTGAATGCCGAGCAGGAGCTTTTGAACTCCGAGGTGGCGGTGGTGACGGCGCGCCGGGACGCCTATGTCGCCGGCTTCCAGCTGCTCAATGCGATGGGGCGCGCGGAAGCGGAGGACCTCGGCCTCGATGGAGGTCCGCTCTACGATCCGGTCGTCAACTATGATCGTGTTTCGCGAACCGCTTCCGATTGGGCGCAGGATCCGACGCCGGCTCCGGTTGCCAGCCGCACCGTCGCCGGCCCGCCGGACAACTCGCAAAACACCCCCGTGACACAGCCCCGGCGATAGGCAATAAGATCCTCATCATGGGGGATTTTAACCAAGATCAGTCGATGGAAGAGATCCTGGCTTCCATCAAGCGCGTCATCGCTGAGGATGGACGGGCGGGGATCGCCGCGGCGCGCGCCGCGCGCTCCCCGGCGCGTTCCCAGCCGGAGCCGCCGCAGGAGGAACCCGCTCCGGAAGACGATGTTCTGGAATTGAGCGATCCCGTCTTGGAAGAAGATGGGCTGCTTTCGCAGGAGCGTGCGGCGGCGAGCCGCCAGTCGCTGGCGGCGCTTGCAGCGATGCGGCAGCAGAACGAGCAGCCGGAGCATGGGCCGGTCGACCAAGGTCCGTTGGAAGCGATCGTTCGAGAGATGCTCCGCCCGATGCTGAAGCAGTGGCTGGACGAGCGGCTTCCGGAGATGGTCGAGGAGATGGTCGCCCGCGAGATCGCGAGGATCACCGGCAAGGGCGTCTGACGCTTCAACGGGGCGTCGCCGCAGGGAAGGCGGGGCCGGGGCTCGAGCCTCATCCATCATGACCCCGCTGAGATGCCAGCCTGCGCTGGCAAGACGGAAGCGCTTTCGTTAAGCGGCCCGGCATGAGCGAACTCCCGAAGACTTTCGATCCGGCCGCGATCGAGGCCCGCTGGTATCCTTATTGGGAGGAGAGGGGGCTGTTCCGCCCCGAGCGTCCCGAGGCGCAACCGTTTACGATCGTGATCCCGCCGCCCAACGTCACGGGGTCGCTGCACATCGGCCACGCGCTCGACAATACGCTGCAGGACATCCTGATCCGCCATGCCCGCCTGCAGGGCAAGGATTCGCTCTGGGTGGTCGGCATGGACCATGCCGGCATCGCTACGCAGATGGTGGTGGAGCGAAACCTCGAAAGCCGAGGCGTCCGCCGCAGCGACATGGGCCGCGAGGCTTTCGTCGAGCAGGTTTGGGAATGGAAGGCCCAGTCGGGCGGTGAGATCACGCGCCAGCTCCGCCGTCTCGGCGCCTCGTGCGACTGGGCCAACGAACGTTTCACCATGGACGAGGGCTTCAGCCGCGCCGTCCTTAAGGTCTTCGTTCAGCTTTACCGCGACGGTTTGCTCTACCGCGACAAAAGGCTCGTCAATTGGGACCCGAAATTCGGCACCGCCATCTCGGATCTCGAGGTCGAGACGAGGGAAGTGCAGGGCAAATTCTGGCACCTTAAATACCCGTTCGAAGACGGCAGCGGCTTCATCCACGTCGCCACGACGCGTCCCGAAACCATGCTCGGCGACATGGCCGTTGCGGTGCACCCCGAGGACGAGCGCTACCGTAGCCTGCTGGGCCGAAAGGTGCGGCTGCCGATCACCGGCCGGCTGGTGCCGATCATCGCCGACGAGCATGCCGATCCGGAGCTTGGCTCGGGAGCCGTGAAGATCACGCCCGGCCATGACTTCAACGATTTCGAAGTGGGCCGCCGCGCCGGCATCAAGGCCGCCGAGATGCTGAACATGCTCGACGCTCAGGCGCGGGTCGCGCAAACGCAGGACGGATTGATCCCGGCCGAGCTGATCGGGCTGGACCGCTTCGAAGCTCGCAAGCGCGTTGAGACGATGCTTGAAGAACAGGGCCTGCTCGAGAAGGTCGAGGATCGCCTCATCCAGACGCCCTATGGCGACCGGTCCGGAGTAGTCATCGAGCCTTGGCTTACCGACCAATGGTATGTCGACGCCGCGACGCTCGCGAAGCGGCCGATCGAGGCCGTCCGCAGCGGCGAGATCAAGATTGTCCCGCAGACCTGGGAGAAGACCTGGTTCAACTGGCTCGAGAACATCCAGCCCTGGTGCGTTTCGCGCCAGCTCTGGTGGGGCCACCAGATCCCCGCCTGGTATGACGATTGCGGCAATGTCTTCGTCGCCGAAAGCGAGGAGGAGGCGCAGCGCCAGGCGGGCAACCGCTCACTCCGCCGTGATCAGGACGTGCTCGACACGTGGTTCTCCTCTGCGCTCTGGCCTTTCGGAACGCTTGGCTGGCCCGAGCAGACCGAAGAGCTTCGCCGCCATTATCCCAATGACGTGCTGATCTCGGGCTTCGACATCATCTTCTTCTGGGACGCGCGCATGGCGATGCAGGGTTACCAGTTCATGGGCGAGCGGCCCTGGAAGACGCTCTACCTCCACGGCCTGGTTCGCGACGCCAAGGGGCAGAAAATGTCCAAGTCGAAGGGGAATACGGTCGACCCCCTTGGCCTCATCGACCGCTACGGCGCCGATGCTCTCCGCTTCACGCTCGCCGCGATGGAGAGCCAGGGCAGGGACATCAAGCTCGATGAGAAGCGGATCGAGGGCTATCGCAACTTCGCAACCAAGCTTTGGAACGCCGCCCGATTCTGTCAGGCCAACGGCATCGGCGCGTCGAGGACGATCGAGCCCCCGAAGGCCGAGCTTCCCGTCAATCGGTGGATCGTCGGCGAGGCGGTGAAGACCGTGCAGTCGCTGGACGTGGCCATGGCCGAGTTCCGCTTCGACGAGAGCGCCAACGCCATCTACCAATTCGTATGGGCAAGCTTCTGCGATTGGTATCTGGAGCTGATCAAGCCGATCCTCAGTGGAGGCGAGCGGCCCGCATCGGGCGACATATCGCCCGTCGAGGCTGAGCCTGTTGAAGCCTTGCCCTTCCCCTCGGCCGAAGGAAGTTCAGCTTCCTTCGACCCGCTGTCTACGACGGTCGCTCACGACCGCCTGGAACCAATCCCCGGCGAACGAAGCGAGGTCGAGGAGACGAAGGAAGTCGCCGGCTGGGTGCTCGACCAGATACTGGTCATGCTCCACCCTTTCATGCCCTTCATCACCGAGGAGCTGTGGCATGCGATGGGGGAGCGCCCCTACGAGCTGATCCTGGCGAAATGGCCGATGCCGGACGCACGCGCGCTCGATGCGGAGGCGGGGCCGGAGATTGACTGGCTGATCCGCCTCGTCAGTGGGATCCGGGCGGCGCGCTCCGAACTCAGCGTCCCGCCGGGCGCCAGGCTTCAGCTTCATGTCCGGGAGGCCGATCCTCGCACGGCAGAGCGGCTCCAGCGCAACGAACCGGCGATCAAGCGCCTCGCCCGCATCGACAGCATCAGCAACGGCGAGGCTGCCGGCGGTGCAGCGCAGGTGGTGATCGATGAAGCCACTTTCATTCTCCCGCTGGAGGGGGTCATCGATATCGAGGCGGAGCGTTCCCGCCTCGGCAAGGCGCTGCAGGCGTCGGAGAAAGAGCGAGATTCGCTGGCGCAGCGGCTCGGCAATCCCAGCTTCGTCGAACGCGCCAAGCCCGAGGCCGTCGAGAAGGCGCGAGCCGACCATGCGGAGAAGGCGTCGGACGCGCAGAAGTATCGCGCCGCGCTGGAGCGGCTTGGCTAGTCAAATCCTGGCCCACTGGCTGAACCCGTTCGTCCCGAGCAGGGTCGAGGGACATTACACGGAGGCCGAGGTGCGCCTCGAGCCCGCTCGTCGATGTCCCGCTGCCCGCTTGGGGACGTACCGTGCAGAGCGATCCGCAGCGAACCTTCCTAGGCCGGCACCACCACGTCGATCGCCTTGTGCGCAACTTCCACCGTCGCGGGGGTCTTTGCGACCACCTCGCCGTCGACCGAAATGCGCTGGCGCGGCCTGGTGTCGATCAGCAGCCGCTCGCCCCTGAACTCCTCGCTCATGGCCTGACGCGCCGGAAGCTTGAAATATTTGGCGAACCAGTCCCAGATCAGCTTCAGCATCGAACGCCCGATCACGGCCTGAACCACGATCTCGCCGCTATCCACCTCGGCCTCGTCCGCCAGCTCGACCCCGCCGTGGAAGCGGCCGTTGAAGATGCGCACTTCCGTCGTCCAGACGGTGCGCTTCTCCTTGCCGTCGTCGACGGAAAGCCTGAACGGCCTGAACCGGACGAGACACCAGGTCGCCCAAATCAGATAGCCGAAAACGCCGAGGTAGCGCTTCAGCTTGTGCGGAACGGTGGAGCCGATCATCGGCGACAGCCCCAGGGCCGCGGCATTGGCGAAATAATCGCCGTTGATGATCCCGAGGTCGACGCGGCGCCGCTTTCCGCTTGCGATCGTGTCGATCGCCCCGTCGAGGGTCAGCGGGATGCCGAGCGTTCGCGCAAAGCTGTTGGCCGTTCCCAGCGGGAGCAGAGCGAACACGCAATCCCGGTCCACCACGTCGTCGACCGCGCTCGAGAGCGAGCCGTCGCCGCCGCCGATGATCACCATAGGCGCACCGTCATTCACGGCCTTGCGAACCGTTTCGGGAAGGGTGCGCGGGTTCTTGAGGGCATGAGCGGCGATCAGCCTCACGCCGGCCATTTCGAGCTTTGCACTGGATTCCCGAAACAGATCCCGGCCTTTGCGCGAGTGCGCGTTGACGATGAGAACGGCCTCTTTGGGGACGGGTCGGGTCGTTTCCACGGCAGAACAACCTTCGGGACGCCTATAATATCCAATCAACTTTGCACGGTCGGATGGCCGCGCTAGAGCCCAGCGAGATGAGCCTCGCTTCTTTCCCCGCCATGCGCATGCGCCGATCGCGTTCTTCCTCCTGGTGCCGGGCGCTGGTGGCCGAGACGGTGCTCACGCCCTCCGATTTGATCTGGCCGATCTTCGTCATCGAGGGATCGGGCAAGGCGGAGCCGATCGCGAGCCTGCCGGGCGTATCCCGCTGGAGTCTCGATCTGGTCGCCGAGCGTGCCCGCGAAGCCGGCAAGCTCGGCATTCCCTGCATCGCCTTGTTCCCGAACACGCCCGCGGGGCTGCGCACGCAAGACGCGCTGGAGGCGCTCAATCCGGACAACCTCATCTGCCGCGCGATCAAGGCCGCCAAGGATGCAGCGCCGGACGTCGGCGTGCTCACCGACGTAGCGCTCGATCCCTATACGTCCCACGGCCATGACGGGATCGTCGATGGCAAAGGCTATGTCTTGAACGACGAGACGAGCAAGCTGCTGGTCGAGCAGGCGCTGGTACAGTCGACCGCAGGCGCCGATATCGTCGCGCCGTCTGACATGATGGACGGCCGGGTCGGCTCGATCCGCCAGGCGCTGGAGCGGGAGGGGCATTCCAACGTTCGGATCATGGCCTATGCGGCCAAATATGCGAGCGCCTTTTACGGCCCGTTCCGCGAGGCGGTCGGTTCGGGCGGGCTGCTCAAGGGTGACAAGAAGAGCTACCAGATGGACCCTGCCAACAGCGACGAGGCGATGCGCGAAGTCGCACTCGATATCGCCGAGGGCGCCGATTTCGTGATGGTGAAGCCTGGCCTCCCTTATCTTGACATCGTCCGGCGGGTGAAGGAGCGGTTCGAGATACCGCTCTTCGCCTATCAGGTCTCCGGCGAATATGCGATGATCGAGGCCGGCGCCGCGGCGGGGGCAGGGGATCGCGACGGGCTGGTACTGGAGACCCTGCTCGCTTTCAAACGTGCGGGCTGCTCGGGCGTCCTTACCTACCATGCTCCTTTGGCAGCGCGGCTTCTTCGTGACGGCTGAGGCAGGCCTGGGAACAGGCGTTCGCGATCGGTTTGCCAAGCCGCTTTTCATCGCGACGATCGTCACCGGATCGTTCCTGCTCTTTTTGACGCAGCCGATGATCGGCCGAATGGCCTTGCCGCGGATCGGCGGAGCGCCGGCCGTGTGGAACAGCGCCATGCTGGTCTACCAGGCGCTGCTGCTCGGCGGCTACGCTTACGCCCATTGGCTGGCGCGGCTGCGGCCCCGACGTCAGGCGGGCCTGCACCTGCTCGCTTTCGCGCTCGCCGCTTTGTGGCTTCCAATCGGTCTTCGTGCTTTGTCGCCCCCGGCCGATTTTTCACCGATCCTTTGGGTGCCCTGGTTCCTGATCAGTTCGATCGGCCCCTTATTCTTCATCATCTCCGCGCAGGCTCCCCTGATGCAGCGCTGGTATGCGCTGGAGAGCAGCCGCGGCGAGCCTTACCCGCTCTACGCAGCCTCCAATCTGGGAAGTTTCGCCGGCCTTATCTCCTACCCGCTGATCGTGGAGCCTCTGCTGACCTTGGAACAGCAAAGCGCGCTCTGGACCGGCGGCTATGCCTTGCTCGTGCTTCTGGTCGCGGGATGCGCGTTGACCATCCCGCCCCATAGCGTCGAAGCCGCACCGGAAAGCACTTCGCCCGCCCCAAGCACAAGGCGCGTTCTCCACTGGATCGCGCTGTCGGCCGTACCCTCCGGCCTGATGCTGTCGACGACGACGCATCTGACGACCGACATCGTCGCGATGCCTTTGCTTTGGGCGCTTCCGCTGGGGCTCTATCTGCTGAGCTTCGTCATTGCCTTCGCCAATGCGCGGGGCGTCACTACCTTCATGACCCAGGTCGCGCCGCTGGTGATCCTGATCGCAGGCGGGCTTGCCTTTGCGGACGGCTCGCACCGGCCGTTCTTCTCCGGGACCCTTGGCCTCAGTCTGCTGTTCTTTGTCGCCGTCACCCTGCACGGCGAACTTTATCGCCTGCGTCCCGGTCCGGACCGGCTGACGGGCTTCTATCTCACCATGGCTTTGGGCGGCGTCCTTGGCGGCGCTTTCTGCGCAATCGTCGCGCCGGTCATCTTCGATTGGGCGTATGAACATCCGTTGCTGATCATCGCCGCTGCCTTGCTTCTTCCTCAGCGCCCCTATCTGCCCTCGCTGGAGCGGCTGTGGGCGGATCGGCGGATCGGCTTCTGGCTCGCCCTTGCGCTCCCCGCCGCGGCCATCCTGCTGTCGCTGCTCGGCGACCGCCGTTTCTCGCCCGAAATACCGCCCTTCGTGGCGGTCGCCTCAAGCATCCTCATCGGGATCTTCGCACTGATCAGCATCGGCCGGCGCGCCGTTTTCGCCCTTTGCCTTGCGGCGCTGATGATGAGCTATGGCGGCTGGACCAATCTTCACTACTCGTTTCTCGACGTCCGCACGCGAAGCTATTTCGGCATCTACACGATCGGCGGCGTCAAGGATGGGTCCGGGCGGGTACTGTCGCACGGGACGACCGTTCATGGCGTCCAGAACAGCTTGCCGGGCATGGAGGAGGAGCCGACCAGTTATTATACAAGGGGCTCCGGCGTCGGCCGCGTCGTTGGCCGCGCCGATCTGCTCTTCAGCGACGCTCGGATCGGCGTGGTCGGATTGGGAACCGGTACGCTCGCCTGCTATGCGAAGCCCGGGCAAAGCTGGACCTTCTTCGAGATCGATCCCGCCATCGTCGAGATCGCCACGCGCTCGGGCAAGTTCACCTTCATCTCGCGCTGCGCGCCGGAGGCTCGGATCGTGCTCGGCGACGCGCGGGTCATGCTTGCGTCCGTGCCGCCGCAAAGTTTCGATATCCTGGCCGTGGACGCTTTCTCTTCGGACGCCGTGCCCATGCACCTGCTGACCAAGGAAGCCCTCGACGTCTATGGGCGCGCGCTCCAGCCGAACGGCGTCCTGATGATGCATATTTCCAATCGTTATCTGGATCTCGAACCCGTGCTGGCGGCGGGCGCCGCCGCGCGGGGATGGCACGCCGCCGTCTTCTCGCATACCGGCAACGGCAGGTTCCTCAACGACCATCCCTCCATCTGGGTGGCGATGACCAAGAATCCGAAGATGCTGGAAGAACTGAAGCTCAACAGCGGCGCCGAGCGCCGCTGGAAGCCGCTTCAAGGCCGACCGGGCTTTCCCGGCTGGAGCGACGATTTCGCAAGCATCATCCCGCTCATGGAGGGCCTTATGCGGTGATCGAAACGGAAAGGCTGTGGCTGCGCAATTGGCGGCCGGAAGATTTCGAGCGCTTCGTCGAGGTTACGAACACGCCTGCCGTGATGCGCTGGCTTGGCGGTGTGAAGCCGCCCGAGGAGCTTCGGGATCGCTTGGCGGCAGTCTTCACGGCCTGGCAGGAGGAGCGGGGTTTTACCTTCTGGGCCGCTGAGCGAAAAGCGGACGGCGAGCTTATCGGCTTTTGCGGGCTTAAGCTGGCCGATGACGACGGAAGCCCCGTCACCGGAGAATATGAGGTCGGCTGGCGGCTGCGCGAGGAGGCGTGGGGGCAAGGCTATGCCAAGGAAGCGGCGATCGCTTCGCTCGACTTCGCCTTCGACCGGCTCGGCGCGGACCAGGTCGTGGCGCTCACCGTGGAGGGCAACAGGCCGAGCTGGGGCCTAATGGAACGGCTCGGCATGAAGCGCCGCCCGGACCTCGACTATCAAGGTGCGGAATGGGCCGAGACGCCGATCATCGTTTATGTCATCCGGAGGGCCGAATGGCAGGCTCGCAGTTTCTGAGCTTTGGCGGCAAGGGGCCGCATGTCGATCGCACCGCCTTCATCGCGCCGGGCGCGCACCTGATCGGTGATGTCGAGATCGGGCCGGAAGCGAGCATCTGGTATAATTGCGTACTCCGCGGCGACGTGAACCGCATCCGCGTCGGCGCGCGAACGAACATTCAGGACGGAAGCGTCATTCACGTCGATTCTCCCAAGCCGGGAGCGGAGGAGGGGCATCCGACGATCATCGGCGCCGACGTGCTTATCGGGCACCTCGCGATGGTTCATGGCTGCGTCTTGCACGACCGCGCCTTTGTCGGCTTGGGCGGGATCGTGATGGACGGCTGCGAGATCGAAAGCGACGCCATGCTCGCGGCCGGCGCGATGCTCACCCCCGGCAAGCGGATCCCGTCGGGCCAGCTCTGGGCGGGGCGGCCGGCGAAATATGTCCGCGATCTGACCCCAGGCGAGCTTGCCGGCCAGCAGGAAGGGGTTGCGCATTATGTGGCGCTTGCCAAGGCTCACGCCGAAGCGCTGACGCGCCGCTGAGCAATGCGTTCAGCCGGTTGATCTCGGCCTCCTGCATTTCCGCCGTCGCCCGCACTTCCTCGGCCGCGGCCGTCACCCGCTCGAGATCCTGCGGGTTCGTCGCCTGAGCGTTCGAGCGCGCGAGCACCAGCCCGTCCAGTTCCGCGGCGGCATCGGCCGTCCGGACCCTCGCCGCTTCGAGCTGCGACACATCGAGCTGCGCTGCAATCCAAGTCTCGGAGCCTGCCGCGCCGGCGCGCGACGCGCTCGCCTGGGCCCGTGGCAGGATGGCGGCAAACTCGCTCTGTCCCTGCCGGGCCGCGGCGAGCAGGGCTTCCACCCGGGCGGCGAGCTGGGGATCGGACGGGACAGCGGCTACGGCCGGTGCTGGAGCCGTCGTCTCCTCTCCAGAAAGGCACGCCGGAATGGGCCGTCCTGAAAGCTCATATTCCATTGGCCGCGGCGCGAGCGACGGCGTCTCCCCCTCCGCCGCGCAGGCGGCGAGGAGGGGCAAGCTGAGCAGCAGCAGCGGCGGGAAAGGCGTGGGCATGGATCCTCCCTATGGTGCGGAGCTTTTGGGAGCAACGGGGTTGCGCGCCCCAAACCTTCGCCCTATGTCGCCCTCTCTCGGCGCCCGTAGCTCAGCTGGATAGAGCACCAGACTACGAATCTGGGGGCCGGAGGTTCGAATCCTTCCGGGCGCGCCACATTCCTGCACATATAGGGCAATATCAGGGACTTGGCTTTTTCGCGCTGGGCCGTGCTCCACAGGTGCACCACATCCCTGCTCCACAACGTGCTTCATGAGCGGCCCACGTCCCGCTCATCTGGGCCGCCGAGGTGCGATCTACTTCGTCCGGTTCAGAATTCCGTCTCCCTTGGTTTCCAGATTGGGGATGGCGGAGTTTCGGCGGACGCTGCACACTAGCGACGCGAGCTTGGCTCGCAAACGAGCTCTGAGTGCCACCCTGTGGTTCACAAAAACGATGCAGAGGCTAGCAGAGGTGCCAACCCTTACTCGCGCCGATCTCGAACGAGCTGCAGTCGCCTTCTTCGAGGAGCTGTCGGATGAGATTGACCAGCCCCGACAATTCGACCCCGAACGTTTCGACCAAGAAGTCGTTTTCAATGTCGATGCCAGCCGAAGCCGTGCAGGTGAGCTTGCGGACCAGCTGAAGGAGAATCTATTCGACCAGAAGGTTCAGACTGCCGCACACCAGATTGCCAGCCGGGCAGGAGCATCTCTCCATGGCCTCCCTGAACGCCAAAGACTCATCGCCTCACAGCTGGCCGCTCGAGCTGAGAAAGTTCAGATGGACCTTCTAGTCCATATGCTGGAGCATCCCGCCGTTCCCTTCGAGCCCGAAGATCGATTGTTCTCCGCCCCGATCGACTCGCCAGCACAAGCTCCGGTGATAATGCCTATGTCCGCTGAGAGGCCGACCGGCCCTCGGCTGTCGGAGGTAGTGGTTCAGCACGTGCACCGAAAAAAAGCACGGGGCTTGAGCCAGTCACAGATTGATGAAGTGACTCGTGCTTTGCTTTGGCTGCAAGAACGGTTTGGTCGAGACCGCGACATAACCTCTATCGAAAAGCGAGAGCTTGCAACGTTTAGAGACGACCTCGGACGGCTTGATGTGACGCTGCGGGGCAGGGGGGCAAACTTCGAGGATCGCCTGACCAACAACCCCGCAGAACAGATAAAATCGGTTACAGCGCTTAGGTACTGGAGGTCGATACAGGCATTCTTCGCTTGGGCGGCAGCTGAGGGGTTCGCCGGGCAGGATCCCTCAAGCGGGTTAATGATGGAGCTGCGGAAAGGAGAGGTGAAGCGGTCGCCAGAACCGTTCTCCACAAAGGAAATTCGGCAGTTCCTGGAGACCCCCCTTTATGCCGGATACGAGTCGCCAAAGCGGCTACTGAAACCGGGCCACTGCCGACGTCGTACCGGCCAGTGGTGGGCTGGCGTGTTGATGATGTTCACAGGGTTGCGAGCAGGTGAGCTGTCGCAGTTGCTCCCGACAGACTTCAATTTCGCAGCTGACGTTCCTCATCTTCGTGTCCAGGAGGAGGATGAAAAAGGGGAGAAGGTGAAGAGCGCGAAAACGGCTTCGTCTGTGCGCGACGTTCCACTATCGCCGGTTATCCTGGCGCTAGGTCTGAGACATTTCGTCGAAGGACGAGCGAAGCTTCATCCAAATGAGAGGGTGTTCAGGGAGTTCCGCTTAGGAACACGAGGACGAGTGAGCGACGGGATGTCGAAGTTCTGGTCGCGCTACCTCAAAGCCTTCGGACTTTGGAAGCCGGGGCGGGCTACCCACGTCTGGCGGCACACTGTGATTGCGCTCTTGAGGGCCAACGACGTTTCTGTCGAGGACATTGCTGCCCTTGTTGGTCACTCCGGCGGCACTGTCACGTCACGCTACGGCGGAGAATATCCGCTGGTACGGCGGGCAAAGACGTTGGCACGGCTCGATTTCGGGTTTGATGTTCTGTCCGCGCTAGGTGGACCCTTCGACGGGAAAAGGCATGGGTAGCTTCCTAGCCCAAAACGCATCGACTTTTGGATCTTACGGTGTATGACCGTCGAAGGCGAGGGCCGTGGTGCCAGTTGCAATTATAGAAACCGGTGAACCTGGTTCATTTCCTCTAACAAGCCCTCCATCGGCGAAGGGTGAGCCGAAGCTAGAGGATAGCCTCCTAGCTAAGGTGATGACCTATGCTGATAGGAAGGTGTGGGTGATGCATCCCGTACCCGATACGATTGAACTGGCTGCGCCAGTCACCAACGACATTTTATTCGTTCCCGACCAGTCAGGTAAGTCTGCCAAGGGGCTATACTCACAGCTTGACGATGAGCTCTGCGGATTGATCGCAGCCCCGCCCGTAACGGAAGGCTGTGGGGTCAAACTCGTGAAGTTAATTGCACCGCCTCACGATCAAGCGAAGGCAATATTCGCCATCGATTATGCTGCTCACCAGACTGCCCACTTTACCCTGCGGCGATCTCCGGGCGACGATTACTTCACGTGGCAGGTACGGCTCGAGTTCAGTCCCTCTCGTGCTGGGCCTGAGGGATTGCAGAAGATCGAGGATGGGATCGACCTCGTGGCTGGCTTACTAGATTTCGACCGGCTGCTCGGTGCCTTTAAGGTTGCGCGGCTAGACGCTGCAATTGACTGCATCGCCGCCGTTCCACTGGACCTGGTTGCACGAGCGCATAACGAGGGGAAGCGCGTTCTATATATGAGCCCTGGAGTGGGTCCGGAAACGATCTACCTTCGCGAAAAAAAGGCGCTGCCAAAGCAGCCGCTCGGCAAATCAACAAAGACCTTCGGAACCCTGTTGATGACGCTCTATGAACGCCGCGCTCAGCATCTACAGCTGGGTTTACCTCCTCCTTACGGCAAATGGCCAGCCACTCGTGTGGAGATAGTAAAACGATGGAGCAACAAACGTCCAAGCCTTGAGAAGCTCGCGACCATCAAAAACCCCTTCTTGAAGCGACACGTGGCCTATGCTGCCGCCATTCCCAGCAAGAAACCAGCAAGGTGGCGAGAGTTTTGTCTCCAGGCCTTCATAGGGGGGCCGGAGTTTGCCGCGGAGCATCCTTACGGCGCCGCGCGTGTGGCAATGGCCAAGGCATACCGCACGTTCAAAGCTGACCTCATCGACCAAGACAATTGGGCAGGATGGAGCAATGGGCTCGCCCACTCCGGGCTGAACCATTGGATCGAGCGGGCCAACAAATCAGCTGGCTAGGCGAGACCAACGTGGCGGCGACGATTGTCTGCTTTCGACCCTTTGCAGACATAGCGCAGCGGGCTACTCGTAGCCCAGATGGATCACCGGACTCGTCAACGACGTTCATTACTAGGTGGTAACTTAGGTGTTACGGCTGTGCTCTGCCTCCTAGTGGCTGCGTGCGAAGCTAGACCGCCGAGCAAGCCAATCTCTGACACAATTAGCTTCACGCTTGCGTGTGAGGGTCGAGAGGAGGTCTCGATAAACAGAGCACCTGCAACGGTTTCACCGAGAGTTAGCGGAACTTTCATCACTTGGGATGCGGCCTCGGGTGAACTTTACACCGGTCAGCCAGTATCGGATGAGCCGTTTTGCGTTGGACCAGCGCAAGAGGAATGCAACGTAGCCATCACTCCAGGCAAACTGAGTGCGAAGCAGCTCGACCTGGCGCCCGGAAAGGCCCCTAACGCTGTTGCTAGTTATGAGCAGAACCTTGAGGTCGACCTTGCGACAATGACAGGAACGTCTTTCGTTCGCTCAACCTCTGGGACGCTCACTGACACCGCCGCCGAGGTGCATTTTAGAACCGAGGTGAAGAAGCCGCTGACCTGTAAGCGGGCAGGCTTCACTCCTCCAGGTTCCCCAAGTTTGCAGGACTAGTCTGCAACAGCTTTGCATGTGTGCTTTCCACCCGTTGCAGACATTCCAGCTGGCTTGATCCGCCTCGTGCATGGTTGACCGGTCAATACGGCCAAGTGCAATTAACTTCACGGGAACGCCGATTTCCCTTCCATGCCACGGCCACTTTCCTACGCTTGGAACACATAAACCAACCTTCACTCGTTCGGGTCATGGCCAAGCGTTTTATTTCATACCTACGGGTCTCAACAAATCGGCAGGGTGAGAGCGGGCTAGGATTAGAAGCTCAACGTGCCGCCGTTGCCGGTTACGTGAAGAGTGTAGGGGGTGAGCTTCTCGGGGAGCACGTTGAAGTTGAGTCAGGTCGTGCAAACCGTCGGCCGATCCTCGTGCAATCAATTGCACGATGCAAAGCCGCACGAGCCACCTTAGTGATAGCCAAGATCGATCGGCTCTCCCGGAACGTGGCGTTCGTCTCCTCCCTCATGGAGTCTTCGGTGGAGTTTGTGGCCGTTGACGCCCCGTATGCAAACCGGCTCATGATCCACATCCTCGCCGCCTTCGCGGAGCACGAGAGGGAGCAGATATCTGCGCGGACCAGGGCTGCTCTGGCTGCTGCGAAAGCGAGAGGAATGTCCCTCGGGCAGCACGGGAAGGTGCTGGCTGCAAGAAATAAAGCCGACGCGATGAGCTTCGCCCAAACGATGCGTACTCACCTAGAGGAGGTGCTCCACGTGCCGGGTCAAAACCTCACTAAAGTGGCCGCATTGCTGAACGAGAAGGGAATACTGACCCAGAATCAGGGCACCTGGCACCCAATGTCGGTCAAACGGGTCATGTATCGACTGGGACTTGGCTTCGAAGCTGCTGCAGGAGGATCTTCCGCGCCCGGAGCGCGCTGATCCTATCGCCTCCTAACCACATTTGGACGGCTGCCAATTTTCCCCTTGTAAACCGAGGAGCCCATCGGCTGCGCAGAAGAAACCTCGTCTCTATGGAAGATATGCGAAGCCTCTTTAGACTGAGCTTCGTCCTAAGGCCGAGACGCCAATGCCGCCTCGATGATGCGCCGCAGCCAGACCAATTCTGCCGGGTTTAGCTTCGAGAGGCGGGCTGCCAAGTCGCCCAGTTCCCCTTTAGCTAGACTGGCCGACCCCGCTTCTGCGCTAAAAAGCTCCGCTGCGTCCACGCCGAGAGCTTCGGAAAGCCTTGCTATTGTCTGGAAGCTTACGCCCGTCGCTCCGGCTTCGATCCGTGCAATCATATCGTCGCTCAGCTCGGCGGCTTCCGCAAGTTGCCGTTGGGTCCAATCCCGCCGCTTCCTGTGCGCCGCGACAAGATGGCCAAACCTCAGCTTCAAGTTCTTCATGCCTCCTGGTTGGTATTGGCTTAGGTACTCCAGGAGCAGGGATCCTCAAGGCGGAAACAATAACTTCCGTATTCCTATTGCGGACCACGTCTTTTTGGATAGCGTGGGTCTCCAATCAGGAGACTTTGCGGTGGCAAACGACAAATGGGCGCAAAATGGGTTTGTCCCGCCGGACAAGGCACCCCGGGCAGCTCAATTGCTGTGGCGGCCTTAGGGCTAATGATCGCTGCGCTCGCCCTCGCTTACTGCGCGTCGAGGCAGCAGTCCCCCTCGGTAGCAGGCAACGAGAGTCATGCCTCAGGGCAGCCGAGCCCGACAGAACGAGGCGCAAGGGGCGGGGGAGCAACATCAGCAGCATCGCATCTGCCTCCCGCAAAACGCTTCACAGAGTATCCGGAGGGGCACGTACATCGTGCAGCTCAGGACGCTTTGAACAAGGGCAATGTAATGCAGGCTTTATCATTGTTCGGTGAACGCAATTCGATAGTAACGCCTGATGGTGCTCGCGAGCGGCGCATGCTTGCCGCGATACAGAAAGCTTCCGACGAACAGATCGGCCGAGACCCCGCCGCAGAGTTCGTCGAGCTGATCGAGACCTACTGGTTGCCTGAGGTGCGGGCGATCTCGTCTGCTGAACCAAAAACTAACGCAGATATTCAGAGGTTCGTGAGCCGATTTGAGGAGTTCGGCCGTATTCTCGACGATAACGCAAGCTACCGCCTTACGGTGGCGCAGGCGCGCGTTAGAAGCAGGTTCGTCAACGAACTGACCGCCAAGCAGCGGGAGGTCTTTCCACGCATCCGAAAGCTATACGCTGCGGGCCTGAGCGCTGTCCTGTGGAGAGCAGACGTCGAGACGAAACTCACAACCGGTCGCTCCACGACGCTGCAGTTAACCTCGGTCCACTTTGCGCGAACTGCCAACATAGAGGACGTGTACCGGGGCGTATCGCCGGGCCTTGGGAAGTTCCGTTTCAAGAAGGCCGAGTTCAGAAGGCGAGAAGGCGCTGACGGCTACAGTTACCCAGTCGATGCGCCAGGGGACGGGGCGATTGGCTACTGGGACGCATCGGCCACAAAATTCAAGGCAACCGTCTGACGGCGTCAAAAAAACTTCCGTGTCGATGACACAGATCTACGCTCTCCAAAGGTAAAACCTTGGGGAGAACGGCGTGTTTGACGTATGGGAAAGCTTAGCCGCTCTGCGACAGCCGTGTTTGACGCGGCACCTTCCAGACCGCCTCATCGCCACTGACGGAAGGGTGGCTGCTCGGGTTCTCTTGGGCGTGGACCGGCTACTTCTCGAACACTTACATGCTCAGGCGGAAACAATGCCCCCGCCGGGTGAACCGCCGGGACTCCTGCCCGGCGACCGATGGATAAACACCAGCGCGCTCCAGAAGGCGATCCGGAGGGGAGATGTGGCTACAGCCGTCCGTGCGGTGAGAGCAGGTTGTTCTTTAGACCCAGACCATACTTTTCGGCGGCTTGCAGTCTGCGCGCTGGAAGACGTGGGGATCGGTAATCTTCTAGCCCTTGGAATGGCTTTAGCTGCCGCCGGAAGCTCCCCAACCAAGAGGCATCCCAGTGTGGCGCAACTGGCAGCATTCTTGGCATCAGAGCTAGCGGGCAGCGTGAAGAGTCGCCTAGCGTGCGATTTGCTGAGCATTGTCGACTACAACTTGGAAATGACAAGCGAAAAGCAAACCCTCCAGTCATGTAGCGATGAGCAGCTTACTAACGCTGCGTCCGACATTTCCCGCCCGCCAGCGTCGCGTATGGCAGCGGCGTGGACTCTTGCCGGGACTTCCCGCTTCACCGGCGCGTCAATGCCAACGGGCGGGCGGCGCTCTAGGGCTCCGCTCATGCGCATCATGGCAGAGAGCAGGATGCCCTTGATCCTCTACTACGTGGCTGATCGTTCGGCTTCTCGCTTGTCCGATGCAATGTTCGCGTCGGTCCTACTCATCTGGCAGTCGCTCCGTGAGGAGCCGCATCTCGAGGTGCTAGCGAGTCGGCTTCCAAACTTCACTGTCGTGAATGGATTTCCCGCGGCAGCTTTTGATGCGCATACTAGGCCGGGCCGAAAAGCTCTCAACAGGCTATTGACGGAGTCGCTTGCGATCTCAACGATCCTGAAGGACCTCGCCCCTACTCAGCAGAAGATTGCGATCAGCCACGCCGTCTTTATTGCTGAGGGCGGATGCCTAGATCATTGGGTGACCTACCCTTTCGCTTCTGATGTGCGTTGCAACGCCCGCTATCATGAGCTTGCGTTTGCGGGATTGAACACCGCGGCTCAGCAGGAGGCACTACTTGGCGCCGTACGAGACAACGCTGCACTGCTGAACAGCCTTCGCGAGGACGTGGCGCATCAATAGCTTCTGTAGGTGCAGTTTGGCAGGCGGAACGACTGTACCCGATGTAACGAAGCGCAGCTTCAAAGCCATGCGCGCGGGAGTGGCTGCTATCCTGAACGCTAGACGGGCGAAAAGATTTAAGCTGCTCACCGTGCAGTTAACTTCACAATTTAACGTTCCTCCGCTAAGTTAAGCGATCAATTGTTGTCGCTACCATCCCCATTATCGAGACCCTGCAGAGACCGCCATTGAGCGTCCTTGCCCATCCTTACGCCTATTCAGAGGAACTCCCACTTCCGCTGCTCCTTGGCCCATGCGAAGGAGCAAAGCGAGGCACACGCTCCGCAAAGGAGAGGTGTTCAGCAAATCGATGCACTTCGCGTTGCGAGTACAGATCGCGATTTTTGTTTATGGCCTCGCCACCGCTTTTGGAGAGGCCGCAGCCTCAAGCAAACGAGTCAGGCTGTCCCGTATCCATCCATTCTTGCATTGCCGTGAGGATGAGGTTTGTCGGGTACTTTTTTATGTCGTCGTCTGAGGCGCCTGAGGCCAGTTCACGCTCATAGTGCCATTCCTGGAAGCCAAGATACTTCCCTAATATCCGGGAGGTTCCCATGCGTTCGGCTCCCGCCTTACCGACGAGCCAGTCCCTCACGTGTCGCACGGCTTCCTGGAACTCCTCACCGTGAGCCTGAATGTCCCAGCCAGCAATGTCAGATAACGTCTTCTGATAGTCATACCGCGTGCTCTCAAGGACAAGTATGACCTTCTCTTGCAGTTTGCCCGCGCCCGCCCGGCGAAACCCATGGTCAATACCCAGTTCGAAGGGCATGTTCATTCGAGCATATTGGTCCCCAGCCGTCGATTTGCAGCGGCTGAGATCGTGTATCCCGAACTTTGACGCCTCGATCAGTTCGATAATGCGGTCGAGGCGACCTGCTGCATTGTCCGGATTCTCGGGCGCCAAGCGAGGGTGAAAGCCAAGATAGATGGCGCAAAATGCCATCGCCTGAAGAAGGGCGGAATATTCCTCGTCAAAGGGGCAATTGATGAAGACCGACCGTTCGAAGGGGATCGGCAAATTCATCCCTTCGGCGGATGGGGATCGTTCCCATACGAGTTTCTCTCGCGGATGCGGCCGTCGCGGCCGTGAACATAAAGTTCAGTCTTCTGGTTCTGAGCGATCTTCGTGGCGGCCTTGATCGCCTCGGCTTGTGTTTCATGCTTGCTTGTGGCCCTAGCGGACCCAGCCTTCTTGACGCTCCAGCCACCTTTTGCGGGCACTACGTGCTGCCCCTTCTTTGACATTCCAAAGCTCCTTCCAATTCTCACCCAGATAGTCCACCTACGGCCCCTGCGCTAGGAGGGCGGTAGCAGGGTTCGTAGCCGCCTTTGGCGGGTAGCGGACGTGCGCATGGTCAGGTGAAATAGGTCAGCTGATCCAGGTGGCAGACACAGGCGGAAGGTCTGCTACCGGCATCGCCGGATGCTCCGAGGCTCATCAGTTGGGCCGAGAAGAAGACATTTATTCAAGTGGGCCGGCTATGTCCGATGTGGGCCCATTGCGGATCGCCACCGCCTTCGATTTCCCAGCATCTTGGGAAGGAATTTGACGCGGGCGATGCCTTGATTTTTCGCTGTTCGCCCCGAAGGTAGCGAACTAAATCCACCAGATTTTCTTGTAGCCCTCCGCAGCCAGTTCTCGAGCTCTGGCGTCAATGTCGCTCAATTTCCAATCGGTAGCTTTCGACAAAAATGGGTCGAGCGGCATTCCCTCTTGGAGGAGTATCTCCTTCTTTTCGGCGAAGCGCTTTGTCTTCAGGCGAGCATTCACTCGCTCTGGCGCGAACAACAGATTGCCTATTCGAGCGACTTGCCAAAACTCTTCCTGAGACGAGTAACTGGACTCCGGGCGTATGTGCTCAATCGTCATGAGCGCCATGTCCGTCTCAGCTGGCAAGCCATAAAGCTCAGCAAATTTACCGAGTGCGTAGCGCACAACCCCCCTCTCTCTCGTGTAGTCAGATCGAAATGAGAGTTCCAAGAATCCCAGCGTGAACTCCTCTTGGCTATTCACCTTATCGACCAATCTTTCTTGAATTTCTGATGAGATATCTGCGAACGCCTGCGGAGTATCTGCCGCAGTAACTTTCTGAGCCAGACGGGCATACATATTTGCGATCCCACCACCGCCTCTAGATTGCGTGACAGCGTTGAAGATGAAGGCAAACTTCTCGACGTACTCAATAGCCCGGTGAGCCGCCGCAAGGCTGATAACTTTAGTTCGGTACTTGCGCATTATTGCGAGTATTAGGGGCGTAGCTTGCGCCACTCGAAACGCTTGAAGGGCCGCAAGCGACTTTTTCAGTCTGGCTTCTTCGTTATCCCATTTGTGGCTGCTCGGCGCAACCGATTGAACATAGACTGGGGCTGCCTGGACTAATTGGTTGAGAACGCTTTTTGCGTTTTCACCTGCGATCACGCCTTTCATCGCCTTGAAAAGATTCTGTTTAGAGACGTAAGCAAATTCTGACAGCCAGTAGTGTGTCAGGAAAGTATCGCTCTCTATGGGAGGATTTACTCCTTCGAGCCTCCTCATAATTTCTTGCCAAGAAGCCTTCGTTTCGTCCTGGCTCTTGTTCTTCGGTTTTATCAAACGGGTGAAGTAGTTTTTCAGTAGGTCCGAGACTCGTAAATCCTTCCCGCGCGTATTTAGCGTCTCGAAAATGAGATAAGCGTCATCTTCATCATCGAGTTGGATTGAGATGAACAGCAATGCGAGCAACCTATTGCGAAGTGTCTTGACCCTCTCGATTTGTTCTTCGGCCGGAATGAGCATGTCCACGTCGGCTGTAAGGCTCTCGCTAAGGGAAGCCAAAGCCGCCGCCAGCGACTTCTCCTCGACGGTTGAAGGTTTGGCGGCTTCATCTGGCCGACGCTGTTGTATGGCTTTCTGGAAGTAGGAATTTTTTGGTTCGTGTTCGAGAACGTACCGAAGCTTGTTATCAATGTCCTTCCGTTCGAGGACCGCCTGGATGCCGTCGGCGAGTTCCGGCTCGCCAAGCTGATCAAACTTCGAACGCACCAAGGACAACGCGATTGTGATCGTCGTGAGACGCTGTTGACCATCAACGATGGACAGCAGATTCTTCTCTTTGCCGTCGGCAAACAGAACTGCCGAACCCATGAAATATTCGACGTCCTCGCGGTCGGCGAGGTCGTTCCAAAAATCCGTCACGTTCTGCCCGTCCCAGCTGTAGGGGCGTTGGAACCTGGGTATCTTCAGAAAATTACCGCGAAAGAGCTCATCCAGCGACTTGGTTACGGGCGAAATTCGCATTGCATCCACCTCAATCAGGGCTATGCGTCAAGGCTGAACGAAACGTCCACCACAGTCGATTTGAATCTTTCAACTGAGTGACCGCCACTCGTATCGCTGACCCTACTCTCGGTCTTCCGGCTGGCGCCCTGATGTCAGCAATTAGGTCGGAAACGGACGTCGAGCAACGATCGGCTGGACTTCCGTTAGCCACATTCCGACGTCGTAAGCTGCCGGTCCGCTATGCCATATCTAGCCGTCCGTCGGCTCAGCGCCAGATGCGGACGCTCAGCGGCCGATCTGCTAATCCCGAAAGCGGACGTCTGGCGGGCACACGCGACTGGCCGACGTGCGCCCTTTCAGGACGTTTCGGCTGCTCTCAGCAAATGGCAGCTTCGACCCAGATGCAGACGTTCAGCGGGTCTCGCGGTGTTCCCAACAACGGACTGAGGTTAATGAAAATTCTCTGGCTGGATGAACCTTCAACCAGATCCTGCGCATGGCCGCCGATGTCTCGGGCGGGTGCGAGGCAAAACAGCGGTCCGGGCGCACCGCGACTATCAAGATCAAGTTCGCAGATCTCCAGCAAATCCTGCACGCGCGCAGCATAGCGGGCGCGATCCGCAGCCGCGAGACGCTGCACGGCCTCGCCAACAGCGTGCTGCCGCCGGAGAAGCCGATCCGGCTGGTCGGGGTGACGATGTCGAATTCCGAGGACGCGGCGATCGAGGCAGGTGAGGCAGTGCTGCCTCGGCTAACCTGAGCGACAGGCTCAGCTGTCTGGGAAATACACTTCGTGGGCATGGTGGCCCACAGCCTCGATCACCTCGTCGATAAACGCGAGAATCCGGCTGATGAAGACGTCCGACATATACCAAACCCATGGTTTGCCGCCGGACACTGCGCTGATGAACCAGGATGTATCCCAGCTGCGGATACGGTCGGAGAACTTCTCTCGTCGCTCGGGCGGCCATTCGAAACCGTTGTGCAGCATGCCGTTACGGTATTCGAACAGGGCCTCGAGTACTTTACGGGTGTCGGCAGGCAGGCGCGGCGTCAATTTCGCAGCGTCGGCGAGCTGAATGATTCCGTCGACGAGATTGGTCTTCACCTCGCTGGAGGTGAAGCTGAAATGGGGATTCCAGAAGTGGGCGCGTGAAAGTTTCGATCGCTTGGAATCCTTATCGCGGCCGAGATAATCGCCCTCTTCTTTCCCGATACCGCGGAAGATGCCGGTGAATAGGTTTTCTACGAATGGGGCCAGCATCCCGACGGCAGCCGCACTGCGGGCAGCATCGCTGTAGACCGACGCGTGGATGGTGTCGGTATACATGCCCACCAGACGGTCACTGCCGATCTCCTCGGCCCGGCGGGCAAGGGCTTTGATTTGGGCCGCTTCCTCATCCTCATGCTCGCGCGAGCGGTCGAGGAATCCGTGGATCGCAATCAGCTGGGCTTCGAGATCATAATCATCGAAGAAGAAGTGAGCGTAATCGCTGTTCTGGAGTTTCATCAGTCTGCTCTTCACCTGCCGATACTCGTCAGTGTGTCGGTGCCGAAATGCCACGATCGGCATCGCAGTTCGAGCGGAATGGACACGACTGCCGCTGTCCTCCCGGTACGTCTCAGAATGCTGACCTCCGGCTGCTGCCGATCCCCGCAGATCCGGGCAACCTTGCGAACGTCGGCGGCGCGGCGGCGTGCGCGGGCCTTGGGCCAGCCGCCGCCGTGTCCTCCGTCCGGAGCGAGAGTGCCGCGCGGCAGGAAAGAAGCGCGCGCGCCCTGGCGGCTTCACAGAAAGCCGCCAGAGTGCGCTTCGCTTATCCGCCGCGCCTGCGACTGCACTCCGCTGTCGACGCGGCCGGAGCATCTGTGCCACCTCTGAGAGGGAAGGGAGGACTGCCGATCAATGCTCTGCGAATTTGCCAACCGTTTCCCGACAGATCTTGCGATACTGCTAGAGCGCGACCGGCACCTGACCCGCAACTTCCGTGAGGAGACCGCGACTGACCTGCTGATGATGGGCCTTGTTTCGCTCCAGCCTTTCGGCGTCCGCGTCGATTTTCCGGATGAAACAGCCACCGGCGCCGATATGGACTGGATCTATGCGGCGCCGCATGAGGTCGGCAGCGGCAGCTATCTGCGGCTGATGATCCAGGCAAAGCGGTGTAAGCAGGTGACGTTGAAAGACGGATCAACTTACTGGTTTTACGATCACCTCGATCACGGAAGAGGCAGCCAGGCGCAGACACTGGTCAGCCACGCCGCCTCAAAGCCGGACGGCATGGATACGCTGCCGCTCTACATGTTCTATCATCCCGAGACGGCACTGGCTTCAGCGGCCGGCGCACTGCCGGCAGTCGAAGGCGTCAATATCCGGCTCGCGCGCGACATAGTCGGAACAGTCGCCGGCGGTTGTACGCGGAAGGAGAAGAAGGTGAGCCACTGGCGCGCCGGCTTCATGACGCTCTCCGACCTGCTGTGCTGGCCAGTCCTTCCACTGCCGGCCCCGTCGCCGTCGCCGGCGGCACCGGTCACCGAGTTCCTGCGTGCAACCGGCCTTGATCCGATTATCTATCCGGGCCTGGCGTTTCATCCGGAGCTCGTCGCCGAAAGGATCAACGCGATCTGCGGAGAGGCAGCACTCACCGCCGATCCGGATTTCCAGGTCAGACCGTCCAAGGGTCTGCCTGCCGAGATCCGCCGGGCCATCACCGGAGAGGTTACCGCTAAGGACCG